>Ga0182004_10005374_pt1 | contig 10432 bp, 7 predicted proteins | sample Sormic07211540_1_FD_120479 | JGI IMG/M metagenome (GOLD analysis project Ga0182004, IMG submission 120479) | Endophyte microbial communities from Sorghum bicolor roots, Mead, Nebraska, USA - 072115-40_1 MetaG | ecosystem: Host-associated > Plants > Roots > Unclassified | place: USA: Nebraska...
GCAGAGGTCACAAGATAAATATAGATAAATAATAGTGATAGCATAATCATTAAGTATCATAATTAAGGATAATCATCAGAGCATCTACTAGTCATAATCATAGTTAGCCAATGGATAAACTAGGAAGTTAGATCTAAGGTAATTCTATAACTACACCAATGAATAACTCTAATTAGTGCAATTACATCTAGAAATTATCGTTAAGTCAACTCTATATTATAATTACATATAAAGAGGCATCAACTAATGAAGGTTTTAAGACGCAACTGTCACCTCCTTCGCGACCGCGCCCATGCTAGCCCTACGTACGGGGGGTGGACTACAGAGGACGCAACTGTCACCTACGTGGACTACCACACGACCCGGCACATCAGGGGGCACTTGCACACAAACAAGATATCTAGACACCACATCTACATATTGTCTATCATCTACCCAACGATCGATTAGGTAAACGCTATACGAGCAATTACATGAATTTAATAAGATCAAACCAACTATCCTAGACATATAATTAAAGTAGACAATGACTAATGTAATTAAGAACATATGAATCTATTAAAAATAAAGTCTCCCTAATATACAATTAAATACTATAAAGTAAGAACTGGATCTATTACCGAACTCTTGCGCTCCAGACCGACGTCAGGGGCTCCAGATCCCGATGAAGAACTAGATCTCTACTTCTGATCTAACTAGAACTATGAACTAGAAGGCTCTTGATGAACTTGAAGGCGCTTGATGGCTTGAGGCCTTGATGAATAATGAAGTGGCTCTCTCCGGGGTGTCTACCTATGTATTTATAGTTCGGTGGGATTCGCGTGCGCCGTAGGATCAAACCGACTTAACCGAGGGCCGAGATGACTCCTCAAAGGCGGTGGAGGAAGCTTCTAGAAGAGGGGGCCGAAACCCTAAAGGGGGCACCGACCGGCGCTAGGGTGGGGCCAACCGGCCCACCTGGCAGCCGCTAGGCCCCCGTTGCTCCGGGTGACTTCTCAATCCTTCCTGAGTCTTCTCGCGACGTTTCCCGTGGCGGATACGTTTCCGTATTTGTTTTGCACTAAAGTCCCTCTTTTTCAGCTTTCCTGAAATTCACCCTAGAAAATATAGAATATACAAAACTTGTGAAAATTGTTAGTTTAAACTCTATAGCAGTGTGTATTCCTGTTCTCCTTCAGGTTTAAAGTTATAATAAAAGTTGATGTTATCGGCCGTGAACAATTCCCCCAAACTTACCTTTTGCCAGTCCCTTGGCAAACTGAGCCTAAGCAGTAAATATATTTGGATCAAGAGTTGCTACTAGGGATGAAAACGGATCGGATACGGACGGATATCACCGATATCATATTTGTTTTCATATTTCTGGTCGGATTCGGATTCGAATACAGATAATGTCAATCATATCGGATAAGATACAATTAGATGTCGACATCATAAATATACGATTTAAGTATTTGGATACGGATACGGTATCGGATATTGAATATTTGGACTTGGATACGGACAGATTTAAACTCCTCTAAACGAATTCGGTCTCGAATACGGTCGGAAAATATCCGTACCGTTTTCATCCCTAGTTGCTACAATGTTTTCATTATTTCCACGTACACATGCTCCTAAACAAAGATTTTCCTCCGGATTTGTTAAACTTGCTCTAATCTTCAAACTTATCCGTTTTACCTTTAACCATGGGGCTTTATAGCTTTTGCATAAGTCTTGAGCAATTAGAAAACAGAACAATCAGGTCAAGCACTATGTGTCAAATTCTTTGCAGAACCGTTAGTCCAAAGTTTTTATAAGTTTTCAAAATAAAACTCAGAGCTTAATTGTATGACACCCTCAAGTCTCTCAATACATGTGGTATTTATGGTTCTCTCTTGAGGCATTTATACCTCCTATAGCTAAAGATATATATATATGGTAGAGCTGATAGGAGTGCTAATAACAAGGATAAGCATACTTGCAATGCATGTATTGTAAAGTCAACTAATAGATCCATAGAGAATCGAGGCATACAATCAAACCAAGGTGTGCATGTGTATGGAATATGGTGGATAGGTTAATTTGTGGTATTTGTGGCTAATTTATATTTCTTTGGGAATAACTCTCTGTTGAAACTTTTCATGAAAGACATGGGCTATCTTTATTATTCATTCATTTTTATTATTTTTAACACGGAGGCAGGCATCTAGTACCCATTGTTTTAATTATTAGGATACTTGTCCATCTTTTACTCCCTTCTCTTCTGTTATATTTTTGCATAGCCACATGTATCCTTTGAATACAATAAACGATTAGAGAGATAATAACAAGAACTTAGTACATTAAAGACAAGGGTTGTTCTATAGGGTGATTGGTGGTGTTTACTCCCAGCGTAGGAGAAAAGCATGATTGATGAACATGGAACGGGAATGATTGCGATTACTTCTAACGTGGAAATAATGCATATATGAACTGGAGTGTGTACGTGATCTTGGTTTTAAAAGCATGACAAGATTCTCATAAGGTATACGACAAAGGTTGACTGAACTCAATGCAAAGCAAGCAGCATAAATGTGTAAATGTTTTCCTAACTCTAAATATATATAATATCTTGCTTTGGTAGGAATTAATACTTTGTCATACAAGAGCGCATCATGTAGAATTTTGGGGTTTCAAAATAAATCTCTAGAACTTAGTAATGCTAGAAATAAGATAAATAGTAGCTCAAACTTTAATGATCATATCAACCAACTACCTAGACTTAGCTCAAATTTATGCCTCCACAAATTGCAGGTTCAGAGTAAAATCTTCCAATTAAAACAGTAATATCTAAAACTCAAGAAAATCTATTGTTGGAATCTAGGTACTTGTAAAGAATGGAGCAACTATTCATCACTTTCAAGACAAAATTTTAAATGTTCATCGATTTTTTTTATTTAGCTCTAGTTTAGACTGACTCTAAACAGACTCTAATATTTAACTAATTTTATACTCACAAAAGACTCTATGACTTGTGGACCTTCATGTGCCCACATATTTTTGGTATTTTTATGACTATATAGACTCGATAATTGTTTAGGTATAATTATCTGATAACTAGGAGATGCTCCTCCCACAAGCTGGATGTTTGTAATACTTGGTGTAGATGTCCTTCAGAGTGAGCTAACCAGTGGCGAACCTGGTAGGTGCCACTGATAGACTCTCTCCTTGTTATGTGTTATTCCTGCATAGTCATACTCCAACAAGAAAACCAAAACTTGAGGCTTGAATTTAATAATGGGTCAGCGGTCAGCCAATGAGCAATTGATTATTCTTATAGGCTAATTTTAATGTTGCAGGATTTCACTTTTTTCTTCTTTTTGAATTTTCCTTTTATGATGCAAGAATTAAATATGAATGCTATATGTATATTTTTATACCACCACAGTAAATATCCCTAAGGGGTTACCATAAGTTTATTCACATGGGGCTTTGGTATTTTATGATGCAGTAATTAAGGCAGTAAATATTTTTTTGTATTTTGTATTTATATGCCAAGAGAAATAAATATGCTACTAAGTGTAGTTCTTGTAGGTGACTTTCTATTTTTATTGGATGTTGGTTCCTGATGACCCTCCATGCTAGGACCAAAGATGCAACACATCACTACCAAATTGGTGGAGTTCTCCTAATGTTTTTAATTAGTAGTAGAACACTACCACTAGTTATAGCACTATAGAATTCTCACTAGGAGATATTTACAAGGAAAAGTTTGTACTAAATTTTGAATGCTAAAACACTAGGAGAATTTTGGTTGTGATGTGAGATTATTTGTTTAACTGGAGGGTCAGATTTTTATTTCAGCACTATCTTTTGTTTGAGAATACGTATAATATGAATTTTTGTTGGTGTAATATGTCCGATATTATGTGTTCATACCATGATTACTATAACAATGACTATATACCAATGTCTGTGCTTAGATTTTAGCTAACGTTTGTGTTCTTTATCTATCGAGTTCGCACATTAACTTGTATTCTTTAAGTCCTCAGGCGCCTCATGTTCTAGTTATCTTCATTGATAACAAGAACCCCATGTGATGGATGTGGAACATAAATGGGAGATCCAGATTCATCAACACATGAACCACTACCACCACTGCCTTGAAACAAGCCACCTAATCTAACTGGAGATGATGGATCACACCAACCATATCAACTCTGAAACTTCCTTGCTGGAACTGCATCAAACCTTCGTGGTAAGAGCACCATGGTAGCTTGATGTGCCACGAAAACCTAGTTGAACCCCAAAAGGATTGAAATGATGTGGATAATGGGACTGCTAAATAGCTCCATGTGGTGGTGGTCGAAAATCATGGTCGATTTGAGGTAGAGGAAAATTTGGATACTACTAGTTGTAGCCACTTTGTGGTCCTTGAAATTCTAGCCTTGAGGTTGAAGAGTTCAATAAACTTCTAAAGCTACCAGTTGAAGATGGGTCCATGCTTGTGTTCTCTCAAATAGAGAGGAGAGTTGATTTATATATCTGCTTGTGTTTTGTGAAATGGGGAGGGTCAGCAATTTATCTGTTGCTTGTGTTTTATGAACCGGAGAGGAGGGAGCATTTTTCTCTGCATGTATTTTGTGGAACAGAGACTACTCTTGCAAGTGCAGTTCGTATATATATATATAGAGAGAGCAGTGAAACGATGGCTAGTTGGATACCGGTTGGGTGACTAGCCGCTGTTCGCACTATATCAAATATTATTTTAATCTCCACAAATCGGCTTATGTTTTTTTTATGTTTTTTAATCAACTTCTAACACCTTGCATGAGCAGGTGGTTCTCCCGTGGTCATGAGCCGACTTAGGGCACTCACAATGCAGACTCTATCATAGAGTCTAAAGTTATTTATTACCTCGAACAATGTGGACTTAGAGTCTAAATAAGATTTGAAGTCTTATTTTTTTCTACCTCTTTCTTCAATAAATATGCTGCCACATCAGCAAAATACCATAAATAATATGTAATTAATTGTTTTGGACTCTGTGATAGAGTCTTGCATTGTGAGTGCCCATGTTATGGCCTGCCACCTTAGCCCATGAGTTGGTTTTCAAAAGCCACTAGAGAAGCCCTAATGACACACGTACAAGTGTACAACTACCTTGGTTGTCATCGCCTGCCTAGCATGCGTCTCTCCATGGGCCGCCGCCTCGCCCAGGGGACAGCTGCAGCTTAGCCATCATGCACCATGGGGCGTGCCCGACATGTCCCTGGACCGGTTGTGTTCATCTTGCCTGCTGGGTTGATTGGGCCAGATGCTACGCCACATTGCCGCAAAGCGCACAGGATCTCAAAGCCCATCTTCGCAGGAGGTAGACCAGCACGATGTCTGGCCAAGTTCGCTGGTGAGGTGGATGAAAACGGCATGTATATTTTCAAACCGTATTCGAGACCGAATTTGTTTAGAGAGGTCTAGATATGTCCATATCTGAGTCCGAATATTCAACATCTGATACCGTATCCGTATCCGAATATTTAAATCGTATATTTATGATGTCGACATCCAATCGTATCTTATCTGACATGATTGACATTATCCGTATTCGGATCCAAATCTGACCACAAATATGAAAACAAATATGGTATCGGTGATATCCGTCCGTATCCGATCTGTTTTCATCTCCTAGGTTCATTCTCAGTGTAAATTTCATGACACGGTTTTCAATACATCCATATTTTAGAAACAGTGCAGAAGAGTTTCATATGGATGAAACTCTCTCTACTCTCATGAAACTCTTATCATCTTTCTCTTCATTAGGTCAGCCTCAATGCAGATTTCATAAGAGTGTCATGCACATTAAATAGGATGCCACATAAGCAAAATTACTGACTTGGCGGGATCATTAAATGAAGGAGTTTCATTAGATGAGAGAGGAGTTTCATCTCCCATGAAACTCATGTGGCTCGGTTACCTAGTTTATAGTCTTGGTAACTGTGCCATAAAACTATGCATTGAGACTGGTCTTAACACAGTGCCACATCAGCATATTTAATGTGCATGAAACTCTAATGAAACTCCCTTGGTAGAAAGTTTCATGGCGTTGTTCCCAAGACTGCCATGTCATGTAAAATGAAATAAAACTTGGATGAAATACCCACTCTCACTAGAGAGTTTTATTTCATAGTTTCATAGACATTTAATTCCAAGACTCATAGAGAGTTGGTAATCGTGTCAAGAGAGTTTCATCTAGATGAAACTTATTTCCTCTCTCTCTTCTTAAATACACTACCATGTCATCAAAAAAGCTTATGTGGCAACCTATTTAATACAAATGAAACCCATATGAAATTCCCATTGAAACTAGCCTAAGCAACCCTCCCAAACAACAGTCAATTGTGCAACCAGTCATACCTAGGAGTTCTTGAAGGATTACAGTGCACGTCCCCACATCGAAGAGAAGCGAGAACCTGTTGATGAGGAGGATGGACCTGGCCACGTCGCACACATTAACATCCTCAACGGCAGTGGCGTAACCAGGGCGGGGCTAGCAGGGGCAGTTGAAAGGTCCTAATATGGCTAGAGGGGGGTGAATAGCCTATTTAAAAATTCTACAAACTCACTAGAGCAAATGGTTAGTAAATAACAAAGCGAAGCTTTTTGCTCTAGCTCTAAAGTGGTGTTTGCAAGCCACCTACCCAACAATTCTAGTTGCTATGATCACTATGCACACAAGAACTAAGTCTCTACAAGTTACACCAGTGAACTAAGCTACACAATGGCAAAGTAAGCAACTAAACTAATTACACTAGTTTGCGGTAAGTAATAGATAGGATGAGATATTTATACCGCCGTGTAGGGGATGAACCAATCACCAATATAAACAATCAAGCATCGGGAGAATGCCAATCAAACACAATTGAGACACCATTTTTTCTCCCGAGGTTCACGTGCTTGCCGGCACGCTACGTCCCCGTTGTGTTGACCAATACTTGGTGGTTCGGTGGCTAAGAGATGTAGCACGAACCTCGTCCTCACTAGGACACCACAAGAACCTACACACAAGTGAGGTAACTCAATGACACGAGCACTTTACTAGAGTTACCTTTTGGCTCTCCGCCGGGGAAGGTACAAGACCCCTCACAAAAACACCAGGAGATGGCCACGAACAATCACCAACTCGTGCCAATACTCCTCCGCTGCTCCAAGCCGTCTAGGTGGCGGCAACCACCAAGAGTAACAAGAAAACCACAGCTAGAACGATCACCAAGTGCCACTAGATGCAATCACTCAAGCAAATGCACTTGGAATCACTCCCAATCTCACAAAGATGAATAATCTATAAAGGAGATGAGTGGGAGGTGTTTTCTTAGGCTCACAAGGATGTCAAGTATGCTAGAATGCCAAGAGTATAAGCCCTAAGCCGGCCAACACGTATTTATAAGCCCCTCAAACAAATAAAGCCGTTGGCTCTTTCACTGGGCAGAAATCGGGGCCACCGAACGCTCTTCAGGGGGCACCGGACGCTGGAACAGAGCGTCCGATGCTCCAAAAGTAGCCACGTGTCGTCTTTTGAACTGTCGTGCGTTGATCTCCAACGGTCACCTGCAGAGCACCGGTCGCGGTCAAGTTGTCACCGGACGCGTCTGGTGCACACCGGTCTTAAACACAGAGAGGTCTGTAAAACGCGCAGGTCACCGGACGCACACCACCGGAACGGTGCTTCCAGTCAGGTTTACTCGCAGAAGTTAGATAGCACCAGACGCATGAACAGGAGCTACCCTATGTCTGGTGCTCACCGTTCGGTGCTTAACCCTAGCACCACAGCACACCGGACGCACAGCCTCTGCGTCCGGTGCCTCAACGGCCAGCGTCCGGTGAGTGTTTCTCAGTGAGGAACACTCCCGCGGCTTCTCCAAATTTTCCACCGGTGCAATAGAAAATATGCACTTTATTTTCTCAAAAAGCGCCGAATCCCGTCTCGCAAACTCGGCGGGAGGGAGAGAGAAACTCATCCTCTCTCTACCCTTCAAACTCCACCTCCTTCTCAAAGTGTGCCAACACCACAATGTGTAAACCAACATGTGCACGTGTGTTAGTATTTTCACAATCATTTTCTTCGAAGGAGTTAAGTTAGCTCACTAGGTTCTAAATGCATGCACATGAAAAATGACACCTAGTGGCACTTGATAACCGTTTAGCCAAAGAATTCTCCTCTTTATAGTACGGCTATCTATCCTAAATGTGATCACACCCTCTATGGTGTCTTGATCACCAAAACTAAAACCCTAAGCAATACTTTTGCCTTGATCTCCATAGGATTTTGTTTTTCTCTTTCTTGTTTTCCAAGTTGAGCACTTGATCATCTTGTGGTCACCACCATCAACACCATGATCATCACTTGCTCCATCACTTGGCATGTACCAACCTCATTAAGTCTACACATACTTAGTATAGAGATTAGTAGTAGGGTTTCATCAATTATCCAAAACCAAACTAGGGCTTTCAGCAGTGGCCCTCCTCAAGCCCAGTCATTCCTTTAAATACATGTCGGTGTTTTCCCCACGGGGGGTCACCTCAACGAGTAAATTTGGATGCGTGCTCCCTTTCCCAAATGGTGATGCAAGAAGACACAGAGATTTATCCTAGTTCGGGCAAGAGAAGACCCTACGTCCAGCGGGGGAGGGAAGTTTGTATTATCTTGCACCTAAGTGCTTGTACAGGGGCGAATATAAGCGTGGTATGAAGTATGGGGGTTCTACTGCGTATGGGTGAAGTGTTGGTCCCTTGTTCTATTCCTGAGTCCCTCCTTTTATAGCACCAAGGAGAGACCTAGGGTACATGCGTAGGTGTCAGGACAGGGGTCAATAACAGCATGGAGCGCTGACCTATTCGAGGCTTCCGTACCGGCATAGTCTCGAGCCGTCCTGTCTTGGTAGCCTGATGATGATTACGCGTGCCCCCGTATCCCGCTCTGCGCGCCGTCTTGGGCTGGTTCACCAGTCGCACGCTTGTACGATATGGTGGCAGATCTGGCGGAGTGGTTGCGGTGTTGTTAGTCGACGCCCAACTTGTCTCCAGGATGGATCCCTGTCTGATCGAGGGTCAGACACCGTGTAGTGCTCTGATATCCGGAGCGCTGACCTTGGATGTCTCGAGGGGGTCCTGATTAGACGCCCCATCCCTGTTTCCTGCATCCTGACACGCCCTGGGTCGTTTGGTGGGGAAGGCTGCAAAAAGAATGACGGGACGGGTGTCTGTTCCCTATCACGCTTCCTGTGACCAGCGCATTAGGTGGGAAAGTGGCAGGCGTATTTAATGCCCCGGCTCGCGTGCGCGCGTCAGACGGCGGGCAGCGTCCTTGCGCTCGACGCCTCCCGGTTCGTGTGAGCCCGTTTCCGTATTCGACGGTAGCTAGCGCTCGACCCCTGATCGATTCGCTCGACGCTATTTCCATCTTCGAGGTTGCGGCCGTCGACGACAGCGCGCATGTATGACCAGAGCGTCGAATTGAGGGCCTCGACCTGCGTACGGGTAATCTCGTAATGTGCATCGGTGAGGGTACCCCTTACTGATACCCTCGACAATACCTATGTAAATATTAATATTTATAGTACAAGAAATATCAATTTCACCAATTTTTTTTAAATATGATGATTTTGGTAAGAAATATTGTAATATTTGTTCGGCCCTCTTAATGAAACTCGCTGGTTCCGCCACTACTCAACGCCAAAGGTCATGGCTGGTGAGATCCCACTCTATCCCTCCTCTTTTTCTCACTCTCTCTGTCCGGTGAGATCCAAGCGTGCAAATCTTCTTCGGTTGCGGTAAGCTCAAAAATGGATTCACCGACGAACTTGTGGGCCTTTTGTTGTTTATTTATTTTTAGAGGCACGTGTTATAACTGCCTCTAACAACACTAATTAACAGTGACCATCCTCTAGAGAAGGAATGTATGTCAGTATCTTGAAATCTCTAATAATTGGTGTAAAATGCCTAAATGTAGTAGCGTAGATTTAACATCACCGAGTATTTATTAGCATGTACTATCTAGCAACCTACAGCTTGCTAAAATGTGCTAATAGGATATATGTTTGATCCACTTTCGCTATTTTTCTAGCTGCTAGCATCCAGACAATGTCCATGTTATATGTTGTTCGGATCTATTCAATGAGGATCCAAGTTGAAAGTCTACATTTTTTTTAGCTCTTGCTTTTCATGAGATTAGTGCTGTGACAGTTGTATGCCCCTAAACTCTAGCGAGCAATTTGGTAGACTTTTACCATTTCACTTACTCGTGTGGATTTTACTATCGGTAACCTATTTGTACATTTTATTTTATTTTTTGACAAAACCTAGTTGTACATTGAGGGTAGGGCGATTCGCTGCCTGGTGGTGTTTTTACAAGGAAAAAAAAACAGGAAAAATTAAGAAAGAAAAACAGAACGGGAAGACAGCCTTATCCTCAGCC
>Ga0182004_10005375_pt1 | contig 10432 bp, 5 predicted proteins | sample Sormic07211540_1_FD_120479 | JGI IMG/M metagenome (GOLD analysis project Ga0182004, IMG submission 120479) | Endophyte microbial communities from Sorghum bicolor roots, Mead, Nebraska, USA - 072115-40_1 MetaG | ecosystem: Host-associated > Plants > Roots > Unclassified | place: USA: Nebraska...
ATATATATATATATATATATATATATATATATATATATATATATATATATATATACTCAATCTATCCCAAATTAGTAGACGTTTGATTTTTGTGACACCAAGTTTAACCACTCGTCTTATTCAAAAAATTGTGTAAAATATCACTTCTTTTGTCGTAGCTTGGTTTGTTAGTAAAAGTTCTTGGACAATGACTTAGATTTGACTATGTTTGCACAAATTTTGGGTAAAAAAACTCAAACATCTTATATTTAGAATGGAGGGAGTACTACCTAATTTAATCTAGATATATAAATAATATCTAGTCTAATCTAAAATAATAATAATAAATATTACTAAATTAATCATAAAATCTATACCTCATATAAAAGAAAATCCTAGTAGAGTTTATCTTACTAGTGGAATATCTTGTATATTGATACAGAACTATGGAGTGATTTAGGGTTAACAATGAAAATACATATGATGGATCATTCTAAAATTTATGGAGGACAAATAATAGTTAAAGCCTTAAAAAGTGCAATGATTTAGCTACTGGTTTGTCTCACACATTATTTCATGGTTTATACTGTCAGTCTTGAATAGTTGTAGATTTAAACATCAACATGGATATTATTTTACGCACTGTAAAAAGTTTGAAGCATATTGGGATGATTGATTTGATCTATACATTGTTTTATAAACTTTGAGCCTATTTGGTAGGGCTCCTCAAGTGCTTCTACGCAAGAGCCACCTGAGAAGAAGCCACTTTTGTATCTTTAGATGTAATGCATATCTAGGTAGCAAAAAGCAATATATATAGAAAAAATATAATGAATTATATTTTTTTATATATAATAAGAGAGTGTTTTTTTTGAGAAAATATGAAGGTACTCTATCCATCTTAAACTGCAAGTCATTCCAAGAATCTTGGAGAGTCAAACTATTCTAGATTTGACCAAATTTATATAATAGAATAATAATTATTATGATACTAACTAAGTATCATTAGATTCTTTTTTAATTATATTTCCATAGTATACTCACTTTATGTTATAAATTATAGTATTTCTCTTTATAATTTTGATTAAACTTAAAAATACTTTGATTTTCCAATATTCTTGATGGAGGGAGTAGTATTTAAGAAGAAGAAATATTTAAAGACAGACTTGGGCCGTTAGTTTTCTCTGGGCCTAACATCCCTCCAGCTTAAGCCCACCGTCAGCAATTAACTGAGGTGTGTACGCAATGACACTATGGCAGGGCCAAAATTAACATGTTGTGCTGATGAATTTTTGACTTCTCGAGGAGGCGAACTGGTGGTGACTCCTTAAACGCTCGAGTCTTGCCGCTACCCGCTGCCGTTCAGTAGTTCATATTCATTTTCGCATACAAGAAAATAAAGTTTCCTTTTTAACTAAAAAGAGCTTGGAACCTCGATGGTTAGTCAAGTTCGATCACTTCCTTCGTTTAGTTTTAGGGTGTAGAAAAGATGAGCAACTGAGCGCCTGCGCATGCATCTGAATGAGGCAAGGCATGTGATGTGCTCGGCAGACAGGCCATGCAGTGATGCAGGTGATTGCATTCATATTTCTTCGGAACTGCAGGTTCAGACGAATGGGCAGCCAGGAATGCTAATGGCTGACCCTTTTTGTGGAACCAAAACGCCTGCCATGTACTCTGTTGGTCTGTCCATTGAGATATTTTTTCTGTGTGTTATATACAGTATTGAGTAAAATTCAGTATCGTTCAGTATTCGTGTTTCAATATTGTTTAATATTTCGTAGTCCTGTGTGTTGGACAGAACACTCTCCAGTATCACTCAGTATTTTTTCTACTCAGTTTTGATTTGAGGTGTAGAATAATATTCTACAGTATTTATTTATATTACCATCGTTTATAAAGATTTATTTTGATCTTTTCATCCATATGTTAGGGGTTAGTCAAGTGTGTAATCTAATCCTTCGTAGTGGTACATTGCGTCCGCGAAGCATCTGCCCTGCTTGCCTCGACGAATCAGATGCCCCTGCAAACCTTTGCGTCGACCATCAAGAATTGGGCTACTTGGACACACAACCTCGGGCCCAACGAACACCGGGCCGTTCGACGGCATTGCAAGCTGTACGTACATGTGGGCTCGGCGGGGCTAGCTCCTGCCGCGGCCGGTTCAATCATTCAGAAGCGGGGCCCGTCCCTCGGCCTGGACCCTGGGCCATGTCGCGCGCCGAGCGCAGCGGGCCACTCGCGGCCGCCGGCGCGGGGGGCTAGATCCGACAGCGATTCGACTCCCGTGGTCGCCCGCCCTCTCGGCCTCGTCTCGCCCGGCCCGATCGGGCAAACACACACACAACCGCGCGCGCTGGTGGCGCCACCACCACGCGTCCACGCCGCGGCGGCATCATCGCTGGTTCGTTCGCTTGCCGACTGGCGTACATCTGCCGCGTGCCCGCCCTCCGGATCGTTCCGCGAACAGGGCCGTCGTCCTGCGGTGTCTCGCGCTGCCGAGGCAGGCGAGGACGTACGTACTACGACCGAGCGGCAACAGGGCACTGGCTGACCGGCGGCACCACGAAAAGCTAGCTGGTGGAGCACGCAGGGGGGCCGCCGGCCAGGCCCGCGCCCGCGCCTTTTCTCGCTTCTGCGATCTGCGGCGGGTGGTGAGGTGAGCCCACATGCACGGAAGGAAGTTCCCTGGTGGTGGTGTGTGCTAGTGCGGTGGTTCCCCTCCTCCTCCTCCACGCTCGATCGGGGCCGCCGCCTGAGCCGGGCAGGTCGCTGTTGTGGTCCAGTGCACCGCGCGCGCGGGAGCGGCGCGTGGGATGGATGGACCTGTTGTCTGTTGAGGTGAGGAGGAGGAGGAGGAGGAGGAGGAGGAGGAGGAGGACCATCTTATCAGCAGGCAGCGGCGTGCGCCTGCCCGGCCTACAGGAAGCTGGGATTCGCTTTCGTGCCGGTAATTGCCGCCCGGATCGTGGTGCCCCGATCCAGCGGCAGCGTCCTGCGCCACGGACAGCGACGGGCCTCCCGTGCCACTATCAGACCACCGCGCTTAGCTCTCCCCGGCCAGGCCCCTACTGTCCGTCCGTCCGGCAACTGATGGGTTGTCGATCGGCCATCTATCGAGCCTCTTGCTGGTTGCTGCTACTATACGTGCTACAAGCCAAGTCAGTCCGATTGATGGGGTTCCTTTGAAGTTAATTTCAAGAGATGCGTAGTATATATACTCGTACCCAAATCTCTATCGATAATCGATCGAGCACGTGTGGCACGCATGTATTATCATAGCCTAGCAGACGAGTAGTATATTAATTATGTTTTTTTTGGCATTGATTGAAGAAGAGTACGCACGACACGATCACGATTAAGTGGTTGACAGACGAGACGAATCCCTTGTGCTATTATTATTACGCACTAATGCATACTATCCTGGTACGCGCGTGTGTGTGTGCCTGTCCTGGTATAGTGGCTGCTTGGACTGGGAGGGCGGAGCTCGTCGTTTGACTGACAAGACAAGTGAAGCACATTTCTAGGGCGCGCCAGGACAGAGCTCCTCATTATGTGGGCACCGGCGGCCTGCCCGGCTACCGCTCGCACCTGCCCAGCGCCGGCCCTTCACATCGCAGACAAAAAGGTTTGCTCCCTCCTCAAATCGCTCCCAAAACCATCCATTTCTCGCCCGCCCAGTCTCCACGACGAGATCTCGACACCTTGCATTGGGTGGATTTCGGAGCTCGGCTTTCCACGCTAGCTGCATGGCCGGAGCGGACGGACCGACCTCAACACTTCCTCCTCCGTCCCATCCATTCCAGGGTTTCGGAACTCATAAACAAACACTTTTAACTTTCTTCCATGCATGTCCCCAAGACCTGTTGCTGGTCCACTAGAAATGGCTTATCTATGTGCATCAGTGCACGCTCTCCTGTTCTTGAACTGCGAGTGTGTGAGCCATTTCCTAAGCGTCTGCATGTGGTTCAGTAAACTATGCCCATATAGGTGTAGTAGTATCTGCCATGCAATGTCTTCAAATAAACGGGAGGTCGAGTAGTAAACCCTAGCTAGTAGGATAATCCGTCCTGTTGGATGGAAGGTTTTGGACGCATCTGCACTGCACAGCCCCTGAGATCTGACTAGATGCCGAGAGCAAAGCCCGGATACTCCTGCACAGTCCCTGAGATTTCAGCAGCTGCTGCGCATATATATCGGGAGCAAATGGATTCGTGCACCATAATATCTTCAGATATCACACACGTAGCTAGCCGAGCTTGAGTTAGCTAGGGACAAAAAAGGGCACTGTGCATGGTTTGATTTGGCACGCGCGATCGAGTGACTGCAGATTTAGATTTGGCACGCGCAAAATGGGCTGCAGATTGCGGTACTGTGTATCATACCGGATCGGATCTCCTGCATGCATGCCCCTGAAAGAGAAAAAAAAAAGAAATAAAGAGAGACAGAGAGATAGAGAGAGAGAGAGAGAGAGAGAGAGAGAGAGAGACGTCACAGTCCAAGAGTGAGCCCTTCACGCACTGATGAACCGGTTCCAGCCATGGCTCCTTAATTCAGATGTCTAATCGAATCTAGCAAGACTTAATTGGACGGAGCCTGGAGCCGGTTTTCATCGTCTCTTAAGGGCGGTCGTACTTGCTGTCCCTGTATCTCCAACATAAGCCTTGATTCCTGATGGCAATGGCCGCTAGCTAGTCTCCGGTAGGGAGCGGCGATCCGACGCGACGCCACCATGTCTGGAAAGATCTTGCTTGTTGCATGCAGCAGACTAGCGCCATCGACACCTGTGGGGCCCCCGTGTCTGAGACTGTCTGTCCAAGACATCACTCTCCTCTCCTCGCTCTGCAGTAGTCCAGTCCAGTGGATGGATCCATCACGTTCAGTCTTCTTGAGAAGTTCCATGCATGACAGAAAGGCCAGAGGCCAGGGCCAGGCCAAGCCAAAAAGTTTGACCGTACCCTAGATATTGGGGCCAAAAAGTAGCTGTGCTCCTACCCAGGCATACCTTAATCTGGCATTTGAAAAATCAGAGCGTGTCGCCCCGGCCGTTTCCGAGCTCGTAAACCACGTTGCAATTTTTTAAGTACATGGCTTCGTCGTTCTCTCCCGGCCGGCCGTCCGCTAGCTAGCTGCATCGATCGAAGAAGCGCAGGCGGCAGCGGCCGCACGCACGTACGCGCGGCCGCCCGCACGAGGGGGCTTCGTTTTCGTATTGAATATTGCCGCATCACTCGAGTCTTTTGCCGTATCTGTGTTGGACATCGCCACGTGAAGTCCTCAAGTACTCTCTCCATCGTCCATCATTCTATGGCGTAGAGTATTCTTCAGAGAAGTCTGTTTTTGAACGATTTCATTTTGAAACATTGGTTATGCATGGTTGGTGCATAAGCATAACTATCCACCCAGGGTTGAGGTGTCATATGTCATTATTGGTTGGGGCAAAGGCTAGTCAGTTCTACTTCATCCAGAAAAAAAAAGTTTGTTAAGAGCAAATGCATGGTAGGAGACTAGGAGCTAGGTAGCTCTATGTTTGATTTTCAATTCACTGTGAGGAAATAATTAAACATTTTTTTCTAAAAGAACTAAGATACATCTTCCAAAAAAATGACGGATGGATGGAGTACATTACCATGCAAGTTACATCAGGATGAAATAAAAGACAGGGAAAGCACATGGTAGTATATATATTTGTCTCCTGCAGACAGAGTGGTCGTCGTTAAGCTCCTTGTCTGCCCATTGGCAAGCTAAGGACAGAGACAAGAGCGGCATGCAATCTACAAAACAACAACTCTCAGGACGGACGCATCTGCAACATATATAGAGCTGCTACAGTAGTCTACTGCAACTACAAACCTACCACTACCAGTACGTGGTACCTGCTTAGTCGGTCAATAGAAGTCCATATATATCTCTACTAACCCCTGCATCATCAGCATGCCGTGGTACACGAGAAGATCGAGAGAACCCTTGGTCGTCGTCTCTTCCGAGCAAGAGCTCTTGCTCTTGAATTAATTAAACACGGAAACAAACACACAACATCCGAAGAAGAAGAAGAAGAAATTAAAAACAAAGTAACATAATTAAGGTCGTCGTCGTAGCAAACGAGCAAGCAAGCTCGTCTGTCGTCGTCGTCTTCAGTGCAGCTGCGCTGGCGGCTGCAGCAGCTAGCTAGATGGCGGGCAGAGGGCCACCGGCCGCGCGCGCGGGGGTGGCATGGCCGGGTCACCGGAGGAGGCTCCGGATGATCTCGGCCTGTGGGCTGTCGTTGTCCATGGTCGACATGAGCCCCGACAGCCGTTCCGAGAGGTCGTCCACCTCCCGGTGCAGGCTCTTGATGTAGGCACACGTCTCCTTCAGAAGCTTCGACGCCGACGACTGCATATATACATGGCCGGCAAACCGGCAATCCGGCATCAGACAAACTATAAGAGATGGAATAATCCATGTCAGGCTTCAATTTGCTGCACCGACGAAATGGGGATGAACTGTACGATGATGTACGTACGTACGTACGTACGTACGCTGCGGGATATATACTCGATGTGCATTTGGGGAAGATATAGATCGAAGTGGGCTAGCGCTCTGTGTGTACACGCACTACATAGTACATACCCGGCTGGCGTTCCGGCGGCGTGAGGACTCCGGGAGCAGCGCCTGCAGCTTGGAGATGAGCTCGTTGATCTCGTCGTCGCTGATCCTGCCACGCCGGCCCGACGACATTTCTCCGGCGAGCGGCGCGCGGCGGTCGTAGCTTTGCTCAGAGACACCAGTCGCTACGAAGCTACAGCACCTCGATCCTTGGCTTAATTCCTCTTCGTCCTCGTCGTCTCTGGCTCTCGCAGCAGCTCGCCTATTTATGCAGTAGTGATGTACGTGTGGGAGCTCGGGTCAAGAGCAAGCGTGCAAACGGAAATAGGAGTGAACGGAGAACGAAAAAGAAAAGGTGAGAGAGACCTGAAAAGGATAGGGTTTCAATGCCTGCTTATACCGAGAGCTAGCTGGTGAACTCCGCCGGGGAGTGTTGTTACTGTGTAGTGTGAGAGGAGGAGAGTGAGAGGGTGAGAGCACTTGCACTCTGGAGCGAGTGGTGAGCGGAGGCAGCTGGGAAGCGAGAGGAAGAAGCCGACTACTAGTAATTTGCTAGTAGCTAAGGGGCCGGCGAGTGCAGTGGGTTGTTCCGAAAGAGATGGGGAGGGAACGCGTATTAATAGGGAGAGGGACTGTCACTGAGGCGAGATGGGGAGGGCCCACCGCTGAGTGAAGTTCGGCCCGCCCAGGACGAAGTGGACACGGGCTGCCCTGCCCCGGCCCAGCCCATGGGCTCCAAGCATAAGGCCTAAAAAGGATGTGACAATGGTACTGTACCAATGGTTGATTTCGTTACTACTAGCTAGACTTAGCACGACTACTGCCCGGCTACCTACAAAACTAGCATAACTAACCAAATATTACAAAGCCACTGTGCAATTTATTATTTAGATATCACATATCTATAGTGTGTAATTTGTCCCTATTTAATTGCCTACATCTACATAAGCCATCAGAAAGACTACAACTGTCCTCTGATAAATAGGTGTAAGATGCACCTCACGATACATCTGAATCCACCATATCTATCCATCCAGGTTTCCTCGTGTATCAGGTCTGCAACTCAGTAGTTGTTCTTGCACATGTGCTGTGAGCGCTCGCATCCACTTACCACTTTCTCATACCCTATCTCTACTATGTCCTCCTCTTTGAATATAACTACTGACTACTTTCTCCTTGTCTCCATCTCCATGCCCAGAGCTGAGATCCTCGTGTCTCAGCCATGGCAGATGCCTCAGGCAAGTTCATCATGTGAGCCTTCAAGTCCAAGCTATGGAATGCCACCTATATGACTTGCATTGTGTCATTGTGTACAAAACTCCACTCCGCCTTTCCGTTGGTATCCTTACCACAGGTTAGAGTGCACCACCGCCAAATACGTTGCCCAACAAACTAGCCACGATAGTGGTTGTATTGCTTCCACAACACATTTTGACTCGTTGGCTCGCTTGTGATGTGGCGTCCTTGTTTGTATCCAATGTATGGGCAAGGGATGAGCTGACAAGGAGCCAGACAAGCTAGTCTTACAATCGCTCTGCATTACCCTCGAGACCAAGCATGATGCCCCCTCGCTGAAGTACGGGACAATAACTCCACGCCGCATCGAGATATCCCTAGAACCGCACCTCAGACGAGCCCTCCCATGAGATGTTCCAAGTGAGGGGATTTGGATCCGGCTCGCCTAGTGATGTTCACTCGGTCGTAGCCCCGTCAATACGAAACCAAGAGTTCAGACAGGGTACGGTCTTTAGGCCTCGCCTGCTAAGCCATTTTCAATTGGTCAGAGCCCTCGAACGACGAGGAGTGGTGCAGCTCCTAAGCAAAACACTTGGGATCATTGAGTGGACTATTGATCGCTTGGGGTAATCCGAGCCCAGAGGACTTTGGTTGGTATCTAGCGGGGGCACAAAAGCACACACACCGAGCCCCTAACAGGATTGGTGGAAATAGTGCAAGGGTTAATTTCATAATAAAGGTGTTCAGTACAGGGTTTACACAAACCCAATGTTAGATACTCATTGCATCCCTTAAAAGAATAGGGCTATGTTAGATTGGATATGCAACACTAAACCATTATGCAGGTCATCACAAATGCGGAACTAATCAGATCCAGTTATGGACTATAAAAGCTAGGATGTTGCGCTTGGATCATTGAATTAATTATATGAGGCCGAGGTTTCAGGATTGTTAAGTCGTTTGTCTTGTATAAGATGATCCTTTCTTGATCTGTTAATGATTGCGGAAGTCAACGCGCACAATCTCTATTTGATCCAAGCTGATGCAATATGGGCTAACCAAAAGCCCAGATCCTTTGTCGTCAGAACACAATGTGTTTGTAAGCTTAGTTTCATGTTCAGTATGTTGCTCGTAGCGCTGTGATTTAATTTGGTGTTTATGGTGATGCTGATGACAATGGGACAGATGATTAAGGGCTTTAATTAGTTGATTGATGCGGCGTCACATTAAAAGGATACTATTGCTGCAGCGAAGCACCTCCGAGTTACACAATGGAGGCCTCACATAGCAGTCATGTCAAACCATAAATAAAAGGGAAAAATGATGAAAACCAATGGAAACTATAAAAAAGAGGTAGGAGTAGTAGAACGAAAGTACGGTAGATGTTAATATGTGGGCCAGTAATTCTCAAAAAAATATGTGGGTAAGTAAGTAAACCGTACCCCTGAATGCTGAATCACAGTTCAATCAGTTTTTTTTTTTCGTATAAACTCTCCTCCAATGCCAGCCAGTTGTACTGCATCCAAAATAAACAAATAAATTTCCCTCCAAGAACAAAAATCAGTGCTGGTGATCAAATGTACTAGCCTTTGGCAATGAATTGACGGCAAATGTTGACTTTGGTGCGGCGCATGCATGCATATGCAAGGACCAGACCAGCTGGTGATCAACGGACGGAGAAGGCAGCAGAGCAGTGGGCGGTGTCCACATAAAGGTCATCGATCGGCTAGCTAGGTAATTAAGGAGTAGGACCGCGCGCGTACTACTCCATTTGCTAGATGTGCAGCTAGCGTGTACGTGATGCTCGGCGAATGAAGACGACGACGATCGAATAAGGAGCAGCTTTTGGCAGTTGGTCCGGACAGGGAGAAGGACGTGCCTCCTGTGTGGGGACGAGCCCTGAGATCGCGTGATCTTTGGGATGGCGGTGCCCGGCGCGGCGTGGTCCTTAACCCTAACCCCGCGAGGCGAGATCTTTCCCCCCTGCGCGACATGACCTCTTCCTCATAACTCGCCCGGAACATGACACCCGGACGTATACGGACCCCACCTACCATTTCCTTGCATTGCATTTCGCCCTGAATCATATCGGATGGGATGTAGATGTAGTAGTAGTAGTATATATACGTGTAGAAGATTATTCAGCCACGCACATCTATCCGTACGTGTCCAATGCATGCATCCAGACCATCCGTGTCCAATTGTCCGTGTCCTGCATATATTTCCAGGCTCAAGTACCATTCATGCATGTATGAGAAAGCTGACCGCAGGCTCTCCTCTGTCTGTCCCGACACGTACATACGGCCGGGCAGCAGCTACGTAACATACGTACCATCATCGCCGCCGGCCGGGGACGCACGTCGACGATCATGTCATGTCATATCAGCTAGCCGTGGACCCGTGCAATTGTCTGCATCATTCAGGCCTCTGCTCTTACCGTTACAAAAGCGTCCATCAGTGAACCAAAACTCACGGACTGGGTCGCTACTAGCTAGGTGTCGGCCGTACATGCGCTAGCTACACCGGCCTGCTGCCGCTAACCGGGACTGGGAGGTGGTTTAATCGCTGTGCGACGTGGCCCGCCCATCCCCTGCTCCGGCGGCCCCGCGTGCCTCCGACCTGCCGCCGG
>Ga0182004_10005376_pt1 | contig 10431 bp, 9 predicted proteins | sample Sormic07211540_1_FD_120479 | JGI IMG/M metagenome (GOLD analysis project Ga0182004, IMG submission 120479) | Endophyte microbial communities from Sorghum bicolor roots, Mead, Nebraska, USA - 072115-40_1 MetaG | ecosystem: Host-associated > Plants > Roots > Unclassified | place: USA: Nebraska...
AGCACTTTCGTTTGTTTGTGGTAATTATTGTCCAACCATGGATTAACTAGGCTCAAAAGATTCGTCTCGTCAATTTCGACCAAACTGTGCAATTAGTTTTTATTTTCATCTACATCTAATACTTCATGCATGTGTCTAAAGATTCGATGTGACGGAGAATTTTGAAAAATTTTAGGTTTTTAGGTAGAAGTAAACAAGGCCTTAGATAATTGTTCTAACTATAAAAGTTCATATGTACCCATTTACACTAACATACTCCCTTTTAGAAGACAGGAGCATTACTATATTTTTGTAATGCTCGTGTCCCCTAGAAAGGAGTAAAGCTCATGCTCATGGAGAGTTCATATGTATTTAATTAAGTATTTAAAAATATTTGAATACTACATGCTACATGCATTGCGCGTTGGATGGAGGTTGAAGAAGAAGCTAACATGTGAGCCCCACACGTCAGTGAGAGGAGGAAGGGAGACACAACAGGGGTATTTTAGGACATACAGGAATACCGTAGGCTGAGTCCAACGTCGTTGAATATGTAGAAAATGGCACGATTCAAGCTGAAGAAGAATTATAATGACATGTTTCAAAATAGACGAATAGTAATGGTATTTTTCCAAACTTGCAAAATTGTAATGGTCTCAGTCAAAAAAAAACTTTAATTAACATGTGCTCTCTTTCAGTAGACATGAGCATTAAAAAAATATTTATATTAATTTACACTCATTTTCTCGATGCACATTTCCTAACAAAATAGGCACATACAGACATTCAAAAATAAATAAATAAATAAAGACATTCAAATATAGGCACATATGTACTCTGTAATCGGTATCCAATCATGAAGATTTACCAATTGCTGTCTATATGCTTTTTCATCCATATCCATATATTAGCCATATTTTTTTTCTTTTGTATGACACATTATTGTATCTTCAATATGCATTATTTCAAACTTTAGCTTAAATCATGGGTGACTGTTGTAGCATCCCATGTACCATGAAGTTATGAATCTAGCTTTTGTTTTTAAAATTTTAATCTTCTTACTTGCTACAGATGTTTTGTTCTCATGTTAAGTTGAATTTTTTTATCTAATTCTGAATCTAGCTTTTGATTTCCAAGTTTCAATTTTATAATGATCTAGTTGCCACACCTCAATTTCTAGACACAACAACCTCAATGTTGTAGGGCGACGAGCTTGCTTAGTCGCTTCCATATACTCACTATGTTCCAAAATAACTATCATTCTCGCTTTTCGAGAATCAACTTTGATTAATATATATTAAAAAAATATTAATACTTATGTTATATAATTTGTATTATCGGAAAGATCTTTGAATCTAGTTTTTTTTAATAAATTTATTTGGAGATGTAAATGTTACACATATTTTTCTATAAATCTAGTCAAACTCGCGACACGCAAACCTAAAACGACGATTATTTTGGGACAGAGAAAGTATATGACTTTGCATTTCCTCTCCGTTGAAATGTTGTCAACCTCACCGTTTTCTGATGACATGTTGAAGTGTACGGTCACGACAGAAAGAGCAAGCGCCATTGCACGGCGACCACACAATTACAAGACCGGGAACCAGTAAACAAATGCACGTCATAAAAAATCGAGTTTTATTCATGCACAATGCTGCCTGATATTGCTGGGAACTGAGAAGCATATGTTTTAGAGCATTTTCAAAAGTCTCTTTTAAACTCATCTTTTATATTATTATTTGAAGAAACATTTGAATAAGAGTCATTCACTATATATTTCCATCTTCCAACATTTTTTATATCTTGTGTCACTTTGAAGAGTCATTTCTGCACTCCATCTGCCGTTAGCGAGAAACCAAAGAAATAGAGAGTGATAATATCTAGTCTAGATACCTAATTGCACCAAAAAATAGATGTTCTCATTAATACGTGAGAATATAACGTCTTTGCTGGTCTAAGAAATCATGACTAAAAATAATATTCGCTAATTTATTATAAAAAAATACTATTAGCTGCTAGAATAAGTACGTCTTATAAGACAAACGAACTGAGCTGTACCAACGTGAAATTGTGCTCGCTGTAATTCTGTTGTTAAATGAATTAAGGCCGATGCTCCCTCTATTCTAATATTTTTTTATTTTTAGATATATTTTTTATTACACATTTAACATATAAACATCTTAGATATTTTTTTACAAATAAACATTTTAGAATTTAGAATAGAGAGAGCACCTATCGGCGAAATGGCTTCCAGCAAATTGCAAGTCACGCTACACAAAGCTGTGGTGCCGAGGGAGCAATGCAGAGCTACTGGCACCCAGCTTGATTTGTGAACATGCACAAGAAACAGGCGAAAACACCCAGATTTCATTTCACGCTCCTCCTGCCACGTAGGCCCAAAACGAGGGACAGAGGAAGCACATGCAGCGTTTTCCCGAAAGACACGTAAAGCAGAGCGTCTCGTCTCCGAGGACGACACCCCGTTCACGAGCCACCGGTGAATCAGGCAGAGCCAATCTTCCCCACGCCAACGCTGCCACTGAAAGCGCTTCGACCTCGTCCGTCCGTCCGTCCGCCGCGACCCCGCTCAGCTTCCCGTGCCGTTTTTTGTGGCTGGCAGCCTGGCGCCACCCCACCTGTCCACTTCCTCCTCGACTCGGCGAGGAGTCCCCGGATCCGTTTTTGCTGTGGGTGCTTCTCGAATCAAACAAACCAAAAACCCCTCCTCGCCTCCCATCACTTGCTACGCCACCCGGGAAGCGCGCCGAGGCGGCACCGCACCGTGGTAGTAGTAGAAGGCACGGGACGCGCGCCCCCCCGGGGGGCCTCCTCACTTTCTCCGCGCCATCCACGGCACCCGCGCCCCTCCTGCTGCTCCCTCTCCGCAATGGCGACGCCCTCGGCCGTGGGCGCCGCGTGCCTCGTCCTAGCGCGAGCCGCCGCCGGGCTTGGGCTTGGGCCCGGGCGGGGCGGCGATCGGGCGCGCCCGCGCCGGCTCCAGCGCGTGGTGCGCAGGCGGTGCGTCGCGGAGCTGAGCAGGGAGGGTCCCGCGCCGACGCCGCGCCCGCTGCCACCCGCGCTGCTGGCGCCCCCGCTCGTGCCCGCCTTCCTCGCGCCGCCGTCCGAGCCCGAGGGTGAGCCGGCGTCGACACCGCCGCCCCTGCCCGACGCCGGTCTCGGCGACCTCGGTCTCCAACCTGAAGGTAACTAATTAACTGCCTCAGCCAAATCCTGCGTCCTGCTGGTTTTCAGATGGCTGCTGATCGGTTCGTTCATCACGTAACGTAGTGCGTTTGACAAGTTTGGTGAAGTTTTCAAGGGTTAACGTGTGCTGATTGATCCCTGTTAGTATTAATCGGGTACACATGATCACTAGTACCGTGTAATGTAAAAATAATCGAAACCCGCATTTCGGCACACCCGTAGCAATTATGAGGTGCCTGTATTGGATCATGAGCCGATGGGATTCAGGGTGGCGTGTACCTCGGCATGATGGCAGTGCACCGTAGAGGTTTCGGGAGGCGTGAACGTGGTTGGATCTGAGCAGACATACTAGTAGCAGCATATGCTGTAGATAATTTTTTTAGGAAGAGGAATGGGGCTAACTCAACTATCACTCACTCAGGCGTCCTCGGAAGTAGGGGGAAATTGACGAGTTTGTCTCTTCCTTGCTTTGGTGGTGTGATTGTAACCCGCGTTGCAAATAGTTGTACTCCACGGAATATCCTATTAGAAAGTTGGGGTATCATATCAGTCTGTGTGGTAAGCTGACTTTACTGAAGTAACACTAAAAGTGAATCACCTAGCTCCATTTTGTGAGGCCGAAGTGGAATGCTCCAGTTTTTGTCAGTAATAGAAACGAGATGGAGCTTTTTTTTATGGAGGAAAACCCTGCTTTTATAGAAAGCATATAAGTGGACGAGATGGAGCTTTCAGTATGTATAAATGGTGTCCAATGCCAATAGTTGCTGGTTTAGTTACAAATGAGCTGAGAATTTATCTTAGGACCTTTGATTTTCTTGTGAAGGGCCATATGCATCTTGTCACTGTCAGTCCCATGGTACCATCTTGTGCTTTGCCGTTCACTGGACTACCATTTCCAGTTTTGTACAAATCTATTCTTTTGGCTGCTTGTGGGATATTTATTGGTGTTCATGTTCTGTCGGTCCACCTTTCTCTCATCTTTGGACCACAGCTCTACTTTGTTTTATTTGTCCCTGACCATACATTTGAATTGTTTAGGAAACTAGTGACCATCTGGCAACCTGAATTTGTTATTTAGCTGAGAACAGAATGTTGGTTGCACCATTCTTATTGCTGCTAGAATTGTTTTCCATGATGAAGTTAGAATTCTATCTTCTGTTACTTTGACCTTGACACATTTTTTAATCCTTCATTTCACATACAGGGATTGCTGAGGGTTCCATCGATGAGACAGTAGTTGTGGCAAGTGAGCAAGATTCTGAGATCGTGGTTGGAAAGGAGCAAGCTCGAGCTAAAGTAACACAAAGCATTGTCTTTGTAACTGGCGAAGCTTCTCCTTATGCAAAGTCTGGGGGTCTAGGAGATGTTTGTGGTTCATTGCCAGTTGCTCTTGCTGCTCGTGGTCACCGTGTGATGGTTGTAATGCCCAGATATTTAAATGGTACCTCTGATAAGAATTACGCAAATGCATTTTACACAGAAAAGCACATTCGGATTCCATGCTTTGGCGGTGAACATGAAGTTACCTTTTTCCATGAGTACAGAGATTCAGTTGACTGGGTAGGTATCCAATCACCTTATTGTTTCTGATCAAAATTAATAACTCCCTACCATTTAGTCCTATGTGCGTCTTGACATGTGCACGTTCTGATGTTATTTCTGTACTTCCATATTGTTTGCCCATAGTCTTTAGCATCCCAAACAGCATATAATATTTTCCAGTTTAAAATGAAGAGAAATATTTGATATGATGTATCGATGAAAGTAGACACTTGTGTCTATGGTGCTAAAGTCTTATGCATCTATGGTTGCACATTTGTCTTTGCAACAATGATAGTGAGTGAAGATGATACTAGATGATAAAACAAACAATCATATGTACAAGGTATCAGAAAACTTTACAAAAGCTTGTTTTGCATTGACAGATCATGTTTGTTGATTTATGTTGTTTCTAGGAGTGTCTATTTGATATATCTAATGTTTTTTGTCTTATATAACTGGTGACTGCAGAGTTCTTATTTGTGTTCTATTTATCTTTTGGTTTTATGTCATTTGTTTAGGTGTTTGTTGATCATCCCTCATATCACAGACCTGGAAATTTATATGGAGATAAGTTTGGTGCTTTTGGTGATAATCAGGTAAGAAGCTTGTTACATTGAAGCTCCTATTTGATCAGTTTAAGTTCTGTCAAAAAATTGATTAGTGCTATATATCTTTGCAGTTCAGATACACGCTCCTTTGCTATGCTGCATGTGAGGCTCCTTTGGTCCTTGAATTGGGAGGATATATTTATGGACAGAATTGCATGTTTGTTGTGAATGATTGGCATGCCAGTCTAGTGCCAGTGTATGTTGTGGATCTACTCATCTGAATCCTACATGCCTACACCTTTATTTGCAGTGCATGCCACATTACTTTAACATTCTTTGATTCTTTTATCATGTATGTTCAACTTCATTTGCATATATATTTATGGAATCTAAGAAAACATTACAGTTGGCAGTTCCAAGGAGCTTATCAGTTCTTTAACACTTAGTCAACTTATCCTGGTGATTCTAGTTCTTAGTCCATCAGCTGCATACTCTGAACCATCATTTTATTTCAAAACAGGGATGCATGTTGTTGCATCGAAGCATTGTGCATCACTGTAGAAATGGCAATCATTTAGTTTCTAGAGACTGATTTATGCGGTAAACAATAAAACCTCATCCTTTATGTTGGCCTGATAAAGACTGGCACAGCACCAAGCATACACAATGAACAGAAGAGTTCAGTAGTAGTCTTGCGTCACATTGTTGCCATGCAACAAGCTGGAATACCTTTGAGCTACCTTACGATGCTTCATCCTGCGCATGTCTTGAATCCTGAACACTGTCCTTATTCGTACCTGTCAAGTATATAGTACATAGCTCTAGTCTGGCCCTTGTTTCGCACAACAATTACTGTGGTGGACTCAGTCTGTTTGCAATGCAATCTTGTGTTATTTCTTTCATAATGTATGTTCTTTGAAGAAATCAACATTGTGATTACTGTACATTTTCTTCTTCTTAATGTAATGATATGCAGCTCTCCTGCGTGTTCGTGAAAATTACTGTACATTTTCATTCTCTTCCCTGATTTACTACTTTAAAAAAAGTTGAGTAGCTGTATTATGCTGCTTTAATAGTGGTATGGTCCTGCATCATTGGTCTGTTCTTAGATTTGATGTCCCTTGCTGGCATGGTCTTTGTGGCAGTGCATGTTGTGCTTGTACTTATGTTTTGACAGTTAGTACATAAGTGTGATGATCAAGCAGGCATGATGTAGGTGTTTTACGAGTTGGGACACATTAGTGCAATTAAAGGTTAATGGACTAATGGGCTTCATCTTATTTTTTATCATGAATATGATTGAGCTGTTCAGATAATACTTCTTTCTTTTGACGTGTTTCACATGGTTTGCTGCTTGCTGTCAGTTAGCTGTTTCACTTTGAATTGGAGTGCAATTTTAGACATGTACTCTTTATTTCCTGACGTTTTCCCTTTTTATTGTTTCCATCCTTTGGTTTCACAATGCTAAATCGATTTCCATCATGTAATCCATTTCATCCTAACCTTGCTTTTGTTTGTTTCAGCCTTCTTGCTGCAAAATATAGACCATATGGTGTTTATAAAGACTCCCGCAGCATTCTTGTAATACATAATTTAGCACATCAGGTTTGAGTTTATCATTTTGTGTTGTCTATACATATCTTGGCAGCACTTTCTCAAAACCATATGTTATCTCATTGTGGTAGGGTGTAGAGCCTGCAAGCACATATCCTGACCTTGGGTTGCCACCTGAATGGTATGGAGCTCTGGAGTGGGTATTCCCTGAATGGGCAAGGAGGCATGCCCTTGACAAGGGTGAGGCAGTTAATTTTTTGAAAGGTGCAGTTGTGACAGCAGATCGAATTGTGACTGTCAGTAAGGTGATATTACATTTTCTTTGATCTTTTAAAAGCTATTCTCCCTTCAATTTAGGTGTTCCTTGTCTTCACGCTTTATTTTATGTTTAATTTCTAGGGTTATTCATGGGAGGTCACAACTGCTGAAGGTGGACAGGGTCTCAATGAGCTCTTAAGCTCCCGAAAGAGTGTATTAAACGGTAGCCATATTCATTTTATTTTGTTCTGATCTTCAACTACTTCATGAAAACAACCGAGTCAGATGGTAAAAGTTAATTCAATATGCCTGTATACTGCAGGAATTGTAAATGGAATTGACATTAATGATTGGAACCCTGCGACGGACAAATGTATCCCTTGTCATTATTCTGTTGATGACCTCTCTGGAAAAGTGCGCTAACAGTTCTCTAAAGCATCTGTATATTCATTAGGATGATGGCCTCCTATGTTTATTCTTTGTTTATCATTTCTTTCACTTATCCTTTTTATCTAATATTGTTGGTTTAGGCCAAATGTAAAAGTGCATTGCAGAAGGAGCTGGGTTTACCTATAAGGCCTGAAGTTCCTCTGGTTAGATATTGATGCTTCAGACATGAATTTTTTATTTCAAATAAATAGTATAATGGATCAATTTATTAACTTGATTTACAGATTGGTTTTATTGGAAGATTGGATTATCAGAAAGGCATTGATCTCATTCAACTTATCATACCACATCTCATGCGGGACGACGTTCAATTTGTAAGTCCTGATTCTTCTCCATTATTGTAAGCTGGAAAGTGAGTTAAAACCATCATGTGGGGGAAAAGGTTCTGGATAACTGTTGAACTGGTGAGGTGCACCAGCAGCTGTGAAGACTGAAGACAGGATTCTTATCTTTAGGAATCAAGTTGGATTCTGAGCCGTGTTAGCTACAGAGGGTGTGTACATTCAGTCCAGGTTGACTTAGTTACCACTTAGCAGCCTTCTTTGGCAACACCTCTAACTCAAAAGTAATTTGGGACCTTAAACTTATCCCTGGTTTTCAGGTAGGTCCAAACGTGTCCAAATCAGCCCCAACTGCCTATATAGCATTTAGCATGCCACCGTGCACCCAGTGGAATCCTCAACTCTAGTGCATACTGTATGATTGGTTAGAGAAGATGCCCCCCAATAATTCTTGGGTTAGAGAATTTTCATGGAATTCCTTAATGTGACTATCTACTAAACAATATTTGTGAAGTAGTCAACAAGTAAATACTGCTTCCTCCATTCCAAATTATAATTCACTTTGGTTTTATCCCAAGTGAAACCTCTCTAATTTCGACCAAGTTTATAGAAAAATGCACTGACATCTATAATATCAAATTACTTGAAATAGAGAACTGACCTCTCTAACTCTTCATAAAATATGTTTTGATAGTGAATTTATTTGAGCTCGTAGATATTAATATATTTTTCTAAAGACTTGGTCAAAGTTATAGAAAAGTGAACTATTGGACCTGTTTGGACCTACCTGAAAACCATGACAAAAGTTTAAGGTGCCGAATTTGAGACTCTGTGGAGAAAGACGTGAACACAGGAGAAGTTTATGGACTGTTGATGAAATTTGCTCTTTTATATCAGTTTATTCACTAATGGTGCTAATATTTACTTGCTTAAGAAACTTGTATAAAAAAGAGGCAACGTGGTTCCCTTTGGCCTCCAACATTCTCGTCCTGGAATACTGAATAACATCTTCTTGCATTCTTGGATGCACACACACCACTCAGTATGCAGATTTTATTTTAAACATTAGCTCACTGGTAAATGTGGGTTGGAGAACTTGAGCCATGCCCTTATCCTTCTCACAAGCATTTGCTTTTCACTTCCAACTGAAGGCTGATGAATGGCATGGGTTGGACTTCGGAGTGGATTTAGAAGTTGAGATGTCCTCTTTAAGCCTACAATTGACCTATGAAACTTTTTCTTATTTTACGTAGGTCATGCTTGGATCTGGTGACCCAGAGCTCGAAGACTGGATGAGATCTACAGAGTCGGACTTCAAGGATAAATTTCGTGGATGGGTTGGATTTAGTGTTCCAGTTTCCCACCGAATAACTGCCGGGTATGCAAACATCATGTTGTTAAGAACTCACTTGACATCTTATAAGTACATTTAATACTGATCTCTTCTTTTTTGTGCAGCTGCGATATATTGTTAATGCCATCCAGATTCGAACCTTGTGGTCTCAATCAGCTATATGCTATGCAGTATGGCACAGTTCCTGTTGTCCATGCAACTGGGGGCCTTAGAGTAAGACAGCCATTCTATAATACTGACTTGTTATATTAGTACCGAGGTAGAATTTTTTTTTCACCATTTTATTTGTTGAACAGGATACTGTGGAGAACTTCAACCCTTTCGGTGAGAATGGAGAACAGGGTACAGGGTAAGTACAGCTTCATTTAAACATTTGCAGTTCCTTCTCTCTCTTCTTTTCCCAGCTGCATTCTGGAATCAATTGAATGCTTACAATGATTGCAGTAGTTTGCTCCATTCATAAGTGCTGATCAAGTTTTACTGCATACATATTTTGCAGGTGGGCATTCGCACCCCTAACCACGGAAAACATGTTGTGGGTAAGTTTCCATCAAACTTGAATTCTCTTAGGAACTTAGGATCTTGATGATAGTATGTGATTGCAATGACCCTTATAATTTATGGATGAAACATTGCCGAACTCACTTTGTGCTAGCAAACTGTCTAGCCAATTCTAATAACAAAGCATGCAGCTGGTTTTATGGGAAAATGAGTTTTATTGTGAACGTGCGTTGGTATATGGGAATTTTATTAATAAAAATAAAGTTAATCTACAAACAACTCCTCTGGCTTCTGGCCTTCACCACAAACTAAACTGGCAGTAGCAGATTGTAGGAGTTGGGCTCTTGGGGTAGTTTTGGCCTTTGGAGCTTGTGGGGAGCAGTAAGAGCTGCAATAAGCTCCACTGAGCAAGGCCCTAGGTGGTGTTGTAAATAATAATAAATAGTTAACCAAATTTGAGTCAAGGAGGACTCAAAACCTGGGTGATGGGTGTATACCCGGGCTACCTGCACCTCCCATCAACTAATCTATGACAAATTGGCTGGGAAATGGAAGCCCGAAGCGAGTATTTCGATAAGGGAAAAGTCAGATTTTACAAATTTTGACCAACAATTAGTTAAATTTTGTGCAAGTTTAGGGCATAAAACTTGCATAGGGTAATATTGACTTTTCTCTGGTCAAAGTACCCCTAACATTCAGGGACCCGCGGGTGGGGTGTGGGGTGGGGTGGGGGTGGGGGGTGGGGGGGGGGGGGTAT
>Ga0182004_10005377_pt1 | contig 10428 bp, 13 predicted proteins | sample Sormic07211540_1_FD_120479 | JGI IMG/M metagenome (GOLD analysis project Ga0182004, IMG submission 120479) | Endophyte microbial communities from Sorghum bicolor roots, Mead, Nebraska, USA - 072115-40_1 MetaG | ecosystem: Host-associated > Plants > Roots > Unclassified | place: USA: Nebraska...
CTACTATAATACTTGCTCTTATGGTACATGTTCTTAGATGATGTTGACTACCTTGTTAAGTTTGATATTTGTTCTTGGTGTGGCAATACATTTCCACCAAAGAAGAAGTATGCACTTATTCCATACATGTTAACTTGATCATTCATAATTAAGCATCTACATCATCATGCATCATATTGTATCCATCGTTTGACTATTCACTAGAGCATATGCATTATATAGGATCATAGGAGACCGAAGTGGTAGTTGAGCCCAAGGAACCAGAAGTGGTGGTGCAGGAGGCCACCAAGGAAGAAGAGTAGGAAGAGGAGCTACAGGAGTGCCCGGACCATCGTTCTAGCTCATTTGAGAAAGGCAAGCCCTGGAGCATTCTAAGTCTCCCAGTAATTATGCTAACTAATTACTTTTCATATTCATATGGTGGTTATATTATTTCCTTAAGTTATAGGAGTTGCTTGCAACCGTTGGTGCATGAGATATCCCTTGGTTACCACTCTTTCGTATACCTTGTCCTATTTAGTATAGGCTCAGAGTTAATGCTTAGCTATGCTTAGTCCAGTAGAAGTCGGATGATTCCCTATCACCTACGAGCTATAGGTGGTTAGCAAAAGGAGGTTGGCAATATGTTTGTGGTCATGGCTCATAACCAAGTGTTGAGGAATAAACTAAGACCAGATAGAGCCATGTGGGGGTTTTAGACCATAGTGGTTTTTGTCTATGCCGATTAATGACCGGTCGTTGACGGCCTATCATGTTGCACTCTAACATCCCAAATTTTGCTCTTTTGAAAATAGATGAAAATTAATTTTAAGTTTTTTAACCATGCCTCCCAACCTAGCAGTGTCTCCCTCACGGGCGACGACCGCACCCAGATCGCCGCCCCGACTGATCCTCCGCCGCCCGAGCTCCACCTCCCAGATCCACTTAGCCCCGGTGTCCCCCACCACTCCACCTAGCCCTGACAGCCCCAATAGCCACCCCATCAAGGATGGATCTGCCTCAGTCCCCACACGAGACACCCCCCGCCCCGCCGCCGCCGCTCCGCACCCGACGCCCCGCGCCAGATGACGACCTGGAAGTTCCAGCCACGCTTGATTCCACGCCTGCAAAGCTCAAGAAGCTGACGTTCACTGAAGCAGTCAAATTTGGAGCAATTGCAATTACTCGGAGGGACAGGCCTCACCAACCTCAGCCCCGCCTCAAATCCATCCTCACTGTGCCCAAGAGGAGCACTTACTCCAGCCGCGTCATCACCAGGGACACGTCACATCGCCGTGCGGCCAGCCATGCCGCACCGTTGCGTCGCAGCTGGGTGCCCAAGAGGGGCTTTTACTTCAGCCATGCCCCTGCCACAGCCTCGCCCGCTCGCCACAGTACAGGTAATGGCTTCCCGTCGCATCGCAGCTCAGCTGGCTGCCACTAGAATTCACAACAGGAGCGGATTTACCCAAGAGAATTCACTTCGCCTGACCCAAGTTGGAATGAAGTGCGAAGGAAGCATTGGTGGCGACATTCAAGTTACTGGCCAGCCACCAAGCGTGCAGTGCATTCAAGTGGACCAAAGCTCCAAGTCTCCTCTGCTCTCAGAGCTTTCCGCAGCAAAACGGACGGGAAATGCTTTGTGTGCCTTGCGCCTGACCACAAAGCCACCTCTTGCAGGGACCCTGTCCGCTGCTTTCACTGCAAATGCTCCGGTCATCGACAGCACGACTGCCGGGCTGCGCCAGTGAACAAGCTCCTGCAACCCCCTCCTTTCTAGAGCACCATCGCTCCCCCTCCACCACCACCCCCACCTTCGACCTCGGCTCTCATGGCGATGCTGGGCGACCCGGGAACCCGTCCAGAGGAGGACGAGTGCCTCATCCCAACCTCCTACTCCATCGACGCGAACCTGCGCGAATGGGAGGACACAGCAGTGGTGCACTGGGCCATGACGGCTCCGCTAGGTACGGGACCCAAGGAGATTGAGGCGGTACTGCGCGAAGAGTTCAGACTACGCCATGGTGATGTCAATGTCACCAGACACTTTCTGGAGACCTTCCTCATCAAGTTCAAGCACCACCACCACTGTGCCTAGGCCCTCAAGCAGGGCTTCGCCAAGCACCACGGCATCGGCATCCATTTCATCAAGTGGCGCAGCCTCAAGAACGCTCTGGCCGTCACCCTTTTGTTCAGGGTCAAGCTCTGCCTTGATGGCATCCCGAACCATGCCTGGGATGCAGAGATCGTGGAGCGCATCATAGGCAGGCGCTGCGCCTTGGAGACCATCGAGACGAACCTGCTACATCTGGCCGAGACGAAGACGGTGGACCTGTGGGCTTGGACCGCAAATTCTAGCCTCATCCCCAAGAAGGTATGGCTAACCTTCACCAGCCGTGCAAAGGATGCTGTTCTGACATCCATAATGGTGTCGGAGGCGCTGCATGAACACTGGCAGCATGGGCGCAAGCACAGCGTCATCATCCACCTTGAAGAAATTCACGACTACACCGTCAGTACCATCGACAGTAACGGCAAACTCACCCCTGGTAAGCGTCGCCTCCCAGAATGGAATTTGGGTGTGATTGATGGACAGCAGGTGCCACCGCGAGTCTTTGAGGAGTTCCCGCACCACCCACCACCTCCGCGTACCATCCGCGGCAACAACGAACGTGGGGGTGGGGGTGACAGTAAGGCGGACCATCGTCATGATGGCCATGATGGTGGAAACAAGGCGGACAGTCGCCACGACGGTCGTGGCTCCAAGAGCAAGTACAACAACGACCATCAATGTTATGACCTTGGTCATAACCGTAGGCGTCACCACGACGGCGACGACGACGACGACTATCACGGCGATCGTGGCCACGAGGGCCGCGACGCCCGTGGACATGGCCGTGACTACCACGGCCGCTACAAGGACAATGCCCCAGTGTACCGCGAGCGCTCTCGTTCGCCCCGCAGGTGAGCATGGGAGCATGGCGGCAGGCACAGGGACCACCGGCAAGATGGGCGCAAGGCACCTGATGAATTACCGAACACTCTGCCACAACTGAACCAGCTACAGAACATACAGAGCTGCCAACTTTAGGACATGTTCAAGGTCCAAGCTATAGCGCTCCAAGACGCTATGCAGTGGATGGCAATGCAGGGCTTCGCTGCAGCTATGAAAGTGCTCCTGAACGACTACATCAACAAGGCCTGCAGCCTGGCCACCAATCTGGGCCTGATGGAGTCGCCATCAGTGGCTGGCCTAAAGGGTAGTGGCTGGCCTGAGGACACCTTAGGGGCAAAACACGGGAATGAAGCCTCGTCCGCTACTGTCCAGGTGTCCAGCATCTTTACGCGCCTTCTCTGGGACATTCCAGCACGAGGCGCAGCGACGACAACCCCACCGATAGCTGAGTGCTCAATCGACGACGTGGGTGAGTCTCTCCATCAGCTGCAGCTTCACGCCCAGGCAGCAGCGCCTACCCCTCTGGCCAGCAGCATGCAGCAAGTGCTGGAGCCCACTTCACCAACCATCAACACACAGGCTGAGGCATTCCGGGCCCTCTTTGCAGGTCTAAATGCTCAAAATCCTAGCATCCCCGATTTTGATCACCTTGCTAACAGTGATAGCCCTCCCTTGGAGGAACCAATACCTACAGGGGTTGCTGCTTTCTTCACCGGCACTATGACGCCGATCATTTAGAACATCCCAAGTCCGTCGAAAGCGCCACCAGCAGTTCAACAACGGCGCAAACGCCAGCGCCGAGCCTTCGACATGTCGTCGGTACGTCGCAGTGCACGCCTCACCAAAAATCGACCTATGACGCAGATGCAGCGTGCGCAGCAGAACCTATGCAGGAAGCTTGGCCTATTGCAGGACGACCTCCAACCTGTTGAAATTGCCTTGCAGGAGTTTGTTGCCATGTTCAACGGGCCGCTGCCGGACCATGTGATTGCTGCACTAGCTGAGATGTTCAACTGGGACGACACCCAAGCAATGGAGATTGACGATGCACTGATCGACATGGCGGGTGAAGGAATCGCCGACATTCAGGAGGCGTTACTGCCTGCGGCAGCCTGATTGGGGCCACTGGGTGGCTATTGTGTCCAGCTCTGTCATCACTATGTATCCAGACTTCTATTTTCCATCGTCGCAGTTTTTTACTTTCAGCTCTTGTGATGTGCTACCTAAGGCAACTTCATCTCGCCATTTGAGGACACGCTCCATGTACCCGTGCAACGAGTCTTCTAGGAAGCTCCATGTTATGACTAATGCTGCCGTCTATATTCCTCTGTCGCCTGGCTGTGACGCCTTGAGAGTGAGAGTATTTCGTGTCGTTTTATGATAGGCCCAAATGCAGACATCTTGTGCTGGAATGTGCGGGGACTGAATCGTTGTGACAGGAAAGATAACGTACATCAAACAATAGCAGCCACCAAGTGTCACATTGCTTGCCTACAAGAATCGAAGCTATCCATGCTGGATCAGCACACTGCAGCCTACTTGGGTGGCTTTCGCTTGCGTAACTTCGTGTTCAAGCTAGCAACTGGTATTTCCGGAATGCGCGGAGGAATTGTCATTCTCTAGAATGAGGAATTGTCATTCCCTAGAATGAGGATTCCATTCTCCTAACAAACTGCGTTATGGGCGAATTCCACCTCTCAGCTGACATTGAAGTTAAAGAGTGCTCAACTTTTTTTCGACTCTCTGTTGTCTATGGGCCGACCAGGAACCGTGCAAGGCAAAGATTTCTCGAGGAGCTAAAGACTATCAAACCAGAAAATAATGCAAAGTGGTTACTTCTTGGCGATTTTAATCTAATTTACAAAGCTGTCGATAAGAACAATAGAAGACTAAACCATAGGCTAATGCGACAGTTCCGAGAGGTTTTGAGCGAATGCGAACTCCAGGAGATTCACCTCCAAAATCGTAAATTTACATGGAGCAATGAGAGGCGTCAGCCAACTTTGATGAGGCTAGATAGAGTTTTCTGCAACGCAGATTGGGACTCTACATTTAGCTCGCATATTATCCACGCTCTCTCTACCTCCTTATCAGACCATGCTCCACTTCTACTCTCCAACCAAAGTGGACCGTGACGGCCAAGGACATTTCGATTTGAAAATTTCTGGACCAAAATCCCAGGCTTCAAGGATGTCGTGCTAAGGGCATGGACACAAAGATCAAATCACTATGAACCTTTTCACATCCTCTACAACAAGCTGCTCACTACAGCACAACATTTGAGAACTTGGAGCAAGAAAATTGTTTCAGATGCTAAAATGAAGTTGCACATGGCTCTAGAAGTGATACTACATTTAGATATCGCTCAGGAAAACAGAAGCTTGTCGGCAGCAGAATCCACTCTAAGGTTGAAACTAAAAAAGAGAATTCTCGGCTTAGCAGTCATCGAGAGGGCAAGAACTAGACAAGCTTCACGTGTCTCCATTATTAAGTTGGGGGATGCCAACACAAAATTTTTTCATCGGAAGGTAAATGCGAGAAGAAGAAAGAACCACATTCAAAGGTTGCAGAATGGGCATGGCTGGGCGGTTTCACATGATGAAAAAGTGACTGTGATCCAGGATCATTTCCAAAATATTATGAGGCGCCCGACACAAAGACATGCTGATTTAAATTGGGAGAGATTACAAATTTTGCAGCATAACCTAGATTTTCTTGCTGGTGACTTTATGGATTCTGAGGTCAAGAACGCCATAGACCAAATGCCTTCTGATAAAGCGCCTGGTCCAGATGGATTCACCGACCTTTTATTTAGAGAATGTTGGGACATTGTCAAAGACGATGTAATGAACGCGGCCAATGCTTTCCACTGATTACGCACCTCTAGTCTATCTATACTCAACACAGCAAATGTGGCTCTAATTCCTAAAAAGGACGGAGCAGAGTCGGTCTCGGACTCTAGGCCCATAAGCCTTATACACACCTTTGCGAAGATTATTTCAAAAGTCTTGGCAATGCGACTGGCTCCTCACATGAACAGCCTGATTTCTAGGAGCCAGAGTGCATTCATTAAAAAAAGGAGCATCCATGACAACTTTATGTCGGTCCGGTGTGCTGTGCACCGTTTCTACAGATCAAAGACCCCATCCCTATTTTTCAAGCTAGACATAACAAAGGCCTTTGACTCAGTCCGTTGGGAGTACCTACTCACCGTGATGACCAAACTCGGCTTCCCTCCAAAATGGAGAGAGTGGATGGCTGCTCTACTATCAACATCATCTTCTCGCATCTTGTTAAATGGCGTCCCCACTGCACATATCAATCACGGAAGGGGATTACGCCAAGGCGACCCGCTTTCGCCCCTGCTATTTGTCATCGCCATCAACCCACTGCAAAAAATCCTTGACCTTGCAATAGAAGAAGGACACTTAGCAAAATTCATGGGAAAACAAACTGTCATGCGTACATCCATATATGCGGACGACACAGCTATCTTCGTCAAGCCATATAAGAAGGATGTCACTGCGCTTGTTGATATTCTCGCCAAATTTGGTGAAGTGTCAGGCCTCCAAACAAATGTCCTCAAGTCGTCTGTCATTCCCATAAGATGTCAAGGTGTCGACCTTGATGAGGTTCTGCGTGATTTCCCTGCAAGACGAGCGTACTTCCCAACAAAATACCTACGACTACCTCTAACAAACACCAGACTGCGAAGAGTTGATTTTTAGCCTCTTGTTGATAAAGCGGTCAACAAGCTCACTGTATGGAATGGCAAGAATATTAATCATGCGGGAAGATCCACCTTGGTCAAAGCGGTTCTCACCTCGCAAGTTGTGTACTGCCTCACATCGCTAAGAGCACCCAAAGCCACACTAAAGGAAATTGATAACCTTAGGAAGAGCTTCCTCTGGGCAGGATCCGAGAAGCTAACTGGGGGGAAATGTAAAGTCAATTGGTCACGTTCCACAAGACCAACTGAATCTGGAGGCCTAGGGATACTTCATCTTGGAAAATTTGCAAGAGCACTACGTCTTAGATGGTTATGGAAAGAATGGGAGGGAGAAGGAAGGGCGATGAACAACCCTGACATACCGTGTCACACAACTGACAGGCTCCTAGTCGCTGCAGCGACATCAATCACAGTGGGCGACGGCTTGACAGCTTCCTTCTGGACTAGCGCCTGGCTCCAAGGTCAAAGGCCCCAAGATATAGCGCCAAACCTCTTCCGCATTTCAAAAAACAAAAACAAGACAATTAGCAAGGCCTTGCATAACAAAACATGGATCAAAGACATTAACTTGTGACATGTGGTCTTCACCTCCCAGCACTTCCTGGAGTATGTCAAGCTCTGGAGCACACTAAATCACATCCGGCTACAAGCAAACATGGAGGATAGGATTACGTGGAAATTTAATCTAGATGGAAATTTCACAACAGGATCAGCCTATCAAGCGCAGTTCATTGGAACAACGCGGACAAACTTGAAGCAACTGATTTGGAAAGTTTGGGCACCACCAAAATGCAAATTTTTTGCATGGCTCGCAATCCAAAACAGAATTTGGACTGCTGATAGGCTACAAGCGCGGCGATGGACAAATAATGGCGTCTGCCCCTTATGCAGGCGCAGCCAAGAGATGGGGGTCCACCTGTTCCAAGAGTGCCGCTATACTAGGCGTATCTGGGATGACATTGCAACATGGCTGGGTAACGATTAGCTACAGCCAAACGCGTGGGAGCTAGGAGACTCAGTGCAAACTTGGTGGAACAACCTAGATCGCATAACTTGTGTGGCGAGACGAGGATTACGCTCCATCATAAATCTTGTCTGTTGGGAGGTGTGGAAAGAAAAAAATGCAAGAATTTTTTAGCGCAAAGAATCCACATCTTTGCAGCTTCTCCAGAAAACCAAAGATGAGGCAAACTTGTGGGCAATGGCGGGAGCAAAATACATCTCTATTTTATTATCCCGTTTTTGATGAGTTGGGTTTCCTAGAGCTTTGACCCTGCTTGTACATCTTGTATATTTATTTCTTTTTCTTTTACCTGTACAGTGCCTTTCTAGGCTCCCTTCTTCTTAATACAATAGGCAGCTCTTCTGCCGGTTCTGTTTCAAAAAAATTTAAGTATTTTTGTTATCACGAAATATAGGGAAAGTAATACTTTTTCATTAAGTTAAAATTTACCATAGGAGATTAGCAACATGTTTGAGCATGCATGTCACTACATTTGTTTTGTTGAGTTGTGTGGATTTGTCTAAAACTCAAAATGATTTAAAATGTTTTTGAAGTAAGTTTGAAATGGCTTTTGAATAAAAAACAAAATAAAAAGGCAAAAGCTCTCCCTCTTTGTTTTTGGCCTGGAGGCTCTGTTCGCAATCACGCGGCCAGCTCCCTCCCCTGGTTTCAGCCCGAATGGCCCAGCGCCCTCTCTTTTGCGCGGGATTGACAGTGCAATCATGAGGGATATGAATGGCTCTGGCTTTAGTCAAGTATGAGTACCTTTTCTAGCTTGTTAGAGGTTACCCATGTGGCGCAAGTGGGAGATAGCAGACTATGAATCTTAGTGAGTGGTTGTATCACATGTCACATGGACTTACTAATGAAACCTAGCGGCCCTAACTTATTAGACGAACCTTTGAAAGACTTCATAATGAACCCTACCGACCTTCCTTGGTAGTAGGTCAACAGGTCGACGGGCATCAGGTGAAAGGATAAATCATGACTCATGGGTAAAGATGTACAACCTCTGCAGAGTGTTTAAACTGGTATACTAGCCGTGCTCACAGACACAAGAGGCCTTGAGGACTTTTACATTAAAGATGATAATTATTGTTATGTTAAGATACTTATTGTTTATTGTTTAATGCTCTACATTATTTATGTCACATTGATCATGAGATTGTGAGATTTATACAACCTTGTTGATATAATTGTGGAGTTCGATATGGACTCAGTCTTGCTATTTTCCCCACACTTTAGGAGAAGTTTAGGCTTGTGATCAGCCAGTCAGTTTGGATCTTGTAGAGTGGAGTTAATACCCAAAGTTTGGAGTTATCTTCCATTGTTTGTTGCCTAAGGTTATCTCTGATATACTAAGTATGTTATATAATTTATGCATTAACTTTTGATATTATCCCTCATTTGTAGCTATATGTGATATTTGGCTTCTAAGACTCACGCATGTCACACATTTAACTAGAAGCATAACTCGTTCCAACAGATGAAGCCGAGACATTATTTGGGCCAGCAATTGACCTAATCTATGCGTCGTATTGAAGTTGGTTGAGGAGGCCATGGGGGTGGAATCATGAGACCAAGGTCCGTCCTAGTAGTCGAGCAGCCCCTAGTATGATGGTGCCTATTGAACCCATGACTAGACAGGAATAGTGTGTTCGGTGACCAAAGTGACCTCGATAGGGGAAGCATGGTTTGTGGGGGGAATAAATAACTAGCTGGATAGGAATTGATTTGAATCACCATCACTCTTGGATAGTGAGCACTTGACTTGAACTTCGTCATCATACTAATGATTATGGAACACTCGGATGGTTATGGTATGATGATGTTGGAAATGCTACATCAAAATTGGTACTACCACTGTATTGAATTAAGTGATTGCTATAGTACAAATGCTAACCTAGATGATAGGTTAATGATTATTAACTTTAGCAAAATTCCTAAAAAGTTACTCACTAGGTGACTTAAGCTTTTATGCAAAAAGTGTGTCAAGCTAGCCCACTATAAAGCCTTACATGATCCTTAGTGTTATTATTTCTAGTTTAAGACAGATAAGTCTAGCTGAGTATCTTCTCGTACTTATGGCTATGTTTCCATGTTGTTTTGCAGATGGCTAAAGGTACTACGGGTATTACATTAGCTGCCTCTACCTAGCTATGGGTGATGTATAGACCAAGGGCGTGGTCACTCTAACTTATCTTTTGCTGTTGTGGGATTGATCAAACTGTGGCATTGTAATCGAACTAAGTGTTTGTGTGATTTGAAAACTATTTGCTTCCGCTATCACTTAAAGACCTGTTATTGTAATAACTTTATTTGAACTTTGATGTAATTTTCTTATTTATGAATTTTATGTAATGTATGGACAATGATCGCTGAACTTATTACGATCTTCGTTGTATGGTTGAAAAGTTTGAGATCCTTCGAGATTTCACGGACTACCGGGATTAAATGGGCTTAAGTCTGATAGTTTGACTACAAAGTGGTCGCTGTTAGACTTAATCTCTTATAGTTTAGATAGTGTTGGTATAAATTAACTGAACTCCTTTAAATAAGATTATCTGCAAGCGCACAAATATCATACCAATGTCACATTTTACCCGAGGGGTTTTAAATATTGTATCCACAGGGAAGGTCTATATGTAGGACTTATAACTATAACTTATACTATTGGTGTGAACGATAAACCATAACTAGAATCCTACTCATAACAGGGATAAGTCACTTGATAAAAGATATAAGATAAATAATGATCAG
>Ga0182004_10005378_pt1 | contig 10426 bp, 8 predicted proteins | sample Sormic07211540_1_FD_120479 | JGI IMG/M metagenome (GOLD analysis project Ga0182004, IMG submission 120479) | Endophyte microbial communities from Sorghum bicolor roots, Mead, Nebraska, USA - 072115-40_1 MetaG | ecosystem: Host-associated > Plants > Roots > Unclassified | place: USA: Nebraska...
GTACTGTAGTATTTTTGTTTTATTTGGCAATTAATATCTTTGGACTAATTAGACTCAAAAGATTCGTCCCGTAAATTATTTCTCTAGTTGTGTTTTTAGTTTCGAAAATAGTCTATATTTAGTACTTAATGCATGTGCCCAAACATTTGATGTGATGAAAAATAAAGTTTACCGTGGCGAATCAGATGGAGCCTAAGCTTCCATGGGTCAAATAAAGATTTATATATTAGGTACTCCCTCTATATTAAAAAATAAAGTCGTTTTGAACAACAACACAACCTCCAAAGTATAATTTTGACTTCTTATTTTTTATAAAAATACTTATCAAAAAGCAATATATGTATATTTTTATAAAAATATTTTTCAAGAGAAATTTGTTTATATTGTTTTCACATTACCAAACTCAATAATTTAAAAGTTATTTATGATTTATATTTCTAATGTTTGACCCAAACTTTATTCAAAATGACTTGATTGTCGTTTTTTGAGTACAGTGAGAGTAACTCATATGAAATGTTTTGGTGAGAAATTTATCGATCGACCACAACGCAGAGGGGGAGGGCTTGTCCGTATTTCTATTCCTTTGTTTATTTTTGTCACTTGGATGTGTACTTCGTAGCCACATTTCTATTTCCTTTATTTATACAAATAATAATGAGTGCAAACACTAATAATGCCGAAAAAGGAAAAACCTATTCAAACCCAACACTGCAGAAAACACTCTATCATACAACCATTTTACGCTCAGAAATTACTGGTATTTTGTTTTAAAATAGATGATAGACTAAATGCTGTGGGACATCCACGTTCGGCCGAGTCAAGATTCAGAATGGGTGCAGTATCCCAACCACAGATCAAGTTCAGAACTGCATTCGTCTTGGCGGGAACATGATGGAATGGATGGATGAAATGTATCATGTGCTGTGCAGAAGACCAGGAGAGAAAACATTTGGCGAGCGTCGAGCCAGGAGAAGGCGATGGCGTCCTACTCCTAGGAGAACATGGCCGTGCTTCCCCAGCAGGCTGGCTCTGGCTCCCATGTACGCAAACAGAGCGGAATGAATCACCACAGCACGAGCACGGTTACCACCAGCACGGCACGAGCACAGGACAATAGTGGCACCATGGCAGCCACAGCTTATTTAAAACTGCTTAAAATTCTATATCAGGTAGAGCTTGTTAAAAACTGCTAAAAAATAGCTCTAGTTGATCCAAACAGCTCAACTTGTAGTCTAGCTTATAGTCCATTTATGTTATCTAACCATCCAGCTAATACAAAGCTATTAGATGACTCCTCAAGCTATTGCACTTTTTTTTAAAACTATTGCAGTTTATAAAATGTTTAGCCAATCAGAGCAAAAACACTTCAGGCGCAATGGTATGCACGTCTAGCTGGCCTCCAAAACCAAAACGTTATGTTTGCATCACATGATAAATAATCAGTCCAAATCCAAGCAACTGCAACTGTTCGTCGGGGAGACCATCGCAAAGTTTTTTTGGAAGCAAAGAGTACACAAGAGTCACAACACAATAACAATTTTCTAAAGAAGCAGTCTAGTCTTTGGGAACTCGGAATGCAGTGTAAGGGTGGGTTCATATGAGGCCCCTAATCCCAGGCCTAGATGTCCATGGGTGCAGCAGCATCTTCTGAGCCCCTCTCCTCCTCCTGCATGGAGGAAGAGGCCTCCACGGGCGCCTCCTCAGCGACCTCCATGGAGTCGATAAGTTCTTGGATCCTTGCCGCGCCAATCATCTCGAATGGCTCGATGGTGCCATCGTCCTTCCTGCCGACAATGGCCACGGTGCAGTTGGAGCTCGACAGCTTCTCACCTTGCAGTGTCTCCTTTATGGCAGAGAGGGCATCCTTGATGAGCTGCTCAGGGGTGTAGTCCTTGTAGCCCTGGAACCTGCGCTCCAGGAAAGTCTTGGCGGCTTGAGAGCGAGAACCAATGGCGAATGCCTGGTACTCAAAGTAGTTCCCGCTGGGGCAGTTGTAATACAGATGAGCTCCCGACTCATCCAGTCCAGCAACAAGGAGGCCAACACCATAGGGCCTCTTCCATGACCGCTGTGTGCAAACCTGCAATGGTATTAAAAAGGGTCAATACTCATCCACCTAAAATAGAAGAGCATGCATGGACATAAGAACATATTGATTCTTGGTTCCCCTTAAGAGCCTTCGATGTAAACAAGATGTCTATATCTTATCTGGACCATCTTAGACTACAAAAGGGACCAAAACTGAAACAGACAAAGAGACAATTATGGGAAGGACAGAGCTAAGCCTAAACTGGAGCTGAAGTATCATAATCAAGACACTACATATTATATGTTTACACGAGTATGATCCGAATCAAATGGAGGATGTGCAACAAATGAGAGAGATATATCAATGAACCAACATTAAGTATTCTTCCACAAAATGTGGACATGATATACAGTGCAAGACCACTCAGTAGTACACCCCCACACCAATACTACGTTGGTGTGCTAAGTATAACAAAGTTGTTTCTGAAAGTGATGAGTTGATTCAGCTGATCATCAACTTTGGATTCATAATTCACAATAAGCATGTTTAGAAAGGACATGCATAGACCATCCGGTGAAATGACCAAAATATAAGCATGGCTATCAGGAAATCAAGTTGTGATTGCTCAAGTACGATGCTATGATAACAAAACCAATTGGAGAATGTGTCTAAGAGTGAATGGTAGATGTAGCACTCAACTGGAATCAAGAATCCTGTTCCAAAGTGCAGATGCAGTACTGGGCACAACTTCACATTACAATAGCTAAACAGATATGGTTTTTTCTGCAAAGATATAGCTCTGCTGGGTAAACTACTCCACTACAGCTATAACACGCTAGCCTTAGCTAATTATCTAGCTCATTTACTTTCTATATGACAAGCTTTACTCAGTCCTTAGAATTGTTCTGGTTTTTTTTTAATAGAACTTAACACATGAATCAGAGAGAATCAGACTTTATCTTCCACAAAAGACTCTTGCCAATTGGGGAGTTGCCCAACTGGCTCTTCTTGAGGTCAGATTTTCGAGCTGGTACAACCTGTCATCCTAGCCCGGCCAAGCAACACTACCCTAACCCTAAGATCCAAATGTACACCAGTATGGAAGCACCCAACTCCAAGTCAATACTATCTCTGATGTTGTAGCTTTATTAAGCTTAAGGGAGTGAATCATAAATCATAAGGAGACAGTGTACATTTCAAAGAAAACATCAGAATGAATTTGCTAGCTGCATTGATTACAGGTCATGGACTCAAGGAAACATAGCAAGCCTTCACAACAGCTCATAAGGCTTTGCTCTTTAGTCATTATAAGAGGTAAAAAATAGTTACACACATTTAAGGTACTGTTTATAAGCTATAAATGATCCGCATTTATACAATATACAATAAATATATAGAAACATGGCAGAAATTCGCTCATTATAACAAAGCTCAATGGTATGGGCGTATGGCAAATCACTAAAAGTGCAATGACATGCAACTAAACAGGCAAATGCAAGCAGGTTCAGTGTAGTTTGTTATTTATGAACAAGTGCAAACAAGATGGGAAGGCAAAATCATCAAGTGAAACATAACAGAGAGCATGCTCACAAACAGCTACTGGTGCAATTGGATTCGTCTCTACAAAGGCAACTATGTCAATGACATTATATTACACACACATGTAACACAGTAAAAACCTTATTTTTGAAAATACACATACAGTTTGACAAAAAAGGAATTAGTTAGAAAACCATAACAGATCCAAGACAAACACAAACTTCTTTCCAAGCATTAACAAAGTAACAATGGATGAATAACAACCACAAGAAATAGAAGAACAGACTCCTGCTTGATTCAGGTAAACCAAATATACCAAATTATCAATTCACTGTCAAAACCATGATTCTTAATCCTTGAATAATCTTCCAGTAACTGTAATTAGTATTTAGCTTCTTTTGTGCTTCTCTTGGTTGAGCTATATTTTCCTCAGTCTGTTGCGATATATAAATTAGCCAGTTTATGTGCTATATTCGAAATCAACTTTGCTGAATTTCTGAAAACTATGGGAAGAAAATAAGGTGTAGCTAAGGTATCATGTTCAATTGCCCTTCAATTAAAAGCCTACCAAGTGTCTCCAAGTTCAACTTAGTGTTGGTGTTTCACAAGTCGCAGTAACACCAAAAGAGCAAATTCAACAACATTTGCAAAGCCTAATATCATACATAGTTGGTGTTTGCAGATAGATATAAGCATCTCAACAAGATAAGATTATATTTAGGTAACGCCCTCGGCTATAAACACTCTATTGCCGTAAAGGTCTAATAAATCACATCCGCAGGACATCCTAAACGGCCAAACTTTAATCGCAGATCGGAGAAACAATCACCGAACTTAAGCACAGATCCTGACTCGTACAGCAACTCAAACCATGCGAATTCTAATGCTCCCTTCCGCCCGTGGGCTCGTAAGAGAAGAGATCGGGATCACGGGAGGGAGGGTGAGTCTGAGATGCGAAAGGAGGCGTACGGACCTGCGCCTTGTCGGCGAGCTTGAGCGCGAGTCTGGAGATGGGGAGCGGCGCCTCGTAGACGAAGGAGTGGTTGATGCACTCGTTGCGGAGGAATCGCGAGAGGACGCGCCCGTCGGCGGTGAGTCCGGCGAGCGCGACCCCGGCGTGCTCAGCGACGCGGAACACCTTCCGCTGGTAGGAGGAGAGCTCGGAGGCGGGCTTGTTGACGGCGGCGAGGACGGCGTGGGTGCGGGAGCAGAGCCCGACGCAGGCGGAGCCCTGCTTGACGGCCTCCATGGCGTACTCCACCTGGAACAGCCGCCCCTGGGGGCTCCATGTGGTCACGTCGGTGTCGTACTGGTTGCGGAACATCCTCGACGCTCCCCTTCTTCCTCCTCCGTCAACCTGCTCGATTCGACGATCCCCGAGTGCGCCGGCGGGCGGGCGAGTGTAGGTAGGGTTTGGGGATCTCTTGCGTCTCGCGTGCGATTTTGGTGGCAGCGCGGCCCTTCTTCTTCTTCTTCTCCAAGATGGGACTTGGGGAAGAAAAGAAAAGGGTGGGGCCCGCGTGGCAGTGGGAGGAAGAAAAGACTTTGCGGCTGGGAGACGGGCTTCTTTTCCTCGTCGGAAAAGGGACTGTGTTTATATGGGCCGTTTGAGCCGCTGGAATTCGATTGGGCCTAATCTTTTTATGGCCCGCAGAGGGCCCATGAGGAAACGACCAGTAGTTCTTCTGGAGGAGAAAAGCGGAGCCTGGCAGTGCTCCCTCGCGTGATTTTACCAATCTTAGGTGTTGTTTATAGTTCACCCAAAAACCAAAAAATTTCTAAGATTCTCTATCATATCGAATCTTTCGGCACATGCATAAAGCATTAAATATATATTGAAAATAAAAACTAATTGCACAACTGTAAATCGCGAGACGAATCTTTTGATCCTAGTTAGTCTATGATTAGACAATATTTGTCACAAACAAACGAAAGTGCTACAGTAGCGAAATCCAAAATCTTTTCGCATCTAAACAAGGCCTTATTGTTCTTGCATTGTATTGTCACGCCTTGGTTCCAATGTAATTTAGTTTCGCCCAAATTGGTCACATCCTGCTGGCTTATCTGTTGATTTCTGCTGATTTCAGGTTCATGCTGTTTTCAAGAAAAAAAAAAGATCAATGGAGGCAAAGTTGGAATTCTCCCAGGACAGTCCACCAATTTCGCTCATTTGCGCGGCAAAGCTTGTGGGTCTACTCATAACCATTGATCCTAGTTCTCGCTGCTGGCTCCGCACCCACCTCACTGTCTCGTTCTGGGTAACTTCTTGCTCCTCTTCTCAGCAAAAATGTCTCTTTGGTCACTTGCTGCAAACAGCATACTAGCTTTGGCACAGTTCATTTGGGTGGGATCTAAGAGTTGTTGCATCAAAATAAAGATAGCCTGATGCCCTGTTAGTTGTACATGTTTATTGCAGCAACAGATATTGTTCTCAGGTGTATATCTAATATAACTTGATTTCTACTTTGCTATTCTGTACCCGTTTATGTGAGTTTCAACAGTGAGGGTGTCCAGACTCCAGTCCCCGTTTGTAGTTCATGATTGAAAATCGGACAAACCTGCAGGCTCAAAAATGTAGTTTCTATATACCTTGTTAAGTCTGACTTTGATTTAGGAAAAAAAATTAATACGGATTATAATTTGAAACAAAATGAGTACTAATACTAATAGAGTGGAGGACCAAATCTTTCAAGTTCACGTGTGTATATCCATCGATAGATTTCGATGATAACTGAATCGATGCAGTAGTGTAGAAGCAGCAGTACAAGTCTGCATCATCAGATTCAGATGAATGCCATCACATTATGAGATGCTGTTAATTACGTACACAAGCAGCAGAACAGAATCATGTTCTGTCAGAACAGAATTGGAACCGGCGCAGCTGCGACTTTGCCAGAAATAGCTAGTGGGGACGACACCTCACGACGACGAACGGGGAAGCTTGCAATCTCCTGAGACAGGCAGGCGCAGGCCCGCCATGCATGCATCACCCGAGCAGCTTTGCAATCGTCAGCCACCCTTCTTCTTCTTCCTCCCTCCTCCCCCCGCCTTCTCTCCGCCCTCCTCCTCAATCTCCTGGTCGAGGCCGCCGTACGTCTCCGAGGTAATAAACTCTTCGCATCGATCGTTCCGTTTGATAGTAAATGAAATTTGCTCGTTAATCTTTCCACCATGAGCATGCATGCGTCCATTATGCTGTTCGGAACGAACAATTCCTGAATAATCAGCTCGTTGTTCTTGGACATTGGATGGAAGTCCTGCAATCGAATCGAATCGAATCGTTCAAGAAACTTCTGGCTTCGAGTTCTTGTTCCCTCTCCCTAGCTAGGAACGAACTTATGAACACATATTGATTGGTTGGTTGATCATTGATCTAATCCGCAGAAAAAAAGAGATGAAATCTGGTTTGAAAATCTTTTGTTGGTGCCTCCATCTTCATGCATGTATCTTGATCTCACCTCGCGCGCCATTAATGGACGTCTGTTGATGATGAATCATCGCTCAGCAGGCCGGTGGTGGTAGCAGCAGGGAGGCGCTCGGCCCGTCCGTAGCCGCCGCGGCCGCCGCCGCAAGATCGACGACAGCGCGCGAGGACGTACGCCACCACAGACTAATCCCACATGTCCTCCACGCCCGGGGCCGCCGCCGCCGCCGCGGCGGCGGCGGCGGCGGACGGCGGCGGCGAGGGCGGCGCAGCGCTGTCGGCGTCGGCGTCGCGCACGTCGTCGCTGCGCCACCGCGCGATGAGCGCGTCGTCGAAGCTTCTCCGGAGCTCGCTGAGCCGCAAGTCGATGGGCCGTCGCAGCAGCAAGGTGATGTCGGTGTCGATCGAGGACGTCCGCGACGCGGAGGAGATGAAGCAGGTGGACGCGTTCCGGCAGACGCTGGTGCTGGAGGAGCTCCTCCCCGCCCGGCACGACGACTACCACATGATGCTCCGGTTCCTGAAAGCGCGCAAGTTCGACATCGACAAGTCGAAGCAGATGTGGTCGGACATGCTGCAGTGGCGCAAGGAGTTTGGCGCCGACACCATCATCGACGACTTCGTGTTCGAGGAGATGGACCAGGTGCTGGAGCACTACCCGCAGGGCCACCATGGCGTGGACAAGGACGGCCGGCCGGTGTACATGGAGAAGCTCGGGCAGATCGACACCACCAAGCTGCTGCAGGTCACCAGCATGGACCGCTACGTGCAGTACCACGTGAGGGAGTTCGAGCGCGCCTTCGCCGTCAAGTTCCCGGCGTGCTCCATCGCCGCCAAGAAGCACGTCGACCAGAGCACCACTATCCTCGACGTCTCCGGCGTGGTCCGTCCGAGTCATCGATCTCGATCTCTCCGGCCAATATATAATCCTCCACCGCAGCAGCATCCATTGCTTGCTTCTTCTCATCCATGGCCCTTGTGCTGTCGTCTCCAGGGGTACAAGAACTTCAACAAGGCTGCGAGGGACCTCATCGGCCGACTCCAGAAGATCGATGGAGACAACTACCCTGAGGTTCCTGACACACACACAAACACACACACACACACAATTTAAACAACAAAACTTGTTGGTCCAAGCAAATTGCAATATTCTGCTACTAGTGCTACATTGGTGATTTCAAATCGGTGATGCGCAGACGCTGTGCCGGATGTTCATCATCAACGCAGGGCAGGGGTTCAGGCTGCTGTGGAACACCGTCAAGTCGTTCCTCGACCCCAAGACCACAGCCAAGATCCATGTAACCAACCGATCGCCTCATCGCAAGCCATTGGTTCCACTTGATCATCAAGGGTTGCATTTTGCATTCAATCACACATGTCATCATGACAGTTTTTGTAACCCCTGCTCTGCTCTACTCCGATGGTGCAGGTCCTTGGCAATAAGTACCAGAGCAAGCTCCTGGAAGTGATTGATGCCAGGTTTGCTGAACAAACTGAACTGAACTTGTGTTGCTGATGACTGCAGCAAACCAGCATGCTTGATGCACATATCTAATCTAATGTAACAAGCAGACTAACTTGTTCCTGTGCTTAACTCTTCCGATGTCTGTGCAGCGAACTGCCTGAGTTCCTTGGCGGCACTTGCAACTGCGAAGGCGGCTGTATGCGCTCTGACAAAGGGCCATGGAAGGACCCTGAAATCTTCAAGGTTCTACACTACTTTCCTGGACATACCTTGTCTAAAATTTTTAGTTCAGTCATGTACTGAACTAGTAGTTCTGTAACTGTCTTGATGAAGTTGGAAAGAAAAAAACAACAACAGTAGTCTGAACATTTCTTATTTGGTATGATGCTGTTCCTGGTTCTTCAGATGGTCCAATGCGGCATGGGGAGATGCGGGATGAACAGCGCAGACCCTCACGACGCCGACGAGAAGCTCATCACCGAGGACGCAACAGTGCCCGTTCCCAAGGTGGTTGTCGTCATGGCACCCAACTCACACAATCTCTCTTTTTTTTTTTCCGTTTTCTGACTGATCCAGTGCAGAAGCAGGACTCGATGCGCCGCAACGCCGGGGATTCTCCCAAGGTGGCGCGCGACAAGATTGAGCACCCGCAGATGTCCCCCCTCCACGAGATGAAAACTGCCAACGACCCGGCACCTCCTGCCAAGGACAATTTCGACGGCGGCGGCCTGTTCCCCGGCGGCATGGACAAGGGCGGCATGGACTTCAACTGGAGCGGCGAGGTGAGCGAGGAGAAGCTGCAGATCGCGCGGGACATGTACGCGCAGCTACCGGACGCGTACAAGCAAGGGGACGCCGGGGACCGGCAGGTGGTGTCGGGGTTCATGGCGCTGGTGATGGGGGTGGTGGCCATGTTCCGCGTGGGCAAGATCGCGCCGAAGCGCGCCATGGACGCGGCCATGGGCATCGCCACCATGGAAGCCATGGCGAAGAAGACGCGGCAGATGCAGATGCAGCAGCAGATGCAGCTGGGCGGGCCCGACGCCGTGGTGGTGTCGGCGGCGCAGTACCAGGCGCTGGTCAAGCGCCTGGACGACCTGGAAGGGAAGGTGGCGGCGCTGGCGGCGAAGCCACCGGAGGTGCCGCCTGAGCTGGAGGAGTCGCTCAAGGCCGCCGCCGCCCGCGTCGAGGCGCTCGAGACGGAGCTCGACGCCACCAAGAAGCTACTGGAGACGTCGAACGGGCAGCAGGAGGAGGTCCTGGCGTACATCGAGAAGAAGAAGAAGAAGCGAGGCATGGTAAGTGATGCTCTTGCTTTGCTTGCTACGGTAGCCCTCTGTCCAATGTGTGTGTTTCTGATGTTGGTTGGCGTCGGCGGGCATCGCCATGCGTTGCCCTCGCCACGTACTCTGCCGATTGTCTGAGCTGATTTCATTAAAGTTTTGCCTCCAACAGCAGAACCCGTTCCGCTGGTGATGAACAGGGGAGGAAGAAGGCAAGGGAAGGGGGCGATGGCGTCAACAGCAGAACCCGTTCCAGTGACCAGGCCCCTCCTGGGCAGTGGATTGGAGCCCAGTATACATCCGTGTTCGTGTCCGTGTGACTTTGTGTGTATGTGTGTGTTCCCCTCGTACACTTATATACGGAGTATATAATACAAGAAATAGAATGGATACACTCTCTCCTTGCCAAAATAGATGTACAAGCTTAAAAAAAGATTTCACTTCTCACTTATTTTTAAGCGGCACCCCGGGGGAAGTATATCACGTAGCTTTCTCTTTGGAGCGCACGATTTCTTAAAACACATGTAAAAAAAGAATAGTATTAACACTGAAATTTGGCCGATGCTAATTTCAAGAGGTCCATGGTTTTGGCCCAATCTAAGAAAAACTCTATAAAATAACATAATAATAATAATACCACATTGATTTTTGAATAGGATAAAATCACCCATGCTACCTATAAAATA
>Ga0182004_10005379_pt1 | contig 10425 bp, 13 predicted proteins | sample Sormic07211540_1_FD_120479 | JGI IMG/M metagenome (GOLD analysis project Ga0182004, IMG submission 120479) | Endophyte microbial communities from Sorghum bicolor roots, Mead, Nebraska, USA - 072115-40_1 MetaG | ecosystem: Host-associated > Plants > Roots > Unclassified | place: USA: Nebraska...
CCAGTATGGTCAGTACAGAGCAGCTTCAGGCAGAGGAAGTGAGCTCAAGATTAAGACCTGTAGCTTTTTCTGGATGCTACAGAAAAAAGAGTGAATATTTTAGCGGAGGTCGACCTGTCGTAGTAGGAAAAAAGAGTGATCAAATTTGTTCACCCAAATGTGAAATATCCAATTCACACTTGCATTAAACTTCATTAAAGTTTTAATCTAACTACAACTACAAATGCAAGCACACTATCATAAGTCAACCATGTGCAAGTTCTTAGGCCAGTCTCAATGTATGTTTCATAAGAGTGTCATGCACATTAAATATGGTGCCACATAAGCATAATTGCTGACTTGGCAGGGTCATTAAATGAAGAAGTTTTATCAGATGAGAGAGGAGTTTCATCCCCATAAAACTTCTATGGCTCGTTATATTCTTAATAACTTTGCCATAAAACTATGCATTGAGACCGGCCTTAGCAGCTACTCCCTCCGTCCATGTACAGTAGGCGACTAGGCGTAACCGATTTTTTCCTGTCCCCACAAACAGGGCGGCCCGTGTACCGTTAGACTGCTTTGCTCTTTCACGGCGGCAGCTGAGTACTAGTACTCGTTGCTTCCTTCCTTGCATCTGCGTCTCTCGCTTACCAATAGCAGTATAGCACCGATAGCACGCACCTCCCCTCTCTCTTGCAGCTGACGGTGATGGCAAAGGACGAGCGCGCTGTGTGTGAAGCCATCACGATCATGAGAGCTGCCGATGTCGATCGTGGCGCCGACTTCGACAGCGTTCGGTACGTTCCAAATCACTTGGCCAGCGACGCGGACGTCCCAGACTCATTCGAGGATGCCGACGAAGAAGCTAGGATTGCTGCGTTGGCGATCCTGTAATTTGCGCACGGTATTTTAACCACACACCTTATCCTGCATTTTGCCATGGTGGCTGCCTGCAGAGTATTTAGAAGATAAATGAGGAAGCACAGATGTCGGCAAGAAGATAAGGCCTCGTTAAGTTGGTGAATTTTTTTTGGTTTTAGATACTGTAGCATTTTCGTTTGTATTTAGTAACTATTATCTAATCATAGACTAACTAGGTTCAAAAGATTCGTCTCACAAATTATAAATAAACTGTGTAATTAGTTATTTTTTAAATCTATATTTAGTGTTTCATGTATGTGCCGCAAGATTCAATGTGATAATAGAAAATTTTGAAATTTTTTGAATTTGAAATTAAATAAGGCCTAAAAATCTTTGAGGTAGAGCTGTCAGCTGTGTGGCCCAGACAGTACTTCCAGACGTCCAATTTTGGTCGGCCGGGGCAGGATCGCATGCGCAGCTGTGAGAGGCTGCGAACCAAACACGCCTAGCGGCCGCGACAAGCACGGCAAACCCGCCACGGCACTGCGAATATACCCCTCGGTCTCTCCCTCGGTCCCGGTCCCTCGTTTCCAACTTCCCTCGCGCGCCGGCGCCCGCTCACGCCCCATTTCCACCCTCCCAAAAACCCACACGGGATCCCGGCACCCTTTCCACTCCTCCAGGCACCAGCGGTCATGGCGGTGGCCTCAGCCTCGCCCCTCCCCTCGGCGCCGTCAGCCAAGCCCGCCACGGCCCCCTCGCCTCTCGCTCCCTCGTCCGGGTTCCTCGCTCTCCGAGCCCGCCGCTGCGGCGCACCGCGCCTCCGCCCCGCCGCCGCCGCGTGGTACGACGCGCCAAACCATACCCCGCCTTCTCCTTCTATCTCTCCGACTCCCACATGGCCCCCGTACCGTACTTGTGTTCTTCTCCCGCAATAACCCGGGCCTGTGCAGGAGGAGGCTTCGCGTGGAGGCAATCAGGACGCAGCAGGAGAAGCAGCGGACGGAGGTGCCCGTCGAGGAGTCCGCCCCAGTCAGGGGCGCCGCCGCGCCCCTCGACGGAGTCGGAGCGGACGACCCCATGGTTGCTTCCTCGGACGAGAGCTGGGTGGTCAGGCTCGAGCAGTCGTTCAACATTTTCGCCACGGTGATTCAGTAGCCCCATCAGATTCTCGGCAATTCGTCCCGATTTTTTCACCCCTGCAAAAATCCTGTCTCGATGGTCTTATGTGCTATTATTCCTTTCCGCAGGAATCGATGATTATGATACTCGATGGCGTGTACCGTGATCGGAACTACGCCAGGTTTTTTGTGCTCGAGACGATTGCCAGGGTGCCGTATTTCGGTGAGGGCTCCGTTTCGTCATATGCTTGCAGTAGCCTAAAAAGGTCCCTACTGAGTTTTGCAGTGTTGCTGCCTGTTTTTTTTACTGTGCTTGGTTATGAACAGGGTTCATATCGGTGCTTCACCTGTATGAAACCTTTGGCTGGTGGAGACGAGCTGATTATATAAAGGTTCACTTTGCGCAGAGCTGGAACGAGTTCCATCATCTCTTGATCATGGAAGTACGTCTCTGTCTTCCCTTTCCACTGTAGTAAAATCCATGTGTGTTAGATCTTCCTTTTGTTTCTGAAATAAAAGGTATTTAAGCGTTCAAAATTTCTCCCAAATTGTAAGGTATCCTAGGTGAATTAACTCCTCCAAAACTACCAATCATAGATTCATGTGTACCTACTCAAAATATATGTAAGCACAATATCTCTAGTTAAGAGAGGGTTATATGCGTCATTTATTTTGCTCCATAATCTGTCCTAAAATTGCTAGGATACCTTAATATTATAGGACGGAGGGAGTATGTCAAGGTTCTACTGGTTTACCTATTTTGTTTTCCATATTAATTATCAGTTAGTTTCTTTAGCAACCTACTTATGGATTCAGCCCTTGGCTCATATCAGGAACTGGGTGGCAACGCTTTATGGATTGATCGTTTCCTTGCACGGTTTATGGCGTTTTTTTACTACTTCATGACTGTTGCAATGTACATGCTGAGCCCACGAATGGCATGTAAGTACTCTTAACAATTATGAAATAAATGTTTATTTTCTATTACCATGTTCTTTTGTGATGATAACGCTTCCACCCACGAATGGAGTACAGATCACTTTTCTGAATGTGTGGAGAGACATGCGTATTCCACCTATGATAAGTTCCTCAAGCTCCATGAAGGTAAGGCTAACTTAACGGGCTTCTATTATTTATTTATATGATTTGTGGCTGTTGAACCTGGCTTAGTATTTTTATCCATGTAAGGCAGTGAGCCAGTGAGGGTCACATTGTTTTAATTTTATGCCATCATGTTTCAAGATTTTCAGTTTCTAGTTCTTACGAAGCATCCGGTACCCTAAAATCATTTTCTTACCATTAATTCTTATTCAAACATTTTACATCTTAATAGTTTTGAAACCCACCATGTAATTACAGAAGCTGCTAATTCATTTTACCTGTGCTTCCACTTCGATGATGTAAATTTTATGTTTCCTTTCAACAGAGGAATTGAAAAGACTACCAGCTCCAGAGGCAGCATTGAACTATTACCTGAATGAGGACCTTTACTTATTTGGTATTCACTTATGTTTCTTAATAAAATCTTAATGTTCTACATCAACAGTTGATATCTGTTCTAATTGTTTACATACCTCTTTTGCCCCTCAGATGAGTTTCAGACAGCAGGAGTTCCATGTTCTAGGAGGCCTAAAATAGGTAGACTTGCCCCCTCCTCTTCCCCCTTCCCTTTTTTTTCTTACTTTAGAAGGTTGGAACTAAATGTATTATCTGTGCTTGTGAAATTTATTGGCTGCTCCATCATGGAGTCATAAAATCTAGATTTCGATTCCTTGTTTACTCGATTCTGGCCTCCTGACGTGAATCATTTGTAGTTGATTTTTCTATTTCTCTGCCATAAGATTATTGTAGTATTGTTAGTACTCACTGATTCCCATATGCAGATAACTTATATGATGTATTCGTCAATGTACGAGATGACGAGGCAGAGCACTGCAAGACAATGAAGGCCTGCCAAACACATGGAAATCTTCGTTCTCCTCACTCAATGCTTGACTGCTTAGAAGTTGATTCCGAATGTGTGATACCTGAACCTGAAGACGATTGTGAAGGTTTTGTGGACTCTGTCAAAAAGTCCCTTACAAAGTAAATAGTATGTAAAGCGCTCTTTCGTGTGTTTTCAGGCATCATGGTATACAAAGTACAAAATTTTGATGATATCCTCTATTTTTTCTTTGTAACTTTTTTTAAGTAAAATCCAGGTCATATATCACAGAAGTCATTGTAGATACAGTTGTGCAACATTAATCAAATATCTAACACTGCATAGATGAGAACATTGCCACATGGCTTGCCGTGCTGTCACTGTGATTTATAAAACGTTGCATTCTTGTTGCATCGTAAACTCACGAACGCAGTGTCCAAAAGGCATTCTAGACAAATCCCATGATCAGGAGTTCAGGACTTGAGGCACCGTGGAATCCCTCACCAGTCACCGAGCTTACGATAAAAACAGAACACTACGTGGAAGTTTTCACCATAAAATGTCTTGCCGTCAAACCAGTACAGTGTACATACAAATGTATATATTTACTTCGATAAATCATTAAATAAGCTATTCACCTTTCTTTTTAATACCATAGCGATTATTTTAGTGTTAAAACTATGCATATGAGCCTAGAGGTGAGGTATGTAGTACAGTAGAACAGCATTGGGCGTGTTAGCTGCGGCTGCAGCTGGGGCTGTTTTTCACTCGGATAATCACTGTTACAGCGGCGGCGGTGGCGGCTGCTTTTTAGCTGCAGCGAACAGCTCCATTTTTTATGCTCACATCTTGCATACTTTGTCATCTTTACATTCGCCCTGCGGAACGACAAAGCAGTCAGTAAACTGAAGCTACTGAACCAGTATGATCAGTACAGAGCTTCAAGCAGAGGAAGTGAGCTCATGACCAGGACAACTTACTGCAGCTCTTCGGGATGCCATAATCTCTTCTAGTGGAGGTCGACCTGTCGTAGTAGGAAAAAAGAGAGTGATTTGTTCGCCCCCAATGCGAAATATCAATGAGCGTATGCATTAAATTTCATTAAAGTTTTGATCCAACTACCACAGCAAATGGAAGCACAATGTCATAACTCATAAGTCAACCAGGTGCAAAGCTCTTAGCAGCTATACCTGTAATTTGCATACGGTATTTCGCCCACACACCATATACTGCATTTGCCATGGTAGCTACCTGCAGAGTATTAGAAGATGAATAAAGAAGTACGGGTGTCAGTAAGAAGATAAAACTTATGTTTGATCTCATCTGTAAGATGTTCTGCTTATATAAAAAGCACACGGCTGAATGGTGAGCCTATGAAGTGAATGGACCAAGCTGAGCCTATGTTTTGCTCTCTGTAAGTAGCGACTTACAGGCTCATATTTAGTAACAGCATAGACCCATCCAAGTCCTACTTCCTCGTACAGTTTTCTAAATGCCTGCAATGAAAACATTATAAATATTATTAGCATGAAACATACCTGATGCTTAGACAAAAAGAATCAAATTCTGACTAGGTATTTTATTTGTCTTGGTGCCACTCATACTTTGTTAGGTTTGGCGCTACATTTTGGAAAGATTCTTTTGTAGCTTGGCAAAATTAACTTGTTGACAGATCAGGATATTCTACATCAAGTTCTTTAAGAGATGATTTACTGGTTAGCAACAATACTGTAACAGTCTAGTGATGATAAGCTATGCATGTAACTGTGTCCTGAAGCCTGTCAAGAAAACATTAGTATCTAAGCTTGCTAGGCACTAGAAGAGAACAGTCTTAATTTTTGCTTGTACAAACTCATCTATGCATTAGTACAGTTACACAGTTAAGCGACCACAAGGAAGACAGATGTATCACAGTACATCTAGTCATGTAACTCAATTGGTCATTCCCTTCATTTGCTGCAAAAATGTTGAGACAGTCAGCCTAGTCTGATTTAACTATCCAACAGTTTATCTGGCACTAAGCCAGTAGCCTCTGGCAAAGTTAAACCCCAGACGACTTCGGTAGGAAATGATGTTAACGCTCTACCTCAACATCTGTGACAACAGTTCCATCTGAAAGAATGGCATGTATCCTCCCCATGGCCTGAAAAGAGAAAGCAAATTTATTTACTAGAAAATTAAATAAATAATGCACATGATCTTCTAGCTCTTCTTGTGTTCATCTCTCTGGCCACAATACAAAATGCTAACTTTCAGTCTGGTCCCAGTAAACAAATTACTAATAAGAAGTCCTTATATATTCCCCCAGAAAGTGAATGGCAGGAACTGAGGAATCAAATAGAATTGCTCGCAGTGGAAAGGGTGGTCATACACCAAGCTCTTGATGAGTTCAATATTTTTATTTTTTACTTTTTGAGAAAGCATAGAAGCAAGGAACACGAATGCAAACAAGCTAGGAACCATCAGGAAGCAATTGAAGTATCAGAATAACAGTGCCCAGTACAAAATGACAACAATGAAATATGCAAAATCAAGTATTTAAGCAATAGAAAAAGGTCATCATTCAATAATGTTTCAGTGAAACGTGCATGCCAAAAATTGCAAGAGTTATCTCTATGCGTGCCACTATACTTATGAAAAGTAACTTTTACGCCATAGCCTTTAGGAAACAAAACATGACATGACCAGTTTCATTAACGAGGAATCATAAACTGAGCGAGCAAGAAAAGTGAAATAAATTGAAAGTGATACGCACAGTTTCATAATCAAGGCCTTGATTGTTGTCTGGAGAGTAATCTTTCGAGCTTATGTCAACAAACTTTATTGCTCCATAGGATTTGTTTCTTTCTCTCAGCATGTTTACCTGCACAGACATGAAAGAACAAGGATGTTTAGCTGCAATGATATCAGTATGATGGTCACCTTTTGTTTCAACCATAAACAACCTTATCAGTTAAGAAAATCCATCCAGGTTTGAATAAGTAAATATAAGTCAAATGGCATGTGCCTTTCATGAGATAGTGCTGCACATTGAGCTCTAACATGGCTAGCACTGGTGATCGGGTCCTTAAATATATAGTAAAAGTTCAAGGTGGAGAACTCCTTGGTTTGCACCAAGTACGTCTGAAAAGATGGGGTTCCAATGTCTCAGCTGAAGGTCTTAGATATACATAAGGAAAAATACATAGCTGGTGCGGGTTTCTACTGAATATCATGGGAAAAGTTAATTGGGAAATATCTGCCCAGGTATACAAAGAACACAGGTATCACATGAGTTGAACAAGAATTTATTTACAACATGGGATGGTTAATAATCCAGGCAATAATTTGTACTCTCCATTTGTCACAGCCTCATGGCTCTCTACTCTCACCAGTTGAATAGGCATCAGGATCAGCTAGCTGAATGGAATATAAAGAACTAATTAAAGAGGAATCAACATATCATTACTTAAAATACTGAAGGTAATTGAGTGGTTCCCTGCATACCAAATAGATGAAGAAAATCTAGTTTCTGTAATCGAGCAAGAAAAAAAACTAGCGAGCACAGTACAATCAGCAATGCCATAATCCAATGACATGTGCCCATTAGTTCAAAATGCTCATTAGTCATTTCCTTATTGGAAAACGAGGCTATGTTCTTCCTAGTGTTAGCCTAGATGTTTAAACGGATTAAACAGTCACCTACCGTTTAGCTATTTATTCAGACTAAACGGCCATTTAAACAGGCTAAACGGTGATTAAACAGGATAAATGACTGATTAAACAGACAAAGCAAGCCACCACTTTGTAGCATTTACACGGCATGTAAACGGTCATACGGCCGTGTAGGCAAACAACTTCTGTAGAACTCTAGTGCTGCATACCTCACGCATACAGAGAGGGGCCGTGTAGGCGAACAACTTCTGTAGAATTCTAGTGCTACATACCTCACGCATACAGAGAGGGCAATCACCGTCGTAGAGCATCTTGATCCTCCAAGTTTCAGATTTGCTACCATCCTTCAGATCCGATGCAGGGGCTACTTTAACGTCGGAATGAACTTGGCACCTGCAAGCTGATGTACAATTCGTGCTTAATAACCTGATTGTATACTATATAATAAAAACACAGGCCTAACAGAACATTTCTGGTAGTCTAGTAGCCCAAAAATGCTACTCATCTGAGTTCATATCTCAAATTCTCAATATTACACTGCACCTGCAGACGATATCCCCCCAATGAGACAGAATGCAATGAAATTTGTGAGATCAAATGCACGAAGAATCTCAAGTAACCTATTCCCCCTCGCCATAACAACACCAACAGCCTGTACCCCCGATCGAACATCGAAGCATCCGGCTTGATCACAAGAGGATTCGACGATCCACCCGATCCCCCTCTCTCATCACTAACAGCGAAATTGGTGAGTGCCTTGCTCTTTACCGTTCAGCGCGGCGCGGCGGGAGGCGCCGAGCGCCGCGGCGTCCCACCGCCCCGGTGGCAGGGCGCGGGCCGTGGCGCACGGGCGCGCGCGTGGCAGCGCCGCTCCCAGGCGGGCCAGCGAGCTCGCCATCGACCTCTCCCTGTCTCCGTGAGCGGGTGGCGAGCGAGGAGGGCCCTCGGAGCGCAGCGGTGGCCTCCGATTCAAATGCGTCAGTTCCTGGTCTGTCTCGCTCCACCGCGACGCGACGACGTTCCCCCTCCCCTGCCTCTTTCCGCACCGCCCGTCTCCCACGGGCTCCGCGGCCAGCTTCGTGGATTGCCGCGTAGCCAAACAATTTGTGTATAGTAGATGCTCGTTTTTTTTTCCTTCTCAATTTTCAGTTCGAAAAGGTTAGTTAAAATTAACCCAAAGTATATGTTTCTAAGTTACATTTTTTTTTCTTTTCTAGATATATATAACAATAAATAGTACTGTAATATGTCTAGATGCATCTATATATATATTTAAAAAACAGAAATAACTTATAATTTGAAACATAAAGGGTATTTAATTTTCACTGAAAATTGTCTTTCCTCGGTTACATTTATACTTATTCCTTCTTTATGTAAGACTTAGTTAAGTGCGGAAAAAAGACTTAGTTAAGTTATTACTATTTTTATTTTGACTATGTCAAATTGTGGATAATATGTTTACTGTGAGACATTTTTCAATGACTGTTTTCATAGCACTTGAGATGAACCCTAGGTGTATGAAAATATATACAAATAATCTCGATCAACGCAGGAGAACTAAAAAAAAATCACCAAATCCATGGAGATTCACAACTGAGAATATAAATTTCCAATGTACTGTGCAGATTCATATTAAGAAATAAAAGAAGGGGGCCATTAAAATGATCCATACTTCATCATGGAAGTAAAATACCCCAAAAAATAGAAGTGCAGTACAACTAGAAGTCTTTGAAGTTAAACTGAAGAATATTCAGAAGTATTTATAAAAGAATTAGGATTTGTTTCCTCACAATATTTTGTAGTTTAAAGGTGAGATCGTAAATAAGTTCCCATGGCAATACCCCTTGCCTATATACAGGGTAACTAGACGTAAGTATAATGTTAATTTCATGACCTCTACTATCACGTTTTATAGAAACTTCAACCAAACCCTCAATTTGACATAAATAACACCTTTCCTTCCTTATTATTTGGATTGCTCGATGCTTCTTAGTGGATTTCAACATACCCCTTATTTTAGACTCCCTGTGCTCTGGTCATTTATAATGGTGACCATGTTTTCGACTAGAAAGTAAGAAACAAAACAAAACATTAATATAAGGAATGAGTTTTATATGCTATCATCTGAGGGCATAACTGGTTCCTCTAACATAAGGGGTGAAGCTCTAGTGTCATTAGAGGGTGCAAATGCAGTCCCTAAGGACCCTAACATAAGGGGACACAACGCTAGGTTGCACCATGCATGTGGGCTAGATGAGTGTGATCGATTAGAGACAACGTTTTCTTTTACATTTAGCCTAAAAAACGTTTGATATGGGATAAAGATTTGTTGGTATTGCTACATGTTTATTTAGGTAAAAAAGAGAGAGGATAACTCATCCGGTAAAGTAAACATATCATAAAGGCATAGATAATGTCCTCGTGTGGTTAGCTGTATCATAAAGTGTGCACCACCAATATCACTTGTTCCTAATGATTGCTTGTTAGAACATGCCTGTCGGAATCGTATTTAGACATTTACACCCTACATCGTCATCAAAGAAAAAGACGGAGATCTTACGAGTTAGGAGTGTGTTCATGTATTGAACTTTCGATTTCTGCACAAAGACTAACGGACGTCGCCGCAGACGGCAATCATAAAATGGAATTGTAAGATAGGATACAGGTTTAATCCATTCCCACAGGATTCTTTTTTTTATAATGGCTGGCTTCTCATGCATTACTCATGAATTGATTGTTCATCAGCGACGCGTTGTTCGTTTGGCTAATAAACCATGACAATATTGGTTGATTTATTGTGAGAAAAAACATTGTTGAATGGCTAGAAGATTCGGCTAATAAGTTTAAATGAACAAGAAAGCTATCTGATTTTTTTTTACTATA
>Ga0182004_10005380_pt1 | contig 10425 bp, 10 predicted proteins | sample Sormic07211540_1_FD_120479 | JGI IMG/M metagenome (GOLD analysis project Ga0182004, IMG submission 120479) | Endophyte microbial communities from Sorghum bicolor roots, Mead, Nebraska, USA - 072115-40_1 MetaG | ecosystem: Host-associated > Plants > Roots > Unclassified | place: USA: Nebraska...
AAGTGAAAAGTTTTCGGTACTGTAGCACTTTCGTTTGTTTGTGACAAATATTATCCAATCATGGACTAACTAGGATCAAAAGATTCGTCTCGTGATTTCCAGCTAAACTGTGTAATTAGTTTTGTTTTCGTCTATATTTAATGTTTCATGCATGTGCCACAAGATTCGATGTGACGGGGAATCTTGAAAACTTTTTGGTTTTCAGAGTGAACTAAACAAGGCCTTAATGAAAATTTGGTTTTTGGTGAACTAAACAAGCCCATCCATCGATGGCAGAACAAACAGTGCTCCTTACGAGTGCGGGCCGGGTGTCTTGGATCAACAGTCGTCCGAGAAACTAGTGTGGCCTGTGGGTCATTCTTCTGTTCGCTGAGCAAGCTCCATGGTCTACTACAGTACTAGTGCCAGTCCGTGCCACAGACAGACAGAATCGAGAATCCAACGCTTCATCGCCGTATAAGCCACGGCGTTCGGTTCGAACCACAGCCAGTGTCACCTACTCGTCCTGGTTACTGCTACCAACGTGCCACATGCAGAAACCGAAGGTAGCAGCAGACGACGAAGCTTTGCAAGGACCACCACATCTCTCTCTGTCACAAGGTGGTGGTGGTGGTGGTGGTGGTGCAGTGCAGCGCAGCGCAGCGCAGCAGAGGCCGATCGAGGGGGAGTACAGTACGTGCCATCGGAGACAGATGACGCGAGCACAACAAAGCTGCCATGGCGCAAGTACATGTACATCCGTCCGGGCGACTGGCTGTGGATGGATGGATGGTGTGGTTGACTAGCTAGCCTACCAACTACAGTAGCCGGTTAATCGGGCCCAGGCCCAGCCAGCTCCGGCCCAAAAGCCAAAAAGATCATGTCAAAAGGACAAGACAAACAAACACTTCATATATATGAGTGGTATGTGTGCTTCCTAATTTTACTCAATCACTCTGTTTCGTTTGAAGTTATCAGGCACAATCAGTAACTACTTCATCAGTGTTTTTTCTTCCACAACAATTCCAGGCTTAGCTTTGAGCTGCTGGTGTATTGCATTGCATGGTTTGATTCTACTGAGGCAATTCAATGGCAGACAGTGGCGAAGCCAGCCAAAAGTGGCGCCGGGGTCAGTACTAATGTACATAGGGGTCTTTGCCATTGAAGAACAGTACATAACAGTAATTATTACTGAGTTTTCACAAATTCATTGGGGTCAGTTGACCCCAATAACAAAGCCTAGCTTCGCCCCTGATGGCAGAGACGTTATTGTGCAAGTCGATTTAGGCCACAAAAGGTAGGAACAGGGGAAGAGGATGTGATGATAATCATCATATGATAGTCTATTAATTCAACCATAAGGTCTGCGGATTGGTAGGATTAGTGCCTGCCCACCGCCCAGTGGTACGACATGAATTTAAGATCATGAGCAGACGCAGAGCGACCGTCACTCACAGTTTTCCCGGCAGCTGCAGATGAAAAGGGGAGGAGAAGAGGAATTGTCAAATTGAGCAAGGACACCAATGATTCCTTGACCTTGTCAGTCGTCACTCGTCAGAGGTTACTATTGCATTGCATGCCAAAATGCTCTACTGCGTGGCCTGGAATCTGGAGTATTTTGAGTTCTTGGCTGTGCCTCTCTTCCTTGTCCTTCCAGACCAGAATTCTACAGATAATACCCACTGCTCAGTGCTCATCAAAATCCACTGACAGTGCCAGCTGCCTCTGTAGTGCGGTGTGTGTGTGTGCGCGCGCGCGCGCTTGATGCACGGGCCACCCATACGGCCATACCCTGCTGCTGATGCACGCAACGCAAGCTATCGTTTGTTCAGGCTTTCAGTTGAGACTTCAGACTTCAGACCTTTGACCTACAGCTGTATACAGATCACTGTTCATCTAAACGGCCGTTTAGACCGTTTAAACATTGTGTAAACGCTACACAGTTTAATCATTTAGCCTGTTTAATTGATCGTTTATCTTGTTTAATGGACTGTTGCCAAAGGGCTTCTAGCTCAGTTGGTTAGAGGAACCCGGCGGCACTCTTTAGGTCCTGGGTTCGACTCCCCGTGGGAGCGAATTTTCAGGCTAAGGTTTAAAAAAATCCCCTCGTCTGTCCCATGCCAAAGCACAGTTCTGAGGCCCGGTCCCAATCTCACATGAGCTACGGTGCCGCCCCAATCTCACATGAGCTACGGTGCCGCTGTGTATGGGTGGGGCAGAGGTTCGGGGGTTTTCTCGACCTGCGTGAGAAGGTCTTCTTCTTAATGCAATATCCGGGAGCTGTCTTGCCCCCGCAGGTCGAGTTTTTTTAATGGACTGTTTAGCTCGAATAATGGCTAAACGGGAGGTGACTGACTGTTTACTGTTTAGCATGTAGGAAAACATTGATATAGACTGCATTTCCTTTCTTTCTGATCCGGAGATTCACACTTGCAAATGTTACTAGTATTTTTTTTATATAGATTTGATTGAATCGAAATCGTTTAGTTTTATAGATGGCGAGAAGTGCGCTCTATTTTACTGCAGTATATATCAGAGGCCTGTTAATGTGACAAGCATGTGTATGAAGAAAAGCCAGGGTATTGTGTAACCCACCTTATTCTCCTTTGGGTTAACGAGTTTCACCAAACCGTGTCTCCAAGGTTGTTTTTTTTTCACTGCAATGGTGACTGAGGACCTACATATTCTATAATCATCTTTTTTGTTTAAACTATTGTTCCTTCCGACCACCATATCTATCTCTCATAATCAATCCTAATTCAGATTCAGAAATCAGAACAGACAATAGTATATTCTACTTGTAACTTTTACATGCAGTATTTGGTGTACTTTGAGTAGTAAAATAATGCACGCCGTCAGTGTTTACTCGACCAGATTAAGGTTGTACAGTACTTACATTATTAGTATAGTTACTCTTTTGTTTGATCATTGGCCGTGGTATCTTTTCTTTCCTCCTGTCCTTTTTAAGAAACAGAATCAGGTTTTTATCAGGTGTCCAGATACACCAAAATCATCAAGACGTACCATTGTCGGCCACTTATTGTCGTTCCAAAAAAAGCCATATAGTACGGTACCTTTTGATTTTCACGATGTTAAGCGTAAGGATTAGTTTTCTATTCTCCTCTGAATGAAATATATACCTTTTTCACATGCAAAAAATGTAACTGTAGAATTTATGTAAGCCAAAGTAGCTTAAATTTGACCAAGTTCATAGTAAATAGTACTAACATTTATATCTCTAACTAGGTTTATTACAAAAATATATTTTATAATTAATTTAATAGTACTTATTTTGTATTGTAAATGCTAGTACCTTTTTATATAACTTTCACTACTAAAATCTACTAGTTTCCTTAGGGCTAGAACCCTAAGGAAAGACTCAGAAAGCAATAGGAAAACGACTTTCCTAGGAATTTTTGTAAAGAAAGATCCCTAGGCTAGTCAAGCTACCAACAAACTAGAACAAGCTACAACTAGATAGAGGTGCAAATAGAAGTAACTATAACTAGGCTAGTCAAGCAACTACCACACAACAAGAGTATGAAAGTAATGCAAGGGTAAATAGGTTTAGTTGCTTGTCGGCAACCTATTTTCTTGTTGTGGCGAGCCTCCAAGCGAAGGTGCGTGAGCTAACTAGCGTGACAAGCTGGACCCACCAAGGGTACCACAAGAACCACTAATTAAAATGGTGCACTCTAACTAGCCATGATTCCATTAGAGTTGCTCTTCACGATCTTCCATAGGGATGAGCATAAGAGACCCTTACATTGACTTGATCGGAGTCGGCAACAATCAGCAAAGCTGCTCAACTTACATCCGCTACCTCCAAGTCGTTAGATGGAGGCAACCACCAAGAGTAACAAGAATCCTGCAGCTCAACTCGATTACTAGTGGCACTAGATACAACAACTCAATGCAAATGCACTAGAATCACCTCCAATATGTCACTCTCAATTTTGAGAGATACAGATATCTCACATAACCTTAAGTGGTCTTTGAGGATGGGTCCTCTGGTTGGGTGCTAGTGTTTACCAGAGTGTCCAGTCCTTGTTAAGTTTATGAGGGTCTAATGGCTAATTCGAGAAAGACCATAGGGCTAGATTTTGATTAACTTAGAGTGTAACAACTAGTTTTGGGGGAGATGGGTTTAAATGCCACTTCACCCTCTCGTTTGCTAGCTAGGCATGGTGTTTCCCACGTTCTAACTTAAAGGTAAAGGCTTGCAGCAGAGCTTGGTGCATGAATTCCCTATTTTTTTCCTCAACAATATAATAACTTGATCATCCAGTGGGGGACGAGCGGGTTCATTCTTTGCATTGTTCCCCGGCCCCCACGTGAGCGGGCGCGCGAGCCGTCCCGAGAGATACCGAAAGTACATTGAAAAGCCTTGCAGCTCCATCCACTGTTGGTTGCATTGCGTTGCCATTGCGACCATCGCATGTAGTAACAGCATGCATGATGATCAGTGATCACCCAGACATGGCAGACCCAGGTTGGAGGTTGCAGAAAAAGGCCGCCTTGGATACTGGCTGCTGCCATCTGCATCTTGCTCAACGAAAGGAGGGTGCAAGAAAGGTCCTGATCGAGTTCTGAACTGGACGGCACTGCCAGCTGATGCTCTAGTACATCATGTCTGCATGGAGCACCATCGAGCTCCAGACCCCAGATGTAGCTTTGAGTCTGCTGATACCCAATGCGTCTCTTCTCAGAGCCATGTAGTAGGGTTACATTACAGTTACAACTCGCTACTCCTACAGATCAAGACAGTGCAGTAGCATCTACTAGCAAGTACCAGTAGCAGCAGCAGCCAGCAGGGGCGAGAAAAAAGAGCAAGAGAATCACGTGGTACAGTACAGGTCTGCGAGGAGGAAACCACCCCCTCTCGCTGGGTCACCATCTTCACGCACAGCGCATGTACACATCCACTTTCGCCAGCCATGGGGCCATGCCGATGCCGCTCGCTTGCGACGCCGCAGCTACCAGCACCAGCACCATGGAGATCCAACTAGCCGCCGGCCACGGGCCACCACCAGCAGCAGAATGGCCGCCGCCGCCGGGCCTACCGGCTTCGGGCTTCTCATCCCCGGTGGTGCCGTGGTGTGGTGGTGGTCGGTGGAGATTTCCTCGACCTCTCCTCTCCTCAGAAAAGCTCGAGACTTTTTTTTTCTTCTGTCCTCTTGTTTTGTTTCTTCTTCGTGCTCTCTCGCCATCTTCAATCTCACAAGTCACTCACAAAGCCACAAGGATCCAAACCAAAGCTCTCCATATCCATCTCCAACACGGCGGCACTGCCGGTCACCGTTTCTCCAGCAGCGCGCGGCGCGTGATCAATCAATCAAACAACTGAAAAGTCAAAGCTGGGGGAAAAAAAACTGCATTTGGTGAAGAAGATTGGTCCCGCCCGGCCCTCGGCACGGCACAGGACAACCGGCGAAAAAAACGGTCGTGTCCCGGCGGCGGGCGGTGCTTCTCATGGGCCGACGACGGCCGGCAGCTCCAGCCGCGGCCTCTTGTTGCTCTCCGCCGCGGCCGCGAGCGAGGAGGCCGCGTAGTCGCCGACCGACTCGTGCGACGTCGAGCCGGAGCTGCTGGCTGGCGGCGGCGGCGGCGGCGGTCTCTTCTTGGCCGCCTGCTTGCTCGGCGTCGCCGTTGCCGACGACGAGCTCTCGCCCAGCATCGTGCTGTAGCAGGCGTGCACGTCGTCCTGGTTGGTCATCATGCACCGGGGAGAAATCGCATGCACAGATGATGTGAGGTTTCAGTAGGCCAGAACGTGTCGGAAACAGCAGAGCGCTGGGCAATGCACGGACCTTGTCGAGCAGGCAGGACGGAGAGAGGCTGCTCATCTTGGACTCGAGCGCCTCCTTTGCCATGGCGCCGTGCGCCGCCGCCAGGACGGCGGCGACGGCCACGGTGGACGGCCGGTAGTCCAGCACGCTGGCAGCTGCAAGAACAGAGCACGGGCACGGACGCACTATAATTCAGATTCGATTCCCAGCACGCTGGCAGCTGCGAATGCGGTTGGGCAGCAATTGGGCTAACCTTCCGCGGCGGAGAAGATAAGTGCGGCGGCCTTGGCGGCGACGAGCACGCCGTCGCCGGTACCGCCATCTCGGTGTAGCCTGGAGGAGAGGCAGGGGAGGTAGTCGAGTGGCGTGACGTCGCCCATGCGCCACCCCAGCGTGGACAGCACCAGCAGCTCCATGCGCCGGATGGAGACGCTGCAGAAGTCGTAGTCGTCGTCGGCGCGGAACTCGGACAGCGCCGGCGCGCGGTACTCCTCCATCTTCGCCGCCAGGGACACGCACGCCACCGCCAGCAGCCGCGCCGCCCAGGGCATCACTGAACTCTGCAAGCGCACGCACATCATACCTCGTCAGTTAATCGGCGGGGCGTGATCAGTGAAATCGACCATCGATGGAATGGATGGATCACGCACGTCCATGCACCGGCGGAGGCAGAAGCGGTCCATGTAGGAGACGGCCAGGTACGCCGTGCGGTGGGAGAAGCCGAAGTAAGCCCGCGTCTGCAAATGGCGCCGGCCGGCGGTGGTCACTCAGAGGAATGGAAAGATTATCAAAGATGGATGCTTGTGCTGAATCGATCGATCGATCACCTCAAAGATCCACTCGACGGTGGCGCGGCGCGCGCAACGGAACCACTCGTCGGAGGAAGCCGTGGACGAAGGGCATGGCTCGGCGCCGGCGTCGGAGAAGACGGGCGAGGAGGAGGAAGGGGAGCAGCAGAAGCTGGTCTCCTTGGACACGAGGTGGTCCATGTACTCCTCCTGGTCGTGGTCCTCTCCGGCGTCGCCGTAAAGAAAGGCGGCCAGCCTGCCGACGTCACCGGCGCCCTCCGCGGAGCCGCCGGCGGCGTCGAGGTCGGCGCCGTCCTCCAGGCACATGAGGGAGGAGGAGAAGGAGCAGCCGGCCGAGCAGCCCTCCTCTGCTGCTGCTGCTTCCCCCATTACGGGTAGTATGGTATCGGTATGGATCGACGACCACTTGTCACACCGGCGCCGGAACCTGGCCGTGGACCGGATCGGAGGAACCTGTTAAAGTGCCATCGGTATATGTTCCGGCCGCCGGAGCTGGCTGGCTGGCGGTGGAAATGCACTAGTGCAGGAGGAGCTGAGGTGGAAGACGAGCGAGGTGGCTGGTGCTAGAGCCGAGCCGAGCACATCCTCTATTTTAAGTGGCGCTCTCTCTCGCTCCCTCTCACACGCAGAGACACAGAATGAGATTCTCTCATTTCACTCGATCGTCTGCTAATCACTCTACTAGGACTAGGAGTAGATTATACCTGGTTCTTGTTTTTTTTTTTTTCTGAATGACCTCGGCAGACTGTTGGTCAAGAAAGATACTCCTATTCCTGTACGAGTGCGTCTGCTAATCACTCTATACTACTACTAGGAGTGTACTACTACTGTACTTGGGTTTTTTTTTCCTTTCTAAATGACCTCGGCGTGTTGTTGGTCAAGCAAGATACCCCTTGGTTACGCATCGAGATGTCGTGATTAGGCCTTGTTTAGTTCCCAAAAAATTTTGCAAAATTTTTCAGATTCCCCGTCACATCGAATCTTTAAACGCATGCATGGAGTATTAAATATAGACGAAAATAAAAACTAATTGCACAGTTTGGTCGAAATTGATGAGACGAATTTTTTGAGCCTAGTTAGACCATGATTGGACAATTTTTATCAAATACAAACGAAAGTGCTACAGTGTCGATTTTGCAAAATTTTTTAGAACTAAACAAGGCCTTAGTAAAATTTGAAGAGGCACGCTGGCAGGCAGGCGCCCCGCGCCGTAGTCAGTGCAGATGCCGATGGGGGCTCGAAGTTCCGAGCTCCAATCACCGGGCTTGACCGGGCGGTGGCAGCCATGTCCATGTCCATGTCCATGCCCGCCTCTGCACTTCTCTGACTTGGAGGAGGCACTGCTCGAAATTGTCATCCGGTAGGGCGGGCAGGTTCAAAGTCCAATGATGTGCAGTGAAGCTCCTCTCACAACCACGGATCTACGTTGTTTTGTTGGAGGTATTTGCATGCATTTAGCCTAGTCTCAACGAATGTTTTATGAGAGTGTCATGCACATTAAATAGAATGTCACATAAGTAAAATTGCTGATTTGGCAGAGTTATTAAATGAATGAGTTTCAGAGAGAGGAGTTTCATCCTCATAAAACTTATGTGGCCCGGTTACCTAGTTTATATTGTGCCATGAAACTATACATTGAGACTAGTCTTACTGTGTTGAATCGTATTACCAACTCGGATCAAATGGGAGATCCATGATGACCTACAACTTCTGTATCCATCAAAGTAGTTCAACCATGAATCTCTATGCTGCATCTAAGGAAGGGCCTCCAAATCTATACCATGTTTGGATGGAGGGACTAATGACCAAAATACCCCTATTAATGCATAGAGGAGGACGGCCATGGGAGAGGGAGCTTGTTGTCGTGCCACCGGAGGAGAGAGGGAACCACAAGCGCGTGTCAGGGAGATCCGATGGGGACCAACCGCCTGATCTCCCCAAAGCTCGCTACCGCACTGGGCAGAGGAAGTACACGGCCTCGTCGCTAGGAAAGCAGCCAAAGAGGGGGCGGGATCGGAGCATCTCACTATCGGGGTGGCCTCACCCTCACCGGGGAAGCCACCGCACGTTGACATCTACGAGCTGTCGTAGAGGGAGATCTGCCCCCACACAGGGCCGGAGGAAGAAGAGGGAGATCCGCCATGGGTTGCCTACTCCACCTCGTAGCCAAGGCGCTCGTTGCTGCCATCCCCTACCCAGACCACACCGTCGTGCTCCAAGTGTGCACCACCTCCCGGCGCCACCGCTCCTTGCGCTCTAGGAGCCCCTCACTGAGGAGGGGAAGCACAAGGAGCACCGCAACTCGTGTGGACTACTCAGGAAGATCCACGTGCTGGCACTACTACAAAAAAGATTTATCGTGACCTTTTGAAAACACCCTCTCAGGCGGGCAAAGATTTCAACCACCTCGGTTAATGCTAGGTATTAACTGAGATGGTCATTTTTTATTAACCGATGTGATTACATAAACTACCTCGCAAAATTGATTAACTGTGGCGGGCACCCTTAAAATGCCCACCGTGGTTAATGTAACCGCCTCGGTAAATCATTTATCGAGGCGGGCATTATAACTCCACCTGCCACAGTAAATCTGGCCCAGCCCGCCAGCCTAAGAGGCCCAATTTCGAGGTCACATATATATATATATATATATATATACACACACACACACACTAGACCTAGGGTTTCACCTTTACTTCCTCACTCCTCCTCAGCCGCACCCACACTCTCTCTCCCTAGCTGCTTGCGATGCCTAACGCCCTTCCTTTCCCCTCCTCGCAAAACTCGACACCTGAGCGCCCCTCCCCATCGACCGCCTCCTCCCCTCCCCTTCCCTTCGACGCCCCTCCTCCTCCCCTTTGTATCCGGTGGTAGAGCCTCTCCCCAACTTCCAAGTGGGGCGAAGGTGGTGGCTCCCGGTGGCGCTCCTCCCTCCTCCCTCAAGCACCACCGACGGTGTCACGAGGAGCTCCTCTGTCTCCTCTGGCGACGTGGATCTAGGTAGCAAGGAGCTCCTCCCTCTCCCTCAAGCTCCTCAAGTGGCGTGGATCTGGGGCCAAGGGCATGGCGGGATTGATCCAAGGCTTGGAGGCCTCCACCCACGGCGGTGCGCGAGGTCATCCACACCCACAACGGATGTACTGCAGTGGGCGGTGGATCTTCATGGTGGCAAAGCGAGCATGGATGCGGCGACTACACGACGAGTTGTCGGCGCGTACGCGGAGCACGACTCTCCTAGCGGCAGGGCAAGAGGCCCAGATCTAGGTCCTCTGGGATTTTCCTTTTTTGTTTTTTATTTGATTAACCGAGGCGAGCATCTAACAGCCTCGCAAAAAGTCATATCAACCGTGACCTTTGCTCCGAGGTGCCACCTCGATTAAGTATTTTAGCCCGCCTCGATAAATTTTTTGTGTAGTAGTGTGGGAAGTGCGCATTAATGAGGGGTAGGCTAGTGTCATTTGGCTAGTTTAATCCCCTTTAGTCACCCACAAGGGACTAATGGACTAATTGGTTTAGTCACCCTTGAAAGAGCATCTAGGCCCCTAGTGATTTTGATGATTAATGACATTATTGATTACTATGACTAACGTGTGTTTTGCAGAGGCAAAGTCATAGGTAAGGTCATGGTAATAGGTACTCGATGGACAGAGACATACATGCCTACTTAATAGTGGAGATCGTTTCTGTTTTCAAAGGATGGATGGACATCGTCAAGACTAGACTACGTCTAAGTGCCATATGGTGAAGAAGGGCACTTAGAGTAGTTTAGGACTTTGTTTTCCTTTGACCGTACTATTAAGAGGGGCTTTGATCTAGTAGCTTGACTTAGGTAAGGCTTTAGGTTTAGG
>Ga0182004_10005381_pt1 | contig 10422 bp, 11 predicted proteins | sample Sormic07211540_1_FD_120479 | JGI IMG/M metagenome (GOLD analysis project Ga0182004, IMG submission 120479) | Endophyte microbial communities from Sorghum bicolor roots, Mead, Nebraska, USA - 072115-40_1 MetaG | ecosystem: Host-associated > Plants > Roots > Unclassified | place: USA: Nebraska...
TATGAATTTGACTTGCATATATTTTATTGTATTAGATCTAGTAAAAAGTTGCTAAGCTAATAGAAGAAAAACTAATATTTGGTTATAATATAGAGGAATTGGTGATGAAACAAATAGTGTATGTATACGACTTATATGTTAATAGATTAAAGATTTAAAGTATTTCGCATGATATAGATGACATGGTTATTTTTTTAATTAATATGAGATGACATGGACTTAGTGGGGAATGATGTGGACACTTTACATGAAGAGATAGAACATTTAGTGGGGAATGATGTGGACACCTTACATAAAGAGAGAATTCATCTAGTGGAATTTAGCTTTATAAGTGTATATGATTTGAGCTAATTTTTAGTCTAACCAATCATAATTAATTGGAGCTAATTTGTAGTCTCAACAAGTAATAATGCATGTCTATAAAAATGCACTCAACATTCAGGGGCCTTGTTGCTATAAAGTCAAACTGCAGGGTGCAACGCGAAAAGACAAGCACCCTCCAGGCCTCCACTCCACCTAGACTTTGCCCTTCCACGCACCTCCACTTCGTCCTCCTCCCTTCCCCAGTTCAGATCTGCTCCACTGCCACCTCCTCTCCCTCTCCCCAGCCGCCTCCCATGGCGTCTCCGAGCGGAAACCCTAACCCTAATCCCAACCCACCATTCGAGATCGGGAAGCTCTTCAGGCCACCGAACCCCATGCCCACCCCCACCCCCAACACCATCTTCCCCGGCGTCGCCGGAGGCCCGGCTGGCCCGCCGCCGCCGTCCGGTCCCTACTCCTACCCTCCGGTGACCCCGCCCTTCCACCGCGGACCCTACATCCACTACCCGCAGGACCCCCACGCCATGCCCCGCCCCGTTGTCTCCTTCCCCATGCCAAACCCAAACCTCAACCCCAACCCGAACGCTAACCCCAACGCCGCCGCCCCGGGCCCCAACCCCGGCGCGCGCCTCATGCAGCTACTCGGGAACTCCGGGCCGACCCAACTCGAGACCGCCGTCTCCATGCCCCCGCCCACGTCGGAGTTCGCGCAGCCGCAGCCGCTCCCAGCGATGCCATCCGCGCCGCCGGCCAGGATGCTGAGCAGCACCAGCAGCAAGGTGCCCAGGGGACGGTTACTTGGCACCGGGGAGCGAGCGGTGCACGATGTTGACTCGAGGCTGCCCGGGGAAGCGCAGCCACCGCAGCTGGAGGTAACACCGATTACCAAGTACACATCGGATCCGGGGCTCGTGCTGGGCAGACAAATAGCTGTGAACCGGACGTACATCGTGTATGGGCTCAAGCTCGGTAACATCCGTGTGCTGAACATCAACACCGCACTCCGCTCACTTCTCCGTGGCCACACACAGGTATGAGCATGCAGATCAAGAGATATATAGTCATTGGTTAGTATTGTGTATAAATGTTGAGACTAATGACCGTCCAGCATTTTCATCTCATGTACATGGTCCAACTGAGTTGAAAGTGGCATGGCCTTGTGGCGAAAACTTGAAGAGAAACCTATTTCCATGAGATAGTCACATAGTTTTTAATTGAGCATATTGATGCATATCTTTTTTTCTTGTGCCATGCTCATCTGCGTGTGCTGTATAGGGCTTCGTAATATAGATTGTTAGTTTTGTTTTGACCACTTTTTTGTTTGTTTCCAATATGAGATTAATAAGTTAACCATTTCGGACAGACTAACAGGGTGGCTTGATATGTTTTTCAGTCTGCTTGTGTGTTAGAATAAGGCTGAAATAGTATTGTATGTGAGCACACACACACAGTTGTTTTTAATCTAGTGAGCTGAGCTTGAAGAACATAGTTGTATATGTAGCCATTCTTTTCTCAGTGAGTTACTCGTGCACACAACTCATCCACATAAATCTCGGTTTATTAACACAGATGATGAGATGTGTGATACGTTGTGCAATTCTAAGCACTGACATAAAAAGTTAGTGATTTTGTATGTCAATTTTTGTTAGTTTTATTATATTGCCATGTGCTCCTTTTTTCCCTTGTGGATTCATTAATTTTACTCAGCATGTGACTGCATTTGTTTGATCTATCCTGTTGCCATTCTGTTTTTGTCGCAGAGGGTGACAGACATGGCTTTCTTTGCTGAGGATGTCCATCGTTTGGCAAGGTACTAATACAAAATGATGGGATGATCAGTTACCACTGCACTAACCAGTGATCTGTTTGCTGGCTATTATCTTGTTATCTTGTATTGCATTGGAATTTATCTTGTTGCTTCTAGTATATACATATTATTACTTCTGGTAGACTCTGGTCTCCACGTCCTAATTTGCTTCGATCTTCTGCAGCGCGAGCGTAGATGGGCGGATATATGTGTGGAGGATCGATGAAGGACCTGATGAAGAAAATAAACCACAAATTACTGGAAAGATTGAAATCGCCATCCAGGTTGTAGGTGAGGCTGAAGCTTACCATCCAAGGATATGTTGGCACTCGCATAAGCAAGTAAAGCCTTACACCACACCCCTCAATATTTTTTTTTGCACATCAACCTACAAAGTGAATTAAACCTTTATCCTGTAGGAGATTCTATTTGTTGGAATTGGGAACTGTGTCTTAAGAATAGACACAACTAAAGTGGGTAGAGGAAAAGACTTCACTGTGGAAGAACCTGTTAAATGTCATCTTGAAAAGCTTATTGATGGTGTTCGCTTAGTTGGTAAGCATGATGGTGATGTGACTGATTTGTCCATATCTCAATGGATGAGCACACGCCTGGCCTCTGGATCCAAGGATGGCACGGTTCGTACTAAACTTACTGCTTTTGTCATTGAATATTTTGCAAAACTGCATTCTTTTGATTTGAATGGTACCTTAAGCTTACTCAGAACTTATCACGTGAATAGTCAATTTGTTAAGTACTCTATCTGTTCTATAAGCTCAAATGTGAATATGTATCTCTGTGGTTCAATCTTATTAGACTCTAAACCCCTCTTTCATACAATTTTGGAATCTTCCAGACAGTAGCCGCTTAAACAGTAATGTCCTAAAATACATGTTTATATTGCAAAACTGTTGTATTGGAAGAAAGGATAAAAAAGTTTTATGCCTTAGCTGGCCATTTTTTTTGTGACACCTGTCCGTAGGTGTGTAGCCTTTGTTAAAAAATCTCCCATGCAGTGAGGCTTCTGGTAGCAATTCACTGGAAAACAGTACCAGCTGCTGGCTTAAAACCATTGACCAAGCTATCAACAGTTTTATGCCTTAGCTGGCCAGAAATTTGCATGCTAGGAACAATGTTATCTGGAGAAGTGCCATGCATTTCTACTGGCCCTTTTATGATGTATATTGTTTATCTTTGCAGGTTAAGATCTGGGATGATCGCAAACAAGTGCCATTATCAATTTTTAAGCCCCATGATGGTCAAGCTGTTTATTCAGTTGCTTTTCTTACAGCACCTGAACGACCAAATCATATAAATCTAATTACTGCGGTATGTAGTCTTATGTGTTTAAACTTCACCAATCTTTTATTATGTTCACATGTTCTTTTAAGCTTGTGATTTTCTTTTGCATCTGATTTTGATATTTTTTTCTGGCAAGCTATGGTCAGCCAAACTATCGATTCAGCAGCTTGAAACTCCTACTGCCAAATTATAAATGAGTGCCCCTGTACCACATTATTAATACAATGCATACTGCATCCCTCAACCAAAGATCAAGTCCTAGTTCTTGTTTCAGTTAAAATGTCTCATAGCAGTGTCATATTACATTTTGAAATAAAATTAAACCCTGAATGGGGTACTAGCTGGCTACGAATGCTATGAATTATGAACCTAAGATAGCCCAGAATTGGGTAATCTATGAAATGTTTTATAAATTGGATAAAATGTTTATCCATGGTGTTCCTTTTAGGAAAGAAATAACAATGTAGTTATGCCCTTAAATATTCCGTGAGAAAAAACCTTTTTGTTTTAATTAGATATCTTCACAATTGGTTTAACCTTTTGTTGATGGTGCAGGGTCCTCTGAATCGAGAAGTTAAAATTTGGGCTTCTACTAATGAAGATGGCTGGTTATTGCCAAGCGATTCTGAGACTTGGAAGTGTACTCAGACCTTGGAACTTGTTAGTTCTCTGGAACCTAGAGTCGAAGAGGCATTTTTCAACCAGGTTGCAGTGCTGCCTCAAGCAAGCCTGATTTTGCTTGCGAATGCTAAAAAGAACGCTATCTATGCCGTGCATGTTGAGTATGGCCCAGATCCTGCCTCTACTCGCTTAGACTATATAGCAGATTTCACAGTTGCAATGCCTATACTAAGCCTCACTGGAACACACGAAAGCCAACCAGATGGTGAACAAGTTGTTCAAGTCTATTGTGTTCAAACTATGGCCATTCAGCAATATGGTCTAGAGTTATCACTCTGTTCGCCTCCTACAGCTGATAGTACTGGGTTTGGAAGAGATCCTGCTATTTCCCGTGTTTACGAGGCGCCTCTGGAAATGGCAGGAACAGAGTCATCTACAGGAACTAGTTTCACAGACTCTTACTCTGTCAGTGTTTTGAGTAAACCAACTATTGACCAGTCTGCAGGTAATGCAGTTGCATTTTCTTATTTAATTCTTTCAGTTAAATTTCAGAAGTAGTTATTTCTTGTGATTTGTCTGCAGATGTTGATCTGAAACCATCAGCGCCACCGCTTGCATACTCAGAAGGTGATGGTTCCATGCCTCTTCCATCTGCACCTCTTGCACCAAAGATGGAGGTTCCTGGATCAGGACCAGCACCTGGAACTCGTGATATAGATCAATCAGCCTTTGACTATACAACAAATAGAAACAAGGAACGTGATGCTTTGAAAAGACAAGATACACCCATGCCCATTAGAAAAGATATCTTGGTAAAAGATGAGCCAAGAGATGGTCACAGTGATGTTCCAATGCTTCCAAATCCCCGTTTGATGTTTCAGGTTGGAGGGAATGCTACACACTTGGTTACTCCATCTGAAATTATATCGGGCACTCTCTCGTCTGCTGAAAACAATGATGTCTCCAAATCTGATGGAGGAAAAAGTCAAGATGTTTCCAGCAGAAGTTCCCGGGTTGCAGAAGTGGAACCAAAGCATATTGATGAGAGTAAACCAGATCAAAATGTAGGACTTGAAGCTGTCAAGGAAACTCAGATTGTTTGTGAGAATATGGAGAAAACTCAGAGTTCCTTGGAGCAAACTGTTGAAATGATCAGTGAGCGCTCAGTTACAACTGATAAGTACAGTGTGGAAGAATCACAGTCATCATCTGATCGACGGGCATCAGACCAGACTGGTGTTGCTGATGAAAATGTTCTGAAGAAGTTTGTGGAAATCCCTGAGAAAATTGATTACTCCTCTGCCTCCAGGGAGCAATCATCATCGTTTACGAAAGAGGAGAAAGTTTTGCACCCTCAAACATCTGGTCAGCCATCTCCTCCTGTGAGTGCTTTCAATTCAACTGAGTCACATGAGCCTTTGAGCTCCACATACCTACCTGCCAGCTCCTTCCCAGAAGCTGCTGCCACACAAGGGATGCTGCAACAGGTATGAACCTGCATTGCCCTGAGTGAAGCACAATACCACATACATTATTGGATTATCCATTTGTTACAATTTTATCTGTTTTATTTTTTACAGAATATTGCTAAACATTTTACTGCAACATTGTTGCATTGGGCCTGCTCGCTGCAGCTTGCAGCTGTAGCAGTTGTCTTGTACATCTTTTTAGTTCACGAACTGCAGCAGCAGCTGCAGCGAACTTGCCCAATTTACTGCAATTTCATCTTTTAAGCAGGCAGTTTGCAGTGCCAATACCAAAAGTTAATCTTAGACCTTAAGTCAATCATTTTCTCTCCCTCTCCCTCTCCCCCTCTCTTTCCATATCCCTCCCTCTCTCTGTCTAAAAAAATCTAAGAAAAAAAAGACCACACGCAGATCGAGAAAATCTCTGAACCCCTGCCCCACCCATACATAGCAACACCGTAGCCCATGTGATTACGACCAAGCCCAGGTCCGGGCCTCAGACCTGTGCTTTGGTGTGGGATAGACGAGGGGATTTTTTTTTAACTCCAGCCTGAAATTTGCTCCCACGAGGAGTTGAGGACCTGAGGAGTGCTACTCAAGCCACCTAACCAATCTCTATCCTTGCTTTGGTACTGCTTGTAAGGAAATGTCACTAAGTGATAAATTGTACTAATGCTATATAAATACATGTTCATGTCGGTGTGGAAAATACATGTTCATCAGTTCATGTGAACAGTCTTTTACTAGAGCAACAACTTACTGGTAGTCATCATATAAATTCTAAAAATGACCAGGACATCCTGTACTCTTATTGTACAGTTTGAGTGCATTTTAGCTTGAGAAAGTACCTTATGACATCTTATTGACCTTATGTACTCCATCCAGAAAAGGATGCAATTCTAGCACAGTACCATGTTAAAGTATCTTAAGTTTTGACTGCCTATATATAAAAAAAACATAAATATTTGTTATATCAAATAAGTATAATTAGATTTTTTTGAGTTGTATTTTCATAGTATTCTTATTTGGTGTCCTGAACATTAATATTTTTACCGTATGTTTTGTACTTTATGCAATTTAATGGAAATTGCATCTAAAATTGCACTCTTTTGTTGACAGAGGTAGTACAAAACAAGCCACAAGTTTTTTTTTTTTCAAGTTTTCGTGCCCAGGTTCTAGAAGTAATCTTGAAAATTATTCTTAAAGTGGAGATGGTCAGGTTCCCTGGTTTAGCTTATTTTCATGAGTAGGGATAACCCTGTGCAAATCCAATTAGGCTCGAAATGAATGCAAAGTAGATAAATCTAGTTTCTCAATCCCCACCTTATTAGAGTTTTTTTCCTGTTCTTTTTTACCCTGGCCAAGTTTTTACTGACTGTCAACAACAGAAACAAGGTCTATTTACACCTGGCTGTTTTCATCTTGGTCCTGATGTCCTGCATTGAGAAAAAAAAGTTGATTACAGATTAATTAGATCATTGCAAAACTGAATTTCACTGAAAAAACTGCAGAATTTTGTTTTACTTTAATCCAGTTTCATTGTATTCTACTCCGTATGTACTAGTTTTGGGCGACAATATCCATAGGCTAATGCTGAATCCTCAGCTGGACTTGGGTCATTATGTTCAACATTACAACTTGATTCTTTTATTGTCAGCTTGCAAAACTAGCAAAGCGACTGTTTTCTTTTTAGGAAGAAAGATGAATTCTACTTATGTTTATGCTCAGTTAAATTTGACATGCTACACTTGGTTAGTGTTACCGTAGGACAGGACTGAAGAATTCCCAGTTAACTATATGGTTTTCTGTTTCAATAAATGTTACATTGTGATAGAACTTTATGAGTATCCAGGCTTCTTAATCATTATTTACTGTGCTTTTATGTATTACAGCTCATGGGGATGCAGAAGGACATGGAAAAACAGCTTAGTACTGTGGTTCCTGCATCCATCGCAAAGGAGGGCAAAAGACTTGAGACATCATTAGGGCGCACTGTAGAGAAATCGATCAAGGCTAATATTGATGCGTTTTGGGTTCGTCTCCAGGAGGAAAACACTAAGCGTGAAAAGGCTGATAGAGAGCGAATGCAGCAATTGGTTACTCTCATTACGAACTCAATAAATAAGGACTTGCCTTCTAATATGGAGAAGTCACTTAAGAAAGAAATTTCTTCACTTGGACCTATTGTTGCCCGCGCAATTACACCTATTATTGAGAAGTGCCTGACCTCTGCTGTTTATGATTCAGTTCAGGTTAGTAAATTCCTTCTGTGTTTATTATGCTTAATTTTATCATGCTTCCTCATTTGATTATTTGTTTTTAGAAAGGGGTGGGTGACAAGGTGTGCAATCAGCTGGAAAAGTCTATTACTGGAAAACTTGAAGCTACACTTGCCAGGCAAATCCAAATGCAGTTCCATACATCTGGAAAACAGGCTCTTCAGGTATGAATCTTCCTTTTATATAGATGTTGTAAAGCAGCAGATTATTCCGCATTTTACATGGCGTGCTTTATCTGTTTGCTAGGCATTAATATCTTTGCAGATTGCTTTAGATGTTCAGGAGATATGATATTTGTGCCTTTGTTTTAGCTATGCTATGTCTACTGATCGGCTTTAAATGGATGCATGCAGGATGCTTTGCGTACTAGCTTTGAATCATTGCTTGTTCCCGCGTTTGAGCAAACATGCAAGACAATGTTTGAGCAAATAGATGGTGCATTTCAAAAGGGAATGTCTGAGCACTCCATTGCTATTCAGCAGCAAGTTGAGGCTGCACATACTCCGTTAGCGCTAACTCTAAAAGTAAGTTGAGGACCTACTTTTGATATAATTCTATGCCAAATAATAGGAACATCAATTGATGGATACTCATTTCATTCCAGCCATCTGCTAAGAAATGACTTATGTATTTTGTTTTTTCTCGTACTCCCAGGAAACCATCAATTCTGCATCATCAATCACCCAGAGCTTTTCATCAGAGTTACTTGATGGCAATCGCAAGCTATTGGCACTTGTTACTTCTGGGAATGCCAAGGCACATAATACCAGTGCTCTGCAGCCCTTTAATGGTCCTATGGGTGGCCCCCAAGAGGTGGATGCAGACAATTTTTTCGTTTTCAATAACACTGCTGATCAGGATTTGTTTATTTCATCTCATTCTTGTGATATATCTGCTCCGTTTCATGTATTTAGTTTCATATCTGTTTTATGTCTATTGGTCTGTTAATGATAATTCTTATTATTTTGTGTTGAGTTAGAATATAAAGGATGAAATAACAAGCATGCATCTAAACATTTATCTACCTTTTGTGATAGGCTGAGGCTCCCTTAGATCCAATGAAAGAGCTGAGCAGACTGATATCTGAACGCAAGTTTGACGAAGCGTTTACAATGGCTCTTCAAAGGAGTGATGTTTCCATAGTATCGTGGCTGTGCTCCCAGGTATCTTCCTTCCACCAAAATGATCAGCTAAGATGGACCCTAGTTCCCCATATTATAACAACCTTGTTTTGGCCTTGTGATGCTTATACCCCCTTTACAGGTTGATTTGCGGGCATTATGTGCAATGACCCCAGTACCTCTTAACCAGGGGGTCCTTCTGGCCTTGTTGCAGCAGCTAGCAATTGACATTCACAATGAGACATCACGAAAGGTTCAATGGATGACAGATGTTGCCATGGCAATAAACCCGTCAGACCAGATGATCGCGGTGCATGTGCGACCTATCTTTGAGCAAGTCTACAACCAGTTGGCCCACCAGCGGACGCTCCCCACCACGACCGCATCAGATGGCACCAGCATCCGTGTGATCATGCATGTAATTAACTCGGTTCTGCTTAGCTACAAGTGATTGTAGCTATGCAACTGGGAAGTATGGCCTATTCTATCTTGTATAGAGAAATTTTGAATGTCAAAGGGAACCAACAACCCAGGAGGGTGATGGTGTGACATTGTGGCTGAGAATACTTTCAAGAGGGTGGAGGCTACCTCCTTGGTGTAAATTTGGCTTCTGTTAAAATTGGACTATTCTAGTAATTGAGCATCCTTGAATTCTCTAGGTCATTTTCATTTGTCATATCATCATTGGGTCTTGTATTTCCGTCATACCGTAATGGAAATGGGTCGAATATATCAGTGGGACCTTGTAGCTCGGACAGTTTGCAACCAATAGCAGCCGCTTGGTGGTGGTTGATCCACACAAATTTTTGAAGTCCAATATTGACACTGTTTCTGGTGGCAACTGCAAATCGAGTTTTTCTGATCGATTATTCGGCGACGGTTGATCTGGCATGTTCGGATGTTCCTAGTTATGTGATGTGGAATTGGAATCCAATGGGCCAGGATCACGAGACGCCTAAAGCGTGCTTCAGGGCTTCTATCAGGTGTTGGCTAAATATTTGGAACTTCGTTTTTTAATTTTGTCTGGAGGTGTTGCAAGGAAAACAGTTAGGGTGGGACGTCGGCACGTCGCTCGCACTCCACGAGAACTCATTTTTATGCTGCCCGAGGTCGCTTCTTCAAAATCAGTCTTATCCCATTATGCTATCCACAAATAGGTACATTTATGTACAGATAACAAAGATAAATTATACTTTAACAGATCAATGAACGGTAACCTATATATTTATGATCTAATCTAACTGAGAAGCGGAGGTCCCAGACTCACCACGCACGTATGGGCAGATTCAGTCTGGAACAGAGTAATGGTAATGGCTATGCTGTTTCCGTGGTTGGCATGGCGTCTAGTCTCAAGTCTCTCTGCTCGCAGCAGTATACTTCCTCGAGCTGTATGCCCACGCTCGCCGGGGCTCCGCCCCCGCCCACTGCCGTTAATCGGCAGCCTCCACCTAGGCCTCGGCGACCAGCCACACCGCTCATGTCGCTCCGTCTGGGCGCGGTCA
>Ga0182004_10005382_pt1 | contig 10422 bp, 15 predicted proteins | sample Sormic07211540_1_FD_120479 | JGI IMG/M metagenome (GOLD analysis project Ga0182004, IMG submission 120479) | Endophyte microbial communities from Sorghum bicolor roots, Mead, Nebraska, USA - 072115-40_1 MetaG | ecosystem: Host-associated > Plants > Roots > Unclassified | place: USA: Nebraska...
AATTAGTACACTCACGTTCTCTGTGGAAAATCGATACTCTGGAATACTCCCGGGTGAAGGCTACATCGGTATCCGTGCGCTTGCGGATTTTTCTGTTTGCGTTTAAAATACCCAACACCAGCCAGATTCTATTCCAAGCCCAAAGAGGCTAGTATAGATGTGTGTACATATGCAAAGAGGTCCTCCAAGTATAGAGAAAATATAAAGTACATCTACACGTCTAACAGGGGACAAGCTGGATTCCAAAGGGGAGGAAATGTCAAGACCAAGGACAAGGCATGGAAGGAGACCATAGCTAATTTGGCATCGGGTTCGAATGATAGTGTATGTGGCTGATGGCCTAAAATGTTTGAGCATTTAGTTATAGGGGCTTATATACTGCCCCTGTCTCAACACTGACCCAACTCATTATAGCCCAAGGCTGTCTAGACTATCTCCAACAAGTGACCTATATAGGAACCCAAACCTAAAATGGATAACCACATATACAAAATTAGCCTCCAACAGATTACCTACCGAGGAGACCTATTTAGGATTTTTTGGGAGACACAACCCAAATATAAATATTCTCTCTCCTAAAAACCCATTTGCAGAAAGAATTCTTTTTTAGTCATGTTGTTGTTGGAGAATATGCCTTTTTTAGTCATGTTGTTGTTGGAGAAGATGCCAAATGAATATTGAACTCTTTGGCTATAGTGCTACCCAAAGGTCGAGTGGATCTTGTATTTTGAGTATTGTTGTTGAAGATAGTCTAAAGCCTGTAACACTACGGCAGATAGCGCCTTTGCCTAGCACCTGGGTATTTGCTGAGCGCTATTTATCGAGCGCTTGGCAAAGGCCACCTTTGCCTAGCGTCGGGCTCTCGGCAAAGACTGCGCTCGGCAAAGATTTCTTTGCCGAGCGTCGTGCCCTCGGCAAAGGGCGACACTCGGTAAAGAATGTCTTTGCTAAGAGCCAAGCGCTTGGCAAAGGATCGCACTTGGCAAAGAACGTCTTTGCCTAGCGCCTGACAAAGGCTCGCACTCGGCAAAGAGCTAACACAGAGGACACGGGGTACCTGCCGTCAGCCTTTGCCGAGCACCCTTCGTCAGGCGCTCGGCAAATGCACCTCTTTGCCTAGCACTGACCTTTGGTGCTCGGCAAAGAAATTTTTTTTGCTTTTTGTTTCCAAACTTTTTTGTTATGCATTACACATTATTTAATAGTACATGTTTAAGTTTTGGTACTTTTTTTAAATCTTTTTATTATATATCGTTAGTTTATTTGATTTAATTGAATTTGTCTAATAAACGCGGGTTTGAACTGTAGGTGTATCAAATCTCCAAATTCGACGGTTCGAAAATTGATATTCCCATTACTTAGCGTATTTTAAGGCCATATCCAGGAGCATGCATGAAATATCGAACATCTCGCGCATGGAACAGACGACCAAGTTGCGCATAAAGTGCTATTACATTATATAAAATGCAAACGAAGTCCGAAAATCACAAAACTTAGCGACACGTCTTTGGAGCACATGGTGGAGGCTATGGTAAAAACAAAGTTTGATGCACGTTGTCATGGAAGTTAGTTAGAAACCTAGACTCCCGTGGTCCAGCCTAAGCCTCAGCAGGAGGACGTCGAGGAGCAGCCGCAGCAAGAGGAGGACGAGGAGCACCAGGTGGTGCAGTAAAATGAGGAGGATTGGGGGGGACGACGACAGGGACCTCGGCGGTGGCGGGGCCGAGGGCTCTGCTAGGACGTCGTCTTCCACTACTGCATGGAGTGTCTACTTTCGAGGTCCCATGTCTCTCCCTAACAAACCAAGGCGACGCGTTTCGATTGTCCTAGAGGGGCAAGCGTAAGACACCTCTACATGTTATCACTATTACTTTGTATCCTTTGTTCAAAATCTAAATATATACTAATATGTTTACTTAATCACTTGTGCAGGACCTGGAGGGTTGTGTTGGAAGGGGATTCACGCCATGTGAATGGCGTCCTAGGGGCCCTGGTCAGGCACTACTTTCCTGGCATTGTAACGCATGCCGGGAAGGACGAGCCCGCCTACACGTGGGCCCACTACAAGTCCGCCCACCACGCCACCGCAGGCAACGTGGCAGCGCTCATCCTTCAGGAAATCTGGGTAAGTCTTCCTCGCAGTACATGCCTCAATGCAACGCATTCATTGGATCCTACTTGAAATAACTAATGCATACATCGTGTCTTCATATGCAGATGTACTTCAAGCTCGATGAGAGCTACGAGGGCAATGCGGACGCCATGGCTAGGAAAGCTTGTAGGAAGTGCGTCACAGACATGTACCACGAGGCGAGAGTCCAGGCCATCAGAGATTACTATGGGAAGCAGTTTGGAGAGAGCATCAACAAGCAACAAATTCGAGAGTGGAGGCTCTCCCTTACCAAAGAGTAGTTCATGCAGGTAACTGGACAACTTTAAATTAAGTTCCATTCAACATTAGGTGCTATGAACTTGACTTCCTAGCATGTCGATTACTTCATGACGTGTAGGTCATTCCTTGGTGGTGCGAAAAGTCCCCCAAGGCATGGGGGCAAATCGTGGACCGTTGGCTAAGCGAGGAGTGGCGGCAGCAGCACCAGCTGCCCGGGCTCACCGTTTGGCCATGCCAGGTGTGCCTCACCATCAAGGCAACCGCAACGTCGGCGGCTTCGGCCGAGCTTGGGTACGTCATCATGTTTGTAACTATTGCCATGCTTTAATTTAACTAGGCAAAGACTACTAACAAACTTCTTTTCGTTCTCGCAGTCGGCGGCGCACGGTGGCCAGCAATGCTCCTACTTCCCAGCATATACCATGTCCTATGACGTCTCCTTCAACCCGGAGGACCCACCGGAGGCGTACACAAGTGAGAGCGCCTATAAGAAAGTCACTGAGTACCACAAGGCGGCGAGGGCGATGTATGGGCCGGTTTATGATCCAACGACTGACAACATCGATGTGTGTCTTGTCATGTGTCCTGGAAAGGGAAAGCAGCATGGGCGCTACTGGATGGCGAACAGTGTGATCGACAGCGCCACTACTCCTGCTCTCTCCCAGATCCGAGCACAGACCACGAGCGGCTCCAGACTCCCGCCGATACGTGAGCTGCTGGCCTATGGACAGGCCCGGGTCGAGGAACTATAGGTTAGTTTTGGTTTACTCATCGTGCATTACACGGGGATTTCCTTCTCGCTTAACTAAGATTATTTTTGCAACAATGTATAGGCCTAGGTGGTGTTGGGACAATGCGCACTGCACTCTCCCCTGCGACACAACGTACAGAGAACCTTCTCACACGATGCAGTGAGAGACTCAATCAGCAGCGGACAGTGGGGTGAACAGTGGGAGGAAACAGTAAATGCTCTCCCGCTCCCTTGTTAACGGTGGCTTCACTCCCTTTATATAGGGCTCGGAAACCGACCTAAGGTAATTACAAGAATGCCCCGTGACGGTGGGGGAATATCTCAGCATATTCCTATGTTACAGTCTACTGGCCCTGAGCCATTTATGTAATTTCACACTACGAGCTTCTCGCACACTCCTCGTCCAGGTCTTCAGCTCGTTGAAGGCTCGAATCCGCAGCCTGGGTGGCGAACCTTCGACGCTTCTATGCCGAAGGTCCTTCGGCTCGGCCTAGCCGAAGGTTCCCTGACGCAGGCGCTCCGAGGGCTCACCGGCCCCGCTGCGTCCTCCAGCATTCCTTCAGCCATCCTTCGCCGTGGGAGGATTCGAAGGTTCATTCCTTCTCCGCTCGCGACCTCCGCCTTTATCTTGGTTCCTGCATTTACTCAGTACCACAAGAGATGCATCAACATTAGGCTTGCCTCGAACCTCCGCACTATTTCGTACGAAGGTTCTTGGGGCGGAGGAGATCCTTAGAAGCGACCAGGGGGAAGGAAGCGACCAGCCCCCAACAGTTCCCTCCTTTTTGGCTAATGGCACACCTGCGGTCCATATGCTCAAAAACGTGTCACGCCGCGGAGGCTGGGAGCATGGTTGCTGCCTTCCCCCCTGGTGCGCAGGATGTGCTTTTTGGCCGCATGAAAAAGTTTCTTGAACTTAGTCATGAATTCTCTTAGTTTGCTTCGTTTTTTGACATCCTTCTCCCCTTGTTTGATGTTTGCAAATTTTGCTTTGTTTTTGGGGGTGATTAGTTTTTCTGCGAGATTCCTTCGCTGTTGTTTAGAGTTCTTTGCATTTGAAGTAGCTGGGTTTATCCTTCGTCGAATGAACGACGGAGGATAGCAAAGAGCCGTTAAATGGATGGCAAAATTTGCGCAGCTAGCCATTGGCTTTTCCTATTTTTCGCTAATTGCCATTGGGAGCAGGGAATCGCAACGGTCGCGGCGAGTCCTCCGCTTATAGCTGTTGGGCGCTGGGAATGGCAACGGTTGCCAGGCGCAAGCCCCCCCAGTGTAAAAGGGGGTGGAGGGTAGGTGGAAGTCCTCACCCTTGCCGCTCATTGCCTGCCTAGTTTCCTTCGCCAACTTTCCACTTAGCCTCTGAGTTGCTTGCGCGAGTTGTAGTTTGGTTGTTTTTTATTTAGTTCCTAAGTGCTTGCGGAGGTTATATGGTGGCTTTTATTCCTTTGACTCGTCCTTTGAGGGCAGATTTCTCTGGTCCTTTGCGGAAATTTCTGAGTATGAGGTCCGGAGGTTGGCTGTGGAGGTTTGAGGATTGGATGCTTGAGGTGGCTGCTGCTCAAGATCTGGAGGAAACTCTATCTGACGCCAAGGCTTCTGTTGGGGATCTGATAAGCTTGAAGGAATTTGAGTCGATAGCTTCTATTACCTTCGAGTTTGGGGAGTCAACCATCAAGCCGCAGGACATAGCGGATATGGCTGAGGTTGGGTTTTTCATGGAAGGTCGTGTGAAGCTCCTCCTGCGGGACAAACAGTGCCTGCGCCTGAGGAGGAGTATGCCATGGTGTTCATGGATTTCTTCACCTGCGGACTCCGGTTTCCTCCGTATGCTTTCCTCCGCCAAGTGATGGAGGCTTTTAATGTTGAGCTGCAGCACTTTAGCCCGAACAGGATTCTTACCCTTAGTAAGTTTGCGTGGGCCTGTGAATTCTATGGAGCGGTGCCACACATTGACACTTTTTGCTCCTATTTTGAGCTCCAGCGGTAGCCGAAGAAAGTCAAGAATGCCGAAGGAGAGGAATTCATTGCGCAGTTCGAAAGCTGCACGTTCATGCCGCGTCGCACAATGCCTGGAGCGCGATGCGAGATTTCCTTCTATCAAAAGGGGAAGTGGGAGAAGGATTGGATGAAGGCTTGGTTTTATGTCAAGTCTCCTCCAGCTTCGCGCACCCTGGATGATGGTAAGGTGGAGAAGGTTTTTCCTTATGCGTCGAAGATGAAGGAGCTCAAGCCAGTCTACAAGGTTGATCCTTCATCGGAGATGTCGGAGGAACACAAGGCCTGCGACAAGGCCTTCGCACTGGTCTGCCGTTTCTCAGGCGGGCAAGACTTGGTTGAGGAGATGGTGGCTTCTGACTACTGGCCTCTTGGCCACAGGAATGAGGAGTTTACCATCGAGATGGTTCAGGTGTCGGTTTTTGGTCCTCCGGAGGGGATCCCGATTCCTCGCTTTGGCGTGGGGTTGTCGGAGGGTGAGACGAAAGAGTCTTTCCTTGATCGTGTCAAAGCTTCGGCTTGCAGGATAGTGGGAAAGATTTCTGAGAAGGAGTATGTCCAGCGGAAAACTACGCTGGCGACAATGTCGTGGTTCAACCGCGTTTTTGAAGAGGTGGGGATCGAGTATGATGAGTACGCCGTTCCTTCGGATGTGCTTCTCGGCTTGGAGAAGAGGAGGGATGCTTCCAAGACTATTGCCGCTGCTGAGTCGCGGAAGAGGAGGGGAGGTGGGGCTACCAAGACGCTAGCGAAGAAGCATAAGGTGGAGGTTGTAGCGGAGGCTCTGGTTGAGTCCTCCTCCGACCGCTCCTCCGCAGCCGAGTCTAACTCTGTGGAGTCTCAGCCTGTGGAGGAAGTGCCGGCTGTACCTACGACTGCTCCTACTGGCGGTCTTCAAGGTGAAGTCTCCCGAGCGGTTTCGTCTGCCCGCTTACCCTTCGCGTCACTTCTTGGCGAGGATTCCTCCGACGCGGAGGCTCCGGGGGCTAGTCCTCCGCGAGAGATCCCTACCGGTGGAGCGTCGCCGCCAAAGGAAGTGTAGAATGACTCTAGCGAGGAGGTTGAATCTGCTTCTGTCCGAAGGATAAAGAGGGTGGTTGAGCCCCCGCAGCCAGCTAGCGGAGGGATCAACTCTCTTTATATTGGTAAGTTTTTAATTTTTGTTGCTTTTGATGTTTTGGCATTTCTATAAATCTTAAATTTTTTATCCTCCGTACGCTTTTAGAGGATGTTATTGCGGAGCTTGCGAGTGTGGAGGAGCTAGACAGAGGAGATAGCATTGCGCAGGAAGGGCTTGATGTTCCTCCGCCCCGCATTCCTACGCCATCTGCGTTAGACACTCGGCCTTCGCCTGCTAATGTTATTGGTCCTAGTAAGTTTTTAAATAATTTTTCGTCTTTGCACTTTGAGTGGTTTGGTTATCTCTAGTTGATGCTGATCACGCTTTTCATTTTGTGCAGGTGCTTCTGATCCTTCGATCACAGGTTGGACTAATACACTGCAAGAAGTTCATTCTTTCGTCGGAGGTTTGATTTCCGACCTCCGCTCTATTATGACTTTAACTTTGTATTTTGTTTTTTCTTACCATTATTTGCTCTTCAGATCGTTTCTGGCCGAAGCTTTGGGATATGGATTATGACATGCTGCTTCGCATGCAGTTTGAGCATCATAGCCTTGTAAGTTTCGAGTTTGTTTTAATTTTCCTTCGTAGTTTTCCGTTCGGAGGTTTTAATTTTTGTTGTTTTGACCATGGGCACAACATGGTTGCTGCCTTGGAGGAGCGATGCTCCCGAGAGGTTATATGCCGTAATGAAGCCATCAAGGCTTTGAAAAAAGAGAACGAAACCTTGGAGGCTGAGAAGGCCCGCCTGTCGGAGGAAGTTAAGGACTTCTCTTCGACCTGACAGGAGATTGAGGCGCTGAGGAAGGAGAGGGATGAGCTCAAGGTTGGATCAGAGGTCAACAGGAAGGAGAAGGATGAGGTTGAAGCTTCAGCCGCCGTCCTTCGTGAGAGTGCCTCCGAGGCGGGGAGGGCCAAGGACCTGGCCGTGCAGCGGGCCAAGAAAGCCGAGGACATCGCTGACCGCCTCTGCAAGGAACTTGATGCCGAGCGTGTGTCTGCAGCTGCTATGCAGACTCAATTGCAAAAGGCAAAGGCAAATGCTGCGGCCGTCATCAGACTTTACTCCGGCTCGCTGGCGCAGTTCGGAGGTAGCACCTCCGCTCCTCCGTCCGACGGTGACGTTGGGGTTAGCCTTGCGTGGCTTAAGTCACATGTCAGCATGCTCCCTGAATTTGTTGGGGGAGCTGTTGATTTTGGGGCTTTGGCCGCGGTTAACTCCTTTGCCCGGCTCCTTCTCCGCGGAGGCTGTTCTCACACCGAGGTGGTCACAAAGGAAGAATTCTCCTCCCCTGAAGATGTTAGCGAAGCTTCGTCAGGCCTGCGCAAGTCTGTCCGAAACTTTATCAGTTCTTTTTGGATTAGGTTTGGGCAGGCTGAGGCGAAGAAAATGGCGGAGGCTCGCCGTGCTGAGGTTCATATTTTTTGTTATGCCCTGTATGTTGTGTAGTTATTTCCTTTGTGCTTCAAGACTTTGCTTTTGCAGGAGCTTGCCAAGAAAAAGGTGAAGGCTGAGAAGGCTGGCCCCTCGCGTCCTGCTGGTGGAGTGCATCCTTCGGACCAGGCTGATGCGGAGAATCCTGAAGCTGGTGCCAAGGATCCAGAGGGACCCGAAGCTCCTGCTCCTCCTCCGCCCCAGGTGTGAGGGTTTTTTAGTATTTAGGCATTTTTTAGCCTTTGCGTCTACTTCTGAGCGGCGCTTTTTGTAAAAAAGGATGAAGGTTTAACTAGCTTGTAAGAAATTGATGGATATGTTATATATTGGTTTGGTATTGAATGAATGTCTGTTTTATACTTTATCCTACGCAGGTCTCTAGCGGAGGACCTGTGCAGGATCCTTGTGAAGCTCTGCTTTCCATTTTTTCAATGGAATTTATGTTTTGGGTGACTTGTGGGAATATTGGCGAACTGCCTTTCCTAACATGAGTGTAGTAGATATGTTTGACTTTGTCGAATTTGATATCGACGACGAACGTTCTGAGTTCCTTCGTTCACTTGCGTACCGAGGGTCTTGCCTCCGACTTAGGTGGTTGTTTCATTCTCTCTTGTTTGTTTTTTGTTTTAGGTTATGTGGTTTTCTTGCTCTGATTTAAGCTGATCTATTTCTGCAGTCATCGTATCCGATCCTTCGTATTTTTGGTGAGGATGATGGAATATGTTAGCTGTCGAAGGATCCTGATGTTATGGCTGAGCGCTATCTTCCTGGGCGCGTGGAGGTTCAAAATCTTTGTCCTTCGACCTACTTGGGGCCTTCGCTTAGTTAATTTTTTTGTGTTAACTTTTTGGCGCAGGTTGTTAGGTCACCTCCTAGGCATGATGTCCTTCCTTTGAATTTTGTCGAAGGAAGTTATGTTACTCCTGTGACATTCAAGCGTGGTGATCTGTACGCGAGGGGATGGCTGCTGAATTGGTGGCGTCACATTTGTCCTACGTGCACTGGTGACGACTTAGTTGAATTTCTCGCTCGTGACTATTGTAGTTAATTTAGGACTTTTGGTGATTCATGTACAAGATTTGTATATGACTCTTAGATCCTTCGGCGTTTTGCCGACGAAGGATGTTAGGTTAGATTTTTGTTTTTCCTTCTTGATGTAAACAATTGGTGTAAATATTGCTATCATGAATAAAGACCAGATTTTTTATCAGGACTCTTTCTTTTACAACCTTCGCACTCTTAGCGGCCTTTAACTTTGTGATTAGTTGTGTTTGTTGAACACACCGCAACGTTGTAGTGGTGTTGATCCTAAAGATCTTTGTCTTGCTGTTGTGATTACATACTTGTTGCTCGATGTTGCGAAGGCGTTGGTGGCCATGTTATGTGCGCAGGATTGCTGCTCCTTGACCTTAGAACCTTCGCCTGTCTTGGTTCGAAGGTGCCTTTGCTAGATTGGGCTCATCTTTGCCGTTGTTCGGCTCCCGTGGAGTGTTGGCGAGGGTAACCTTCGTGTGTGCTTGTTGGAGGTTCTGAGGGGATGTTACGAGACTTCGTGCGATACCCTTCAATAACCTCTGATACTGACTTGTAGTGCTTTTATTGTAGCTATAAACGACCCTGTGGTCGATGTTCATCACAATGCCGTGGCTCTGATATTACGAAGCTTCGTGCAGTACCAAGTTTTTAGGTGGCTATGAGGCTAACTCCTACTTCCATGCTAGCCTAACTTGTTTTGTTTGAGCGTGTGGGGCTTGCACTGACTATTTGGTTACTAGTGAGCCGGTCCTGACTGAGGGTTCGGGTTGTGGAGTGCCTGGTTTTATAGCCTTGTTTACATTGATTGGTTGTACGCTGTTAGGTTGGTTTTTATTGCCGATTTATGTTTGGTTGTTGGGGTAGTTGGTGTTGTTAAAGTCATTTATTCCTCTACAGAGTATAAGCTTAGCTTTGCCTTTGATCTTTGTGGGCGGTGGTTTTGTGTGTTTTTTGAATGTTTTCTTGCTTTAAGCTACCTTCGTATTTTGGACAAAGGTTGTGTGGTGGTTGCCTTCTTTGATTCACAGGATACCTTCGGCCTTATTTTGTCGAAGTTTGTGCGAGTGATGGTGAGATGGTTTTCTTTTAAGGTATGTGATACCTTCGTCGCCTTTTGGCGAAGGTCAGACAATTCCTGATGCCTGATTGTCTTTTAGGTCTTTGTCAGGTTTGATGGTTTTATTTTTTTCTGGTTGTTGACGGTCCTTAAGTATCAAATATAATCAGCAAATAAACAAAGAGTCTTGGTGTTTGTCTATTTCTGCAGGGGGTTATCAGGAAATACAGAAGAAAGTCCCACACGTCGGGTTTACATAGAGATATTAACGTGCCGTGCAATTATCCTACATCTAGAAGAGTCCAGAAGCCACGAGAACGAACGGAAGATCGGACTGGCTCGGGGGCAGGGCGCCCGCCCTCCCCCCTTGGGTGCCCACCCTAGCCTCAGGGCCAATCACCACCAACCTCGCGGATCATGCTCCACCGACCTAAGGGATTAAGGAAAACCGTGCGATTAATGTCGGTTTGATCCGACGGCCCATATTCACTTGGAAGGACTATACAAGCAGACTCCCTGGCCCCTGGAGGAGAGGACCTCAGACCCCTAATTCATTATTCATCTTGGGAGAAGAAGCCTCTGATCAAGCCCTAGAGCCACCACATCAATTAGATCTCTAGTTTAGCATAGCTACATA
>Ga0182004_10005383_pt1 | contig 10420 bp, 9 predicted proteins | sample Sormic07211540_1_FD_120479 | JGI IMG/M metagenome (GOLD analysis project Ga0182004, IMG submission 120479) | Endophyte microbial communities from Sorghum bicolor roots, Mead, Nebraska, USA - 072115-40_1 MetaG | ecosystem: Host-associated > Plants > Roots > Unclassified | place: USA: Nebraska...
TGTCAGGACCAAAGTATTCGAGTTACCACCTTTGCCGATAGTAAGGTCAAATCGGCTGGCACGCCTTAACGTTTGAATCGGGTATTAGCCCTTTGTGTTTGCAGATCAGCTTTTGCACCAACAGCATTCGAACTCTATTCTCCTTATCTCCACCTTCATTCATCTGTGCGAGGCCTATGTTGGAATAGAGCCGCACTTCGACATCTTCTATTATCTATTCTGTTTAAGGAAGAAGGGAGCAGTTGGAGGCTCCAAGATTACAGGTGGAGTATACCTCAATCTTTGTGATGGAATGAAGACCCGCTATCTTAGCTGCCCATGGAACACCTCCCTCACCGAGTGGTACAGGAGGTGGTTCTATGTCAGGGAAGAGTCCGCCAGTGCCACGTTCTGCGACGTGGGCTATATCCCCGAGAAGAGGGTAAGCTGGACATACCGTCCGGAATACACTGGTCAAGTAGCAGATCTGATGAGCCTGATCGACTGGTCCCGCCTGGACGGTCCTGGGGTGGTCGGCAACTTCCTCGTGCGACGAGTGATGCCTTGCCAGAGGAGGGTGCACTCGGCGTACGAGTACGCAGGAAGCCAAGACCCGACCAGGATGCATAGGGACGGTTTGGAAAAGTCAGAGGTCCAGCGGTTGATGAACGAGCTGTTCAACCTAACCGACGACAACTTCGTTAGAAGCGATGACCGGATGCATGCCTTTAAGCTAGGCCGACCAGCTCCTAAGGTAAATGAATACCTTTGTTTATTTGTATTGTTATGTGAATATTATAGCCTTTTAACTGATGACTTGTCGTTGTTGTATTGCAGATAGGAGATATTGACCGGTGCCTCGTGTATGTATCGCTAGCACCCGGTATGGACCAGCCCGCTGGGGTGGACCCACCGGCGGATGATGCTGCTCGGTGTCTCCAATACACCAGCAGCGAAGAAGATCAGAACCGACCAGCACCGACCACCGAGGACAGGGTGGCGGGGAAAAGGCCAATGGCTGTGGAGCCATCCCCCATGGAGGCGATGCCGGCGGAGACCAGCCAGGCCTCGAAGTGTCGTCGGCTCGTGAGGATCGCCGATGACGAGGACGAAGAGGACGAGGCTGCTCCGTCTTTGGTCCGAAGACCATGCAGCCGGCCTGATGTCATGCCGATCGACGCTGGTCGGGTGACCAGTGATCCTCCTGCCCCGCACACCGAGTCGATACGACTTGGAGGGGAAGAAGCAGCAGCGGCGGCTGGGAGGACCAGGAGGAGGTTCTTCACAGTGACGCACAGGAGCTCCAACCTATGAGTTCTAAAACCTGTCTTCTGCACTTCCTCCTACTTTTTTGTTTTTTTTGAAACTTTTCATTATCTCCTTTTTTGATAGTGTGGCCTCGGATGTTGATTCGGGTAACATTGCTGGCTTGGGGACAACCGAGCCGGCATCTGCCGACAAGAATGCCGTCGAGCAGACCGGTCGCGAGCAACCTATGGAGGAGCCCGTGGTTGTGTCCGTGACAGAAGACGCCAAAGAGGACTCGGCCGAAGACAAGGCCGGGGCGAGGACCCCGACAAGGGGTGAACAGCAGGAACACCTCCCCCGAGCAGCGTCGCGGAGGAAGGGGACACGGTCTCGACCCCCCTCCTGCTGAAGAAGAGAGGGCCCCGACTCCGGTCCCGGCGGAGGCGTCCACACCAGAGGGCTCCCCAAGCCGAGGTAAGGGTCCAATTATACCCGTTACCATGGCGGGGGGTAGCGAGGGGGGTGCCGAGGCCTAGGCAACCTCAGACGACAAAGTGGAGGAGATCTAGGGGCGTCCCTGCGATGGTCGCCAACACGTTTACATATGGCGCCAGCGTGGGGACCACTGGGCCGGCCACGAAGAGCTCGCCGAGACCGAGGAGGCGGCAAGGGTAGAGCGCGCTGCTAAGCGGCTTGTTGACGAAGTTAGAGTGAGTGGTCTAGTATTCTACCAGAGCACGCATATACTGTTGCTTGTTAACTGTATGACATGTATATTTCTTGCAGGGTGCAATGAAAACGGTGAAGTACCGAAAAAGGTGCTTCGACCAAAATGAGGGCATAGTCACCGAGAACAAGGCCCTGACCGCGTAGGTGGATCGCCTACGGTTGGAGGCCGAGAAGGAGGCGGCCGACAAGGCGGCTCAGGAGGAGCGCCTGCTGGATCTAAATCGGCGACTAGCCAATAAGGACCGTGAGAAGAAGGGTAGGTCGAATGATCCGATCAGTTGTACTTAACTGTGTGGTCGGTTTTGATGATCAGCAATCGTTCTTTAGGTCTGGAGGAGGAGATTGGACGCCTCCGAGAAGAGAGGGACTGACTCGACCAGGATCGTGCCGGTGCACTGGAGACCGGGCGCAAGGCTGGCGAAGAGTTGAAGAACAAAAGTCGGGAGTTGGCTGGTAAAAGCCGTTTTGCCCTTTTCGGCCACGCAATTTTCTTTTCCTTGTGTTTATACTGACTTCTTGCTTGGTTTTTCTTAAAAACTCAAACGTAGTGCTGAAAATCAACACTAAGAGGCACTTGGACGAGCTGGTCAAGGAACGGGACTCCTGGAAGATGAACTGTATCAAGATCTGGAAAGGAGTTGCCCCAGTACTTGACTTGATTAGTCCTGAGCTCCCCGAGGACTAGCCCCGTGCGCCGAAACTGACTCCAGTGGAGAAGGCACAGCGCATGTGGGGCTAGCTACAGGAGTTCGTCAAGGACGCCGAGGAGTTTGCCGGAGCGCACGTCCTCAGCATGGTGCGTGCCCACTATCCCCTGGTCGACTTGTCCTGGTTGGAGAGGGGATATTCGAAGGAGGTTGGTCCAAGGGAGGCGGATGACCTTTGAGTCAATCTACTGGACCTGTCATCGACAGTGATCGGCAATATAAATCTCTGCGGGATATCAACTCCCCCCGATCAGCCGGGTTCAGACAGGTCAGTCAGGGAGTTGTCGGGGGCGTCAATTGCAGGAGATGGGCGGTCGACGCCTGCGGTCTCGACCAGCCAGGCGCCGGTGGCCCCGACCCCTTCAGTGGGACAAGAGAACCGTGCGGGTGATCAGCCCGAGCAGTAGGTCTGTAGAGTAGCCCGTAGGAGTAGACTAGAAGCTGCCTAGAGGGGTATTTATTGTAAACTTTGTATATAAAGTTTGTAATAAAGTTTGATTTATGTGAACCATGGTTTTGAGCGCTGTAAATTTATTTGAGTGATGTATCACTGAGTCATGTTGAGTGCCCTTGAAGAGCTTGTCCTGGAAAGTAATTGTCGCACTTGGCGAGTATTCTGCGTATGTAAAAGTATATAGAAAAAAGACAAATTTTATTATTATTCATCAAAATGATTTACAAATGAAATGTACTGGAACTTAGGGATAGAAGCGGCGCAATTTGTCTATGTGCCAGGAGTTGGGCAAGCGCGTTCCATCTGGGTATGCCAGTCTGTAAGATGTAGGGCGTGTAACTTCGGTGACCACGAAAGGTCCTTCCCAAGGTGTAGACAACTTGTGCATTCCCTCCTGGCTTGTTTTCCATTTGAGTACCAGATCACCGACCACGAAGGAGCGGTCTTTAACGTTCCTATAGTGGTATCGCCTAATAGCCTCGAGATATTTCGTTGTTCGAAGATAGGAAGTCAGGCGCCTCTCTTCTGTGCAGTTGATTTCGAGCTCTCTGGCGAGGTTAGCTGAAGACTGGTCGTAATGTTCAACTCTTGGGGATCCAAAGGCCACGTCCACAGGGAGCACTGCCTCAGCCCCATAAACCATGAAATAGGGGGATACCCCCGTGTTCCGACTAGGCTGTGTTCGGAGACCCCGGACCACAGCCGGTAACTATTTCATCCATCGCCCTAGTGCCCTATAGTTTTTAGTGTACATTCTCTTCTTGAGAGCATCAATAATCATTCCGTTTGCTCGCTCGACTTGGTCGTTGGCTCGCTGATGGGCTACCGACACATACTTTATGACTATGCCTCTGTCATCGCAGAAGTCCCAGAATGTAGTGCCAGTGAACTGAGTGCCCAGGTCGGTGATTATGCTGTTGGGACCCCAAATCTATGTATGATTTGATTAATGAATTCCACAGCCTTCTCGGAAGTTGCTTTGACCAGTGGCATGTACTCGATCCATTTTGAGAACTTGTCGATTAGCACGAACACGAATTTGAAGTTGCCGGGAGACGGTTTGAATGACCCGATCATGTTGAGGCCCCAACAGGCAAATGGCCAAGACGACGGAATCGTCTAGATCTCGTGAGCAGGTATGTGGGTCCGTTTGGCAAAGAACTGGCATCCTTCGCAATGTCAGACGAGTTTCTCAGCGTCGGCGACTGCAGTTGGCTAGTAAAAGTCTGCTCGGAAAGCCTTCCCGACCAGTGTTCTAGAGGCGGCGTGGTTACCACAAGATCCGGCATGTATGTCTTCTAGTAACTTGATGCCGTCGTCTTGGGATATACACTTCAGCAAGACTTCCGAACTTACGTTCTTGCGCATAAGTTTGCCATCGACCAGTATGTAATTTTTGGATTGCCGGATAAGGCGGTCGTTCTCCGTTTTATCTTGAAATCCCAAACCGTTCAAGAGATACTTGATGAAGGGAATGCGCCAGTCGTGGCGGCTGGTTGTCGGGGGGTGACTTATCGACCAGGTCTGTACCGATGCTTGGCGTGTGAATGTCCTGAACGAAAACGCCTTGCGGAATTTGGGCCCGGGATGATCCTATCTTTGACAGCGCATCTGCTACTTGATTCTTGTCCTGGACCACGTGGATGTATTCTATCCCATAAAAATTTGATTCCCACTTCCGGATTTCTTTGCAGTAGAGGTCCATATTTTCGTGAGTTGTGTCCCACTCCTTATTTAGCTGGTTGTTGACCAAGGCAGAGTCACCGTGGACGTAAAGGCGTTTGACTCCTAGTTTGACAGCCAATCGAATACCGTGCAAGCATGCTTCGTATTCGGCGATGTTGTTTGATGCTGGAAAGAGGATCCTAAGGATGTAGTGGAGTTTGTCCTTGTTTGGCGAAATGAAAAGTATTCTGGCACCGGCTCCGTTGATGTTCAAAGATCCGTCAAAGAACATTGACCAGTGGTCGGAGACATCTGGAGTGGGGGGCTCGTTGAGATCCGTCCATTCCGCGATGAAGTCAACCAGGGCCTAGGACTTGACGGTGGTGTGACTCTAGAAATCCAAAGAAAATGGGCATAACTCCATGCCCACTTTACAATTCTGCTGTTGGCGTCTTTGTTGTGCAAAATATCCACCAAAGGAAAACTGGTAGTGACTAAAACACGATGGCCGTCGAAGTAGTGCTTCAGCTTTCTTGAGGTGATTAAGATGGCTTAGATTAGCTTTTGTATCTGAGGATACCTAGTCTTGGATTCGTTTAGGACTTCGTTTATGAACTATATAGGCCTCTGGACTTTATAGACGTGGCCTGGTTCGTCCCGCTCAACCACAATCACCATGGAGATGACCCGATCAGTTGCAGCTATGTAAAGGAGCAGGTCCTCGTTAGGTTGAGGTGCGGTGAGGACGGATGGTGAGGTAAGGAAAGTTTTGAGCTGGTGAACCCAGCGTTAGCCTCTTCTGTCGAGGAGAATTTCTCCGATGCTTTTAGAAGTTTGAAAAAGGGGAGCCCTTTTTCTCCCAGCCTAGAAATAAACCGGCTGAGGGCAGCCATGCACCCTGTGAGCTTTTGAATGTCTTTGACGTTCTTGGGTGGTCGCATATCGAGCACCGTCCTAACTTTTGAGGGGTTCGGCCGTTTGCCGTCACGGCTGACGACGTTACCGAGCAGCAGACCAGAGGGGACCCCGAAGATACATTTTTTGGGGTTGAGTTTCCCCTTGTACTTATTCAATGCTTTAAAAGTGCAGTCTAAGTTGTCGATCAGGGTGCTCGCGTCCCTGGTTTTGATGACAACGTCGTCGACGTAAGCCTCGACGAGGTCATCGCGTATCTCGTCGTGGAGGCATTGTTGAATAGCACGTTGATAGGTGGCTCCGGCGTTTTTTAGTCCAAAGGACATGGTGGTGTAGCGATATGCACCAAATGGAGTGATGAAGGAGGTTTTGATCTGGTCGTCTTCCTTTCGTGAGATCTGGTGATAACCAGAGTAACAGTCGAGAAAAGAGAGGAGTTCGCATCCGACCGTTGAATCGACCACCTCGTCGATACGAGGGAGACCGAAAGGATCTTTAGGACAGTGTTTATTGAGATCAGTGTAATCAACGCACATTCTCCATTCATTTATTTTTTTCTTACAAGGACTGGATTGGCAAGCCAATCGGGATGATACACTTCTTTAATAAATCCGGCTGCTAAAAGCCGTGTAATTTCTGTCCTAATAGCCTCCTTTTTGTCACAACCGAACTGTCGTAGCTTCTGCTTTATAGGTCTTCCGGTCTTCGAGACATTTAAGGAGTGCTCGATCAGGTTTCGTGGGACGCCAGGCATGTCTACGGGTTTCCTTGCCAAAACGCTTACGTTGTCCCTTAGAAACCTGACGAGCGCGTCTTCCTATTTGGGGTCCAGGTTCGCCTCGATGAGAGCCGTCTTCTTGGGGCTGCCGTCGACCAGCTGTACTTCCTTGTGCTCTTTGGACTTTGAGTTTTTCCTTGGAGTCTCCTGCTCGGGTAGTTAGAGCTGGTCGGGTGGAACTTGCGTGGCTTGAGTTACAGTTTCTACCATGCGAATCGAGAGGTCAATTACCTTAGTGATCTTGAAACTTTCCTCTTCGCAAGTGTATGCGGTATAGACGTTGCCCCTGATGGTTAAGACGCCCTTCTCGATCCGCATCTTGAGGACCAGGTACGAGTAGTGCAGAACTGCGATGAATTTGGTTAGCGAGGGGCGGCCTAGGATTGCATGGTAGGTCCCGTCAAAGTCTGCGACCACAAAGTTGACGAACTTAGTGCGGAAGTGATCTGGTGTTCCGAACTGGACAGGCAACATTATCTGGCCAAGAGGTACTGAACTTTGACCTGGCAGGACGCCCCAGAACTGGGCGTCATACGGCTTCAGTTGCGCCGGAGTTAACTTGAGAGCAGGCAAGCTGTTGCGGAAGAGGATATCAATGGAGCTATCCCCATCCACGTGGACGCACTCGAACCTGACGTTGTTGATGCATGGGTCCAGGATTAGAGGGAAACGCCCTGGTTCTGGGATGGTGGCCCACTGGTCCTGCCTATTAAAGGAGATCTCTCTGTGCGACCAGGGGGGAAATTTCGGATCGGCAATCAAGCCATCGGAGCTGTCGACATTCAGGCAAGCTCTTTTCAAGAGCTTTCTTTCTCGCTTGGACTCGATGGAAACTTTGCCTCCAAAGATGGAGTGTACCACGTCAGTGGGACTGACATATTGGTGTCGTGGGTCCCTATCCTGGTCGTCGTCGTCATCTTCCTGACCATGTCTGTCCTACTTCCCGTTTTTCTTGGTGGTATCCCCCTGGGCGGCTCGTTGTGTGTAGATGCTTTTGAGGACACGACATTCTTCCATCGTGTGGTTGGACATGGGATGGAGTTGGCACGGTCCTTTCAGCGTCTTGTTATAGTCTTCCTAGTAGTCTCGTCGTCCGTTGGGACGCTTGACTGTGTTCACCTCGTGGTCGTTGTCATGAGGTCGCTTTCCTCTGAAATCGTCACGGTTGTCGCGACGCCTGTCCCACCCTTCTCGGTGGTCGCGGTTGTCGCCGCGGCGAGGATTCCGGTTGTCGAAGCGTCCACGATTGTCGTCTTGTCGGGGAGGCTGGTTGGCTCCTCTCACATCTTCTCGGATGAGTTTTTCTGCGTCATCGGCATCGGCGTAGTTTTTTGCTGTGGCGAGGACCTCGGTGACCGTGGTCGGCCTTTTACGCAGCAGCTTGCTTCTTAGTGCTTCGTGGAAGCGTAGGCCTTTGATGAAGGCCGATATAGCCTTGTCATGAGAAATTTTTGGGATCTTGAGACGCATATCCGAAATGCGTTGGATGTAATCGCGTAAGGGCTCATTCTTCCTGTCCCTTATTCTCTCGAGATCGTACTTGTTGCCGGGCTGCTCGCAGGTAGCGATGAAATTATCAATGAAAGCCTGGCGTAGTTCCTCCTAAGAATCAAAAGAGTCTTCGGGTAGGCCGAGGAGCCATTGGTGTCCGGCTTGGTCGAGGACAACTGGAAAGTAGTTGGCCATGACGTGCTCGTCCCCTACTACTGACCGAACTGTGATTTCATAAAGAGTGATCCAGTTCTTGGGATTTTCCTTGTCGTCGTATTTTTTGAGCTTCTCAAGCTTGAAGTTGCGGGGCCACACGACTTGGCGAAGCTGTGACGAGAACTGTCTTAGGCCAGGGGGCCATGTGCTGCATCGTACTCGATGCGTCGTACGTTTTCGTGGACTGCTCGTTCCGTGATGCGCCTGTTGATGCGTTCGTGGACATCCTTAGGGGGATGTTGGGTCGTAGGTCCCGGTCCTGGTTTACCTCCTAACCACGTCCGTGTCTTTGTTTGTGGTAACTGCCGACATCTGACCACGGTTGTCGCGACGGGTATCCTTCCTTCGATTATTGGCGGGTGAATGGCTACGACGGTGCCCACCAGATCACGGTGAGGTGCGGCTGTGATGAGTCTGGTCGGAGGTGACCTCCGTATAGGTAACGGCTCGAACCCTCTTGAGCAGAGTAGCGGTCTGTCCCATGGCCGCAATCAGATGCGCCTGTATGTTGGCTCGGATGTCCTGATATTCGGGGGCGTCGGGAAGGCGATCCAAGTTTGCCATGGCGACAGCCATGTTGGCGCTTGGTGTCTTGTAGACCTGCTAATTTCTGACCATGTCGAAAGCATCATTGAGATTATGTGGGGCGAGCTGCCGTTCCTCGTCTGCTCGTCGTTGGGCGCGGTCGGCGTTGCGCTGCTCTCGTTGCTGTCTCTGCTCATCAGTTTCTTCATCAACAACTGGTTCATCATTACTGACGTTGAAAACCAGGTCTCCTCGTTGTGGTGGAAAGACTGGGAAGCGAGAGAAACCCGGCGGGTACGGTGGCAGATCCAAATCATAGTCTTCGTCCTCGGGGTGTAAGACCTCGGTGGGGACAGATCTTGTACTGGAGCTTGTACTGCTGGATTTGTCTTCTGGCAGGGTATGGATGGAGACCTTGTTGACGAAGTGACGAGCTGTTGGCCTGTTTTGGCTCGACGGCAAGCCTGCCTTCTTGAATAGAGATTGGGTATGCCGCAAGAACTGGTCGGCCGCGTTGCTCAGATCGTAAAGGCAACACTGGTCTGGAGGACTCGTCTTGAGTTTGACGGTCCGTCCCGTGGTGGTCGACGTTATGGTCAAGGACGTCTCTAGCCGTTCGTGCGTGGAGACACGAGTTGGTCGACGGGAGTCGGAAAAATTTGTTGCTGCCGCCTAATCAGACCTTCGTGAAATCGAATCCACCAGGTTAGAAGCTTCGAGAAGCTTGAGGTCAGCGCGATCGAGGGCTTGAAGAAGATCCGAGTTGTCGACCTGCTTTGCTCTCTAACGAGGGAGTGGAGGTCGGGTACTCGGGGTCGGCGTGATCGAGGTCGACGCCACTGCTGTCCCAGATTGGATCTGGGTCTCTTCCAAAGTCGTGGTCGCAAGGCCGCCGTCGTGAGTCATCCAAGTGATCTGGCCGACGGTGAACGTGAGACCTTCAGCCACGGCCGCGGAAGCTGGAACGATGACCATCTTGTTTGCCGGAATTGCTGTACGTACACCCCCTACCTGGCGAGCCACTGTCGGCGAAAGCTAGTCGGCAGTCTACCTTGGGGTATACCCACGGTAGTAGTTTATCGGTAGACAGTGCGCAAGCTACGAATTCGATGGTGACGCAAGACACAGACAAGGTTTTTATCCAGGTTCGGCCGTCATGTGGGCGTAATACCTACGTCCTGCGTCTGATTGTATTGCTGTAGATTGTGTTGAGTTGAGTTGACCTATCTAGGGGGTCCCTTGACTCTCCTTATATAGTCTGGAGGGCAGGATTACAGATCTGGAAACTAATCCTAGTCGGTTACAATCGCCATAGATAGTACGATATCAATTCCTATTCTAACCGACTAGAATCCTGCTTGATCTCCACGTCTTGTTTCCTTGCGCGAAACTCCAAACAGTTGGATCAAGCCTCAAACTCGTCTCGTAATGGGCTAAGTCTCCTGGCCCAAGTCTAGCCGTAAGGGTATAGGGGTTTATACCTGTACCACCCGGTTTTAAGAACAAAACCAGATACACACCATATGTGAGCCTAGGAAGTCAAATCTCACATATAGCCACAAATAAGGGTAATATCAATAGACAATGCTCATTATATAACGAACTTAATATAAAAGATATAACCTTATATAGCAAACAGCGGAAAGACACTCCGTTCTTCAGGCGAAAGCTCCAACTCCACAGGGACAACTGACTGGTTGAGCACAAGCCTAA
>Ga0182004_10005384_pt1 | contig 10420 bp, 7 predicted proteins | sample Sormic07211540_1_FD_120479 | JGI IMG/M metagenome (GOLD analysis project Ga0182004, IMG submission 120479) | Endophyte microbial communities from Sorghum bicolor roots, Mead, Nebraska, USA - 072115-40_1 MetaG | ecosystem: Host-associated > Plants > Roots > Unclassified | place: USA: Nebraska...
CTTGGTCCGATTCTTGAGTAAGTCCGTCCAAAGTCCAGAACCCACGTGAGGGCTGCAGGCTGCTTGAGTGTCCACAGCCAGCACAGTCGTCTGACGTCCGTCCGGCCGGGTCCAACAGGTGCGATTCGATTCGAGTCCGTGCCGTGATGGTTCCCCCCTGCGGCCCTGCAAAAGTCCCCTCAGTCTCAGTGCGCGCGTGAGTGGCCACCACGACGACGTCCGGATGGAGCAAACCGGATGTCACGTCGCCGATCGGCCACCCAGGGCCCGTGTACGACGAGCGTGGACTGTAGTGTAGTGTAGCTCCCTGGACATGCACCAACGCGCGGAAAGGGCAAGGGAAACAGTGGCCGGCCCGGCCACCGTGGAGGACTGGAGATTCTGCTGCCGTCCGGGGCGGCCAGGACCGGGCAGCTTTTCCAATTCCACATGGATCCGTCCCGTGCATCACTGTTCGTTCCGCCGTGCACCTCCGCCCCATTCCACTCCACCCCCGGTCAGCCGGTGCCGGTGTGGCGATGGGTTTCGTCGTCGGACGGGCGGGCGGGCCGGGGTTGCCCGAGAGAAACCGGCAACTTGTCCTGGATGTGTTCGGCGAAAGTACAGGGCACCCTTTATGTCCGGTCCAGTCAATACGCCGCGCGAGGGCGCGACGAGACCCAGCGGATCGCCGTCCGGCCCGATCCTGGATCGTTTGTTTGACTAGCGGTGATCGGCGCTGGGCGTTTGCGTCTGCGTAGTTGCTTTGCGTGCATGGACCACCGCAGGCGCATCGCATGCACGCAGAGCGCCATCATGTGGGCGCGTCGACCGTCGGGTCGCCCCAGCCAGCGTGCTGGAGGTACGTGCTCCTCCCTGCTGGTCAGCCGGTGGTGCGTGTGATTACTAGCGTGGCGTGGCGCGGCCTGGCCGGTGGCCGGTGGCCTCTGTACATGCATGCATGCATGCATGTCTGGATGTCTCTGCTCCGCGGCGGCAGTCAGCTGATGAGCCGCCCGCACGCTGGTTGGCCGCCGGTCGGCCCCGTGCGGCGCGCGAGCGCGCACGTACAGTACATCTGAGTATCTGACGGCACGCCATCGACGCGTCTCGCGCCGGGTCTGGGAGCTGCTGGGCACGGGCGCACGGCTCTGCATTTCACAGCGCTTTGGCGCCTCCTTTCAAAGTTGAATTCACGCGCATTTTGCGCGACTGGAACTCTCGCCCGCGCGGCCCCGTGCACGTACACATACGTACGTATTATACTCTCCACCAGCTACTTGTCTCGATCGTACAGTACAGTCGTACGTACGAAATTCATGTGCACGTGATCGTGGCGCGCACGTACATCATGCGTGCACGGGTCGAATCACAGAAGCGTGACGGACAAGTCTTTGGTCGGCGTTCCACAAACCAGCAGCACCGTGGACTACTGCGGTCGATGGGAGTTTCAACGTTTGTTGTCCGACGTACTGTACGTGCGTACGCCGGCGCGGTGTGGCGGTGCATGCCGCACGCTTGACGTGCGTCGTCGCTCATCCAGTCATTAGTCGTTGGAGTGGAGACTGCTCGAGGAAGCGGAAACTACCACTCGGCGTATCAGTGTCTGATGCAGTGGTCTCTGCTCAATAAATGAGCTGCGAGCTGGCCATACTGGTGACAAGTCACGCGTTCTCTAGATCGTGCCATACTGGTCCTAGGCCTTGTTTAGTTCCAAAATTTTTTGAAAATAGACACTGTAGCACTTTCGTTTGTATTTGACAAATATTGTCCAATCATGGACTAACTAGACTTAAAAGATTCGTCTTGTCAATTCCGACCAAACCGTGTAATTAGTTTTTATTTTCATCTATATTTAATACTTTATACATGCGTCTAAATATTCGATGTGACGTGGAATCTGAAAAATTTTGCAAAATTTTTCAGGAAGTAAACAAGGCCCTTTGAGAGTTAGTATATAGCTCCAACCTCAACCAAATGGTCGTAGTATATGGTATATCTGTGTATGACCGGCGGTTCCAATTCCGCAAACCGGGAGATGCATCACAAATCTTTTGCGTGGTTGAGAGAAAAAATTAAGTGTAAATTAAGGATAATGGGGTCTATTTAAGTTTTTTTAAAGGTTCCAAAAAGAAAAGAATCACGGATCGTGATTCACTAGCCTACTCCTAGACATGCAAGTCATAGTTTTTCAAATCATCATCATCATCTCAGTTCTTGATGATGTTGTTGTAACTCTACATTTTAGATATACTTTCTTTTTACATAATAGATAAATCTTACAATTTATCATCTAATTTTAACAAGTCTATTGGACTTACTCTTACTTTCTTCGATTAAGTCTCTTGAGTATGAAAGCACCCATTTTGGTACGATTTCTAAGTGGCAATTTGGTGTCATAGAGTTATATTTTGACTATTTATTAGTTCATGTTACATTGTATATGGTTATAAAATTATGAGTATATATGATTAAAAATATAACCATATCAAGTTTGTATTTTAATAGTTAAAAATTATTCATCAAATATTGTAAAGTTTAAATTTAGTATGTATGAATGTCTTATAAACTGGACCACAAGAAAATAACTAGCAAGGTGACCCGCATAAATAGTGCAGGTACCCAACTTTTTGTCATGCGCAAAACAGAATAACTTATGGAGGAACATATATTGTTTGTTTGCATTTATTTTAATATAAATATTTATGTATTGATGTGAAAAGAGTATAGTTCTTTAACTTAGACTCGTAATATATATATTTTTTTGTTTTGAGAAATTGAGTTACACTGCCAGATTTCCCGGGTAAGTTTATTTTGCCTTTGAGGGCATATACCCTCACTCTCCCACCCATTGGATTCACTTTGAGAAATGTACAAACACATATCTCAATGCGAAACTGCTTTGAGATATGTGTTTGCACACTTACCAAATTTCCCCTAGAATTTAGAAGGAGATATATGCGAGCCAGCAACAATTTATACTAAGGGTGCATTTGGCAGCGAGAAATGTTTCAAATTTTCAATATAATCATTGTCAAATGCTATAAAGAGAAACATTTTGAGGTGAATCACACAGAATCGATTCTCGTAATTCTAGTTTTAATTTAAGAATCCAGCAATGAGCTAGACAAATGGTTCAATAAAGTGATTCCGATTTAGCAGAGAAATATTTCTAAAGATAATATAAAATCGAAATGTTCATAAGCGAATTCAGATCACTACCAAACACACCCTAAGTATATTTCTCATTTAGCGGATGCAGATGAACCCATGACAATGTAATTTCTACCAAGGTAAGTAGCCTTTGATTTTTCTCTTGTTGACTTTGATCCGCTATAAAGCCCAACTTCATCATAAATTCTATTTCTAATTTTCTAACAAAATGTTAACTTTGATTTTGGATCATATTTTTACCTTTATTCTAAGGATCTGTAATGACCTTTTTATTAGGACACCAAAAATGAAGAGAATGTTATATAAGAGAACTTTTGATCTTTCGGTGTTAAATAAGGAAATGATCTTAACTTTTGATTAGATTTTTTTCTCTAATTTGACGTAGCACGCTCTGCAAGGTGTGAGCCTGTGATTATGTGTGAGGTCTCTTCGCCACTCCTGTCTGTACCAAGTGACAAATGTGAAATCCATGTGTGCGTGAGGCCGGAGTACGCGGGGCCCGGGCAACAGGTGCCACACGCCCACACCTGCGAACGCATGCATGCACCGATGCACGTGTGCACGGTCGGCCGCAGAGACAGTCAGGCTAGCGATGGAGTTCAATTCAGGGTTGCACGTCAGACTGACGTTAATTCGTACGCCGGCGGCCGGCTGGTGAGCGTTCGTAGTACGGTACCAGCATGCATTCCGACTGGCCGGCTACATAGGCCTTACAGACACGCTATACTCTCACGCATAATTTCTCACTTTAATTATTTTCTAAATCATATTTTAAAAAGAATGTATTTATTTTAGTTTTATTAATAATTCTTCTTTTGGACACATCAAGATGAATGACATGATAAAATCACTCTATACCTTATATGCATTGGCACGGCACATATATCATATGAAAAGCTTACCATGTCATTTTCGTTGGTGTGTGGAAGCTCTATTTTACTACGACACCTAGACTTACAATTCTATATTAAAAAATCATATTATTTTTGTACGTTGAGGATAGAGATGTTTTTTATATGAAAAATCTACTGGCATCTATTAAAACTAACGAATGCTGGTTATAGGAAAAAAAAGGTCTACAACCTTTTAGTTTTAGTTTTTTATTTGAATTTGAAGTTGTGAAATTTCTTAGAAATTGGTACAATGTCTCGGCTGCATATGAAGCATGAATGTTATCTTGGAAAAAAAAATCATATTTTTACCTTATGGACTTCTTGGATAAAGATGAAATTCATATGGAAATTTTAGGTCTGGATAAGATCTACAATATTTCAATTTTGAAATTTTTTATTTGAACCAGTTAAGATGCTTACATGGTCGGCACAGATTTCCAGCAACATATACATTAGTCACATACTGGGCTACAGCTTATATACGGCCGGATTCAATGAGCTACTGCGAACAGGCATGCACGAGAACGAACGCACGCGTGCACGGGATCTTGCGTTTGACGTCGTGCCCGTGCTGTGGCGTACGTCGATGACGTAAAATCAAGAAGATACAAGATGATTCAAAATTTAAATTTATAAGAGGGCCAAAAAAATGAAATTTGTGGTTTTATTGAGTTCACCAAAGAATTGAATGCTACTTGCAGCTGGCCTCGATAGAAATTACATACCCATATGCCACTTTTTGTAGATAGGAGTGGAAAAAAAAGAAAGATGAGCGACATTTAATTTAAGCCAAATAACTGATGGATAGATGATAGTTGTGTGGAGTTCGTGCAACCGCTATTTGCGTGGATTGCTGGTTCGTCCTCTGAAATTTGGGATGGATCGTCCCAAAGAAAAGGTGAACTAGCCCATGCCACTTTGTGTTTCGTTGACAGCGAGCCAAGTTATGTCACTACACTACTACTCACACTCAAGGAATAGATTAGTATATATATTTCATCCCATCTCCGGTACAAAGACAGGCAGCTGAGCCAACCACATCCCTAAAACTAAAAGGGAGAGATGGTCCTAACCATCCCGCTTTATCCCTGAAGCTAAGCACATGCCCCGTTGGTTGGCTCCCAACTAAACCAAAGAATCAACTCCGGCCAATTACTTCAAAAGGAAAATGAATCAACTACACAAGGAATTTTCAACGTAGTAATTGTCTACTTGCATAGTGAATCGAACTAGCTAGACACACTGTGTGCAACGACACATGCTGATGATAATCTATCAAGAAGTTCTCTCTTTTTATTAACCAGTTATACTACAACATAAAGTGTTTTTGTCTTGAACACACACTGATCAAGAGATAAAAGACCCATGCCAAGTTACAATGTCAAGTTACAATGTCACTGCTACGACGGGTTTGTTTTTGCATATATTTCGCGCCATTTTAAATATACAGAACATTTAGTTACACAATAAAATATATACCCAAGACATTACTCCCTCCGGCATATCAAGATTCAACTTTAAAAACTTTGACCAGTAATTAGACTAATAATTTTTAACTATTATAATACATACTCTATATGATTAGACTTGTAAGGAATTATACTGCCCAATAATTGTAAGTTTATAAGCATAAATAATATAATATAATATAAAGTAAACAAATGTGATGAAACTATAGTTTAGGAGAACATGCCATTCTATCTTAAGCGAGATAAAATGAATTGGAGGGAGTAATAGTCAAGGACTCCGGCGTGAGATGAAGCAAACACGCTTGCCTGACACTGATAGCAAAACCCAGCCAGCCCACGCAGATAGCATCTAGCCATCTGCCTACACATAAAAACAGTCGAGCCAACATGGCTATCACTTTCAGTAAGCACGCTTAACAACACGATCGGCTTACCTTTCTCATATCATATCGCCATCTTTTTGTGACACACGCTGATGAGCATTGCTTTTTTCTTTCCTCTCCTCCTTGCTTTACAAACTACTAGCAGCTAGTAGTAATCACCTAGGATACCTAGCTGCCCTTCAAAGCCAAGCATTTGCAGCGTGTGCATGCCGTTGTAAAGCAGGGCTTTAGCCCCAGCTGGATGATGGCCTGGCCGGCCACCCTTCAAGTACGGTACCATGCATGGCTGCTGCACCGCCGGTTAGCGAGGACTGTGCAAATGCAATGGCAGCTTGCATGCCTTCCAAAACGGGTCCGTGCGTTGCGTCCAGCTAGCGCTACATGTTGCCCCGGCCGTCCACATGCTGATTGGCGTACTGGCGTGTGGCGACCTTTCTTGTCCTACGGCGGCACGGCAGGCAGGGATTGTGTTGGTGCAGTGCACGCCGCCAATGCCACACAGAGCTGCTGCAGGCCTGGGTTTGTACCTCGCTGGCTCAATTATTTCACCGATGCGCCTGGCTTGTTCTATAAAAATATTTAGAGGAGGCTTCTACTAGTTTAAAATAATTTCAGCCCATTCTTAAAAAACATCAATGATAAAAATTTGTAGAAGAGGCTAAGGGAGGGCTACGTGGGTTCTACGGCCGTAGGGGGGGCTGGAGCCCCACCGTTGGCTCCGTCGCTGACTATGGGTTGTGTCTTGTGTGTGTGCTTGGGCTGTTGGTGGGTGGGAGAGCCGGACACTCAAGTAGGGGCTTGTTTAGATGCAAAAAGTTTTTGGATTTTGACATTATAGCATTTTCGTTTTTATTTGACAAACATTGTCTAATTATGGAGTAACTAGGCTTAAAAGATTCGTCTCGTGATTTACAGATAAACTGTGCAATTAGTTTTTTTTATTTATATTTACTACTTCATGCATGTGCCGTAAGATTCGATGTGACAGGGAATCTTGTAAAGTTTTGGGTTTTTGGTGTATCTAAACAGGGCCTAGAGCTCGCCTTTTGGGCAGAGAGGACATCTTCTTTTCCAAACTGCTAAGTTTGAAGATTCTCCAAAAGAGAAATGAACTACTCCCACCGTTCAAAAATATACGAACTTTGGTTCATGTTTATTCTAGTTTTTTCACATACATAATAAAAAGCTACTCCCTCCATTCCAAATTGTAAGTCATTCCAAGAATCTTTGAGAGTCAAACTTTTCTAAGTTTGACTAAATTTATATTATAAAATTATTATTATTATTATGATACTAACTAAGTATCATTAGATTCTTTCTTAATTATATTTTCATAGTATACTCATTTTACGTTACAAATCTTAGTATTTTTCTCTGTAATTTTGGTCAAACGTAAAAATGTTTTGACTCTCTAAGATTCTTGAAATGACTTATAAATTGGGATAGAGGGAGTATTATATAAGCATAGTGTAGAGTTATATAGGTTAGAACGACTTATAATCTGAAATGGAGAGAATAGATCTCAATAACACCATTCGAGAGGAAATAGAAACTTGTCGTGCTAACTTTCTGATTGCGTACTCTTTTTACCTTCAAATCGTTCAATTTTATTTCACAGTCCAACGAGCCTGCTTTTGTACTTTGAGTCATTTGTTCTTGCTTTATTTTTTATTTCGGTAGCTCTAGTTCCTCTTTTTTTTAAAAAAAAACAAAAAAATGAGCATACAAGTGTCCATATTTATCAACCTACATATTATTGACTTATTACCGAAGGGCGAGGACGACCTTGGCCGTCACCTATTCATCTTTATCATATTGGAGGTCAGGGACGAGCTCGCTTGCTGCTCGGCAAACATAGGCTTGATGACAGAGGCATGGACGACATAGGCAAGCTCGTCCACACAATTTTGAGGGATGGGCTCATCCAGTATCCCAGCGAATATTCACCTTGAGGATATCTTCGGTGCTCGCCTTTTTCATCCAAACACCAATATAAGAGGATCACCCTGTCTCACCCTATTTTGTCCCACGAACCAAACACTACCTAAAGCATCATGCGGTCTAGATATTTTTCGACAGATACAATCCTACCTTTGCCTCTCCCATCCAACACACACCCTAAAATGCCATATCACTAGTTTGCTTCGCATTCTTTGTGCCCCTTCTTCCACCTTGCCATTGTCGTCAACACCAACACAGCCTAATGGCAACTCTACTTTCTATCACGACACATGTGCGCGAGGGCATGATAGATGTTGCTCGTGTACGTACCAATGACATCTCTCAACACAGCTAAGGACAAGGATCCCTAAACCTAAGCTTGTTAGAGTTGAAGTTGTCGTCAAAGCATTCAGGGCCTCTTTGGAACGAAGGATTATAGAAACATGAGAATAAAAAAATGTAGGCATAAAATACCCTAGCATCAAAATCCTATGGATCGACAAAACGCAAGAAACCACAAGATTGGATGTTTTGGATGGATTGCATGAAAGACACACGAATTCAATAAAGAGAGAATGATACAAATTAAACAAAAATTTCCATAATTTTCAACCTCTTGGTAAAGCTTTAAAATTCCTATGGAACAAGCCATTCCGTAGGAACCCAATCCTTATTCTGAACAGGTTCATAGGAAATTTTCCTACAGGATATTAATCCTATAGAGTTCCTTTATTTTTGAATGTGCAAAGGGGTCCGAATGTCCTCGCAAAGTCTCGTGGCTAGGAATTTTGCAAAGGACTTTGTCGGTAGACAAAAGCGTTGTTCATATTAATTTATTTCATAAAGAGGAAGTAGTCGAGGCAATACGCCGCGTAAAGCGACGTGTTTGAACAGAAGAAGTAATTAGGAAGGCAGTGTACGTACGCTGCTAATTATAGATCAGTTTTTATCGTATGGACCGAATCGGATTCTCACGTCAATTCAGCTTTGAATCCGTGCGCAAAGACACGTTGCTTTTGGACGAGGGTATAATTACATACGGGATTTGCACGTGGCGGACATTCATTCCCCTAGTAATAAACACGCAAAAGCAAGGAAAAGTAGGCTTAGGCCAGTGTAATGTTATGCTCCCCATCCTGGCAGCAGAAGGCCACATCGATCAGCAACCAGACCGACGGAAACATCGACAAATATGGATACAGGAGAAGAGGTAAAGGAATCTAAGGACATTTTGGATTTTTTCTCACCGTAATTTGGCACCGTTAGAGACAAAAGTGAACAAAATGTATGAAGGACAAAAAAAAAGTTCAGACCAGTAGTACCTACGAGCACTAAACTTTTTAATAGTTTGTTGGGACTACGAACTTTTGCAATGGTGCAGAGGGAAAAATCCTCAAGAAAGAAAGGTCTTTGGCAGTTCACGATCCATCCTCAGCTGCGTTCCTGCATTTATCCGGGGCGTGCGCTGCGACGTGCTGACCGGCCTCTGAATTCTGAAGGCCCAGATCAGAATCAGATGGTCCAAGTGCGCCCAGGAGCCCGCGCGGTCCCGTGGCCCGTGCTGTTGACCAGACGTCCAGACCCCAGCAGCAGCAGCAGCAGCAGCAGTCCAGCGGGCAGCAGCATGCATGTCTGCTGATCGGGTGTGCTTGTGGCGCGCGGATTTTAATGCCCGCCTCCGACGACGTGGCCGCGGAGGCGCCACGTCTGTGGACGCCACAGCTGCCGTTCCCGGGGACGGGAGTGTGTAGAGTGGGGGAGTGGAGGATCGGAGGCGGAGTATACACGCTAATTTAATGGGTAGCCTGCATTAAGTAATGCTTAAATTCAATCATAGCACAATTATAACGCCAATAGTTTAAGATCCGTCCAAAAGTCAAGCATCGATTATGGTTTAGATAAATCGGCTGACTCTGGTAGCAGGTCAGTGTAAGGATATGTTTGGTTTCACTTTGCTAAATTTCAGTAACTCAACCATAAACTAAACCTTAATTATTAGGTGTTAGGTTTGGGTGACTAAAAAAGACCTTTTTAATTCCTTTTAGCCATCGTGTTTGGTTAAGGCCTTGTTTAGATCTAAAAAGTTTTTAAATTTTAATAATATAGCAATTTCGTTTTTATTTGACAAACATTGTCATCAGTGGCGGATCTAGAAATAGACCAAGAGGGGGGCTAAATAATACTCCCTCCATCCCAAATTGTAAGTCGTTTGACTTTTTTTACCCCCAAGTTTGACCACTCGTCTTATTCAAAAAAAATTATGCAAATATAGTCAAATTTAAGTCACTCTTGAAGAAATTTTATTAATAAACCAATAGACAACAAAAAAAAGTAATATTTTGTATAAAACTTTGAATAAGACGAGTGGTCAAACTTGATATTAAAAAAGTCAAACGACTTACAATTTGGAATGGATTGAGTACATGCTAAAATTTTTTTCTCACTCAATCCAGTACACTAAGGCCTTGATGAATTCCAAATTTTTTTGCAAAATAGGAATAGTAGCATTTTCGTTTATATTTGACAAATATTATCCGATCATGGACTAACTAGGCTTAAAAGATTCGTCTCGCAAATTACA
>Ga0182004_10005385_pt1 | contig 10420 bp, 11 predicted proteins | sample Sormic07211540_1_FD_120479 | JGI IMG/M metagenome (GOLD analysis project Ga0182004, IMG submission 120479) | Endophyte microbial communities from Sorghum bicolor roots, Mead, Nebraska, USA - 072115-40_1 MetaG | ecosystem: Host-associated > Plants > Roots > Unclassified | place: USA: Nebraska...
CCCCCCCTCTAGGCCACTTCCTGTACATCCAGAGATCCTACAGGAGCTCGCCACGGAAGAAGGAGAAGGGACAGGAAGAAGGTGTCCACCGTGAGCGTGCTAGGGTTTTGTTGGAGCTCCGTGGCGGCACGGCAGGGGTGAGGACGAGGAGGTGGAGGGCACGGCCACCGGTGAGGAGCTCCGTGGAAGGAGGGGAGGAGGATGAAGATGATTGACAAAAATGTTAGTGGGCAATCTTGCATAGGAGAAATGGGCATAGTCGATTACATGCATTTCCCACTTCATTCAAGAACAAATATGTTAGAAACGCAAAGCGGATAAGAAGCCAATTTGCTAGTAGATTGTATGAGTAACCAGCATCTCATATCCAATGTCATTCCTTACCATGAGGCAATCATGGTAGGCTATTATCAAAAAAATGTCATTCCTTTTCCCATTCCAAATCTACATTCAAACGCAATCGTAAAATAAAACGAAATTCTCATAGACGTGTCTACACCCTGACAAGAAATATGCTGAGCTCCGTGCCACCGCCGGCAACCCCCTCCGGGTTAATCATGTAGAACGACTCGGAGTCCTTGCTTCCGACCACCCTGTCGAACCCGGCGCGCATGTACGCCACCTCGCCGTCGGCCTCCGACCCGGCTGGCGCGTCCACCACGTCCCCGGGTAGCACGCCGGCGCCCACCGAGACCGTACTCAGGAGCTGCATCACGGCGAGGTCGCCCTCCGAGGCCTCCCGCCTCACCGCGTACCCCACGCGCCGCCCGTTCACGTACGCCGTCCACATCGCCTCCTCCAGCAGGCTCACGTTGCCGCCGCCGCCGCCTTCCGGCAGCGTCGACTTCTTGGACTTCTTCTCGCACTCGAGGGCGATGCGGACGTGCCCGCCGGCGGAAAGCTCCTGCATGAGTTTCCCCGTGGGCACGCCGATCTCGAGCACAAGCGACGGGAGGCTGCCGGGGCGCTCCTGGACGGAGAGGGTGATGCGCGCGCGGCGGTGCCCGTAGAACGTGCCGGTGACGCGCGCGCCGCCGCTGCCGCCGTGCCCGTCGTGCGGCTTGGTGTAGCGTCGCGGGAGCGCGGACGCCGGGCGGCACGCCGCGGGTGCGACGATGGGCAGCGACCGAATCAGCGCGCGGATCGCGCGGAGCGCTCGCGACGGCTTCCGGACGGCGGCGGGCGCGCGCTTCTGTGACGCCTGCGACGCCGGCTGACGGAGCGTGATCTCCGGGCGCGGTGTGCGCGGCGTGGCCGGCGGCGGGGTGGGAGCGCTCGCCCTGGCCCTGCCCGGCGTGTGGGGCGACGCCGGAATAGCGCACTGCGGGGTGGACGGGGAGGCCGGCGCGACGGCCAGGCGACTCGGAGTGCCGCCGGCCGTCGGGGAGAGCGGGGGCGTGGCGCGCGTCAACGGGCTCGACGGCGTCGTGCGTGACATGGTTGGCATGCTACAGGGCGGCAAGGAGTGACGACGTGCGGGGATCAAGGGAGCCCTTGGTGCCTTAAAAGGGAGTAGCAGACAGAATGGTTAATGGTACGCACGTACGCGTATCAAGTGCAAAATTCTGCGATTTGTCTGTGACATCAGTAGAACGAATCAGGTGCAACCGTGCAAGCCGACGGCAGGCTTGACATCGTGGAAAATGCTCTGTCAAAGGCTAATCATATACTAGAACATACGACACCTGTGGATTCCTTTGACGGCTCGACTTGTAAATGTTACCTGTTTGTTCATCGAAGCCCACTTGCAGGTTGCAATACATCAACATAAAATAAAATGGCACAAGCACGCAAGTACATTACTTGATGGTACCCATGGACAGAGACCAGAATAGGCAAGTTTCACTTCTGGATTCCTTGGGCCAGAGCTGAATCCAAAAATTGCTTGCTTTGCTTCCTGAATCATTGAAGCACACCATAGTAAACTTCCTGCTAACTAAACCAGGAACAATAGGATCAAACATGTTCATCAGAATAGAAGATCCAACTACCAAGTCAAACAAGAACATTAGTTTTTCTCTTTGGAGTATTATTCTACAGGTTGCATGGACACAATATGCTTCCCTCAATGTAAATTTGATATGCTTCAGTACTTCATTACATGCTCTATATCGTTTCCACAGCTCAAGTAGTCGCATCAACCAAACCGGGTCTACATCAGCAGCGTCCAAGAGTCCACAATTAGCCGCATTCAGGGATCAAGCTACATTTCACCGCACTCGCTTATAATGCAGGCAAGCTTTGGTTTGTTATTCGCTCCAGTTGCAACATTTTCAATCTTCCTCACGACGAGCAAACCGTCTCCAAGCACTCTCTACATTGAATAAACATGACAATGCTGGGATTAAACTCAAATAGTGATAGCTGAAAAGAAAATGAAAACACAAAGGCCACAACCTTGCCTCGCAGTCTACAATTCTATATCACAAACCTTTGCATTCTAACATTTGATTTATCTTGCTCACATCTACAAACTAAACCAATTATATTGTAATTATACTGTATCATCTTAACCTTTGAACCCTAATACTGTGGGTATGCATATATGTACTTGAAATAATATTCTAATCTATAAAGCAATTATCATGAGGAATGGTCACAAAAAAGGAAGCATTTTTTTGAATCAAGTAAGCTTACCCCAAATACCACATGTTTGTTGTCAAGCCAGTCACACTTCGCACATGTTATAAAGAACTGCAAGCACAAGAAAGTAAAGGTTTTCATGAGGTACTCTATCGGGGTGTACAAGAGCATATATAGTCTGTTTCTTGTTCTTAAACAAAACCTGAAGGAAAAGGTGTTGCCAACTGAGTTTTACTTACAGTAGGGCAGTAAATAATATTACTTCAAACTTATTGTGGAATAAATTTGAGTAACACATTAAAGGTTACGTGCAATTTTAGAGGAGGTGAATGTACCTGAGATCCATTAGAGTTAATTCCACTGTTTGCCTGCCAAAAAAGGGGGAGAAGTACCAAGTGTTGATATCATAAGACAGAAGCTACCGAATATGCTTTGAAGAAGAAATGAAGTGCTATTAACCAGCTATATGCTTTAAAGAATATTTTTATTAAATTTAAAAAGGCAGCTGATGAACATCATCATTCATGAAAAAGAGATCTGGGACAGACAGGTAATCTACCCTAAACTGATGTAGAACAATAATGTGAAAATGTAAAACATGAGGAAGAATGATAGACAAAACAACTATCGAAATTGGTTGATACTATGGACAGACTACAGAATATTTCTTAAAAAAGGGAACATAGCACATTAGTGCAAGATCCCATAAATTAAGCACGTTCATGGTAAAGGGGCAGGGGGGCTAGTCATTTATTATGCCCAACGATGATCCCCATTCCAAAAAACGAGTAAAAAGTACATGTGTAACACTATAGGATGCCAGATATACAAATCTAATTACACTGAGTCCAAGCAATAGATCCAGTGCAAACAAAGAGAAAATACAGAAAAGCATCTCCTGGCAGCATTTCAATTGAAAAACATCAAGGTGGAAAGAAAGAATACCATTGAGAGCAGTCCAGGCCCTGTATGCTTTGCAATAAAATTTTCATCATCAAATTTGGTACCATAGATTGATGTGCATCCAGTACCATCATTCTACAGGACACAAAACAGGAGGCTTTAGTTTATATACTGAACATCACATGAACTTATGAGTCTTTCCAATTTCTGCATGGATATTACTAAAGTAGTTGATCACTCCAAAAACAAATTCTACAGGAGGGTCCACAGAAGGGTAAAACAATATATCAGATTCTACCTTGATTTTTGTTGCCTATTATAAGTAAGAGCACATTCATACACAAGTTTTAGTTCTAGGATAGCACTGGGTTATCTATGCTAAGTAATAAAATTGATGGTTGAAGCTACTAGTATGTGGCAGACAAACCTTCAAGAAGTCACCACCCTGAATCATGAAATCTTTGATCACTCTATGGAATTGACAGCCCTTATAACCCTGTGGCAAAGCATTTTTTCTGCAATCAACATCAAAACTGAGCATTAGAAATCATCCATTAGACTGTTGTCTGCAAAGTAATTTCATAATTGCTGGAGCAACTTTTTTACTTGAATCCTCATGAAGTCACTAATCAAATAGCAAACACCAGCAGCCAATAAAAGCAGAAATAACCTAATTTCTCCTAGATCTATTCACACTCCTGTGTCACGGTCATCCACACGGCCACTGCCCAGCTTCAATTTGCAATACATTGTACCAATACAAAAAATACCCGTCCCAGTCTCAAAGCAGTGCTATGTCGCCATGCCACACCCAACACTTATGCACACTATCCTAAAGACCCAAATTCATATCCTTGCATAGTCCCAACATCAGTTTAAGTAAAAGTAAACATGGAGGTGAAGCAAGGAGCGACTTGTTATTATACCAAACAGCACAACAATATTATTTAAATCAGCTAGTAGGTATGTAAGTTCCAGAAAACACCACGCTATAATCTCAACTTCTCACCAACCATAACAATCAACAGAAGTACAGAAAAAATTGGTCTTCCTTGTTTCATTCTATCTTTCCTTTTTTTAAGGAAGATAAACTCTGCCTTTAAGAAAGCATATAGTTTGATACTGTTTTTCCCTTTTCAAATCAGCTAGTCTCCCCAAGCGAATGACCATGCTAACCATTATAGTAGGCATCAGTAAAATAGAAACTCTAAAGGAACTTAACAAAGTACTCGGCTAAATGGTTTCACATCAGGATGGAGCCACCAGGTTAGCACAATTAGCCTCAGAACAAGTCCACAGCCAGGAGATAATCAATCGCTGGAAGCCTGGAAGTCTCTTACCTATGCTCCCCAGTGCAGAACTGCCTGAAACCAACAAAGTAACATGATTAGAGATCTATCCAAGTGTCAAACACATCAGCGGCAGAAGGATGAAACGAATGGAACCTAGGGTTTATGGCTACTGGAGGGTTTAGGCCATCACCGGAAGTTCTCCGCGGTCTTGGGGGCGATGTCGGCGAAGAGCTCCATCTTGATGCGGCCGGCGGGGATGGACCCGATGGTCACGTCGAAGAACACCACGGGGTTCTTCGGGTTCGGCGGCCGCTGGTGCCACTCCACCGCCGTCGCCGTCGCCGACGGTGGCGTCGGCCCCGCCGAGATGGCCGCTCCGCCGGACGCCATTGCGGTGCTCGATGGGCTGGCGCCGGAAGCTTCTCGCAGGTCCGAGGCCCAGCAGGCGACCGGAGGAAGCTGCTTCGTGGAGGGAGGTCGCCGGGGATTCGAAGCCGAGGCTCGAGCCGGCTCAGCTCGCGTTTATGCGCTAAAGATTCGTCACCGAAACTTCGAGACTAGACGCCGACATATGGGCCCCACTTGAAAGTAAGGGCCACATGTCGGTGGGAACTCTCCCAGAGTCGGCAACTAATCGACCCCGTGCGGCTCCACCTCTCCAATAAGGCAAACGAAGACGCGAGAGAAAGAGGCGGCTACACGCAGCAAGCAAAGCACCCCCCAAATCCCCAATCCCCAAACCCTAGGCGAGCTTCGTCGCGGCGGCGATGGCGGCGGCGGGCCTGCGGAAGGGGAACGCGCGCCTCCCTCCGGAGGTGAACCGGGTGCTGTACGTGCGGAACCTGCCGTTCAACATCTCGAGCGAGGAGATGTACGACATCTTCGGCAAGTACGGCGCGATCCGGCAGATCCGGCTGGGCAACGCCAAGGACACGCGAGGCACCGCCTACGTTGTCTACGAGGACATCTACGACGCCAAGAACGCCGTCGACCACCTCTCCGGCTTCAACGTCGCCAACCGCTACCTCATCGTGCTCTACTACCAGCCAGCGAAGATGTCCAAGAAGTCGGATGTCAAGAAGAAGGAGGACGAGATCACCAGGCTCCAGGAGAAGTACGGAATAGGGTCCAAGACACCCGGCCCTGGCTCCAGCGACTGAGCGGCCAGGTTATTGCCCCTGCAGCCTCTTGTATGCTGAAGAGTAGAGGGAACAAATTGGTAGCGCTGTGCTGTGTTTATCCAGTGTTGCTAATTACTCTGTGTTGTTATTCGGTCAATTGAATAGATATGTGCTTACCATGAACCATTAATATGCTACAATGCCTGTTCCTTTCATGCTTTTCTAATCGCCCACTGAATGTTTACCTTCTACTAAAACAAGATGGACGAGTAGTATACGCCTGTCACTATGTTTGAATTGGTGATCTGTATTTTGTAGTGAGACTGGGAGTAGCATGGTTAGCTCTAATAAAACAAGATGAATGAGTTAGTATACATCACTATGTTTGAATTGTTGATCTGTATTCTGTAGTGAGACTGGGAGTAGCATGGTTAGGCTGTTAAATTTGGGCTCAGTGTTTGGTTAGTATCTTTTTTTGGTAGCTGGTATGTGTTACCATATACTAAACGTTCAAGTAGAATGATGTTGGTGTGCTCTATGCCAAATTAAAATGAATTTTCGGAGTTGTTCAATTGAAAATCTGTGTGTGCCTTATGGAATGTTGACAGATATGTTTTCCATGTCAAAACTATGTTCTTAAACATACATTTCAGGATGAGTGACTGGAAAATGTTCAGACGCCTTTGCAAGGTTTTGAGCCAAAAGTGTGTTTCTGTGCACTTAATCAACTTCTGCGGATATCATCAGTTGAGGGTTAGTCAGAATTTGTAGATTTCATCAGTCCAGTGCAAAAATGATGATTTTGTTGATTAGTTCATGGCGTCGCTTTTCAGTCAGCGAAGTAAATTGTAGGGTGTATTATAATTGATGTATTGGTCATATCATTCAATCCTGCTGAGTAGCTTTTGTTGTGGTGATTATGGATCACTATCAGGCGTCACTTATCGAACAGTTTGCGTCACGTGTGATGTGGAGTTAACATTCACTGTTATATATCTGTAATTTTGTAATACTCTAAGATTGTGCTATGGCAGTCGATTATATATCTGTAATTTTGTAATACTGTAAGATTGTGCTATGGCAATCGATGTGACTTCCTTACCGCTTTCAGAATTTGATTTTGCTGAGTTTGCAATAATTTGAGATGATATACCACAGCAAAATTTGTACAATTTTTACATCTTAGGCTACTAGTATCATCCTGAATTCTAAAGGCGGCATCTCCTTTTGACTGCAGTCCTACACCTTTTTTGCATTCCTTTGGTTCCAGCAATTTCACAAACGCTGAACCCTTTGAGTCCAGCAGTATCTCTTCCTTGAAAAGCCACAACATGTCATGCAATCGCAGCAGATTTCGGTGCCACCAAATAAGATAGATGGGCCACCCAGCAAGACGAATAACAGAGTTAAGCATAGCACCTTTCTGCAAATGCTATTACATTAAAACATTCAAGAATCAAACATTTTAAGAGAAAAAAAAACAATATGTGCTGATATTATTCCACCGTAGCATGACTTCAACTGATGTGTAGTAATAGCAAATACATGATGATGGTACAGTTTCAAGTTTTTGCTACATGCTTCTCTTCATATCATGATACCAACTGGCTCTATTCAACATCTGCTTAAAATGTCAGCATATGGTAGACCTGATGCATTATTTTTCTCCATTCTTGAGCAAGGCAGCTAAACCTAGCGGCCAATTGAACTTCATAGACATCTCTTGCCTCGCCACCTTTGAAGCCCTGAAAAACATAGATCAGAGCGGCCAATGTCAAATTTGGCAATATGTTATTTGTATCCTTCAAACAGAAATGTGCCCCAAGCTATCATTTCATCTCGACAAAAGTATCACTACTAACATTCTAAATACTTTATCTAAAAATGGAGATCATCATATCATATACTAAACTTACAACAGTTAAGAGCTTAAGGCACTTAAGGGCAGGTACATAGTCAAGATCCTCGTAGCTCCAAAGAACAAACATAATATGGAATTGATTATCCAAGAAAGTAGGTATATATCCAAGTAATTCTGTTTCCAACACAAAATTACAGAGTCATGCAAAATGCACAGGAAAAAATTGATGCCCCACCCACGCCAAAATAGCTAGCTTGTTCGCTTAAGCTTTTCTGTCGAATATGTCAACCATTCAGCAATGTTTTTCTCATAACAAATCAACGAACAGTAGACATGGCTTTTCAGCCAAGCGATAAGGCTGCTACAGTGAAATCAGTAAGGACTACGGAGGAAAATGAAATGTCAGAAATTCAGAGCCTCCTTTAGCTCAAATATGCGCTGAAACAGCTGATGAAAAATTAACAGAATTGACAAGATGAGGAGGCCTGTATCATCAGTGCCCATAGGCCATAGCCTCGCCAATCGTGGTAACATAAGTTGACATCTCACAGAACCCCAGAAGATCAAATGAAATACAGTGGTCACCTCTTTAATAAATATATAGCTAGATTGTCTTGAAACGCAAACTGCTAATCAGGTTCGTTCTAATTGATGTCTTTGAAAAAGAGATTAAAACTTAGTAATGCAAGTTCAAATGACAAACAGCAGACTTCCGGAGGGCATTTAAGGATCCTAGATTGTAAGGTACGCCTGAGATGACCCATTACTTCAAAAACAAATGTTTTAATCTTGGTCATCTTGATATCTAGCATAACTACTAGCATGTATGCGTAGCTAGGAGCAAAGATCCAGCGCAAATCTGACCTTTCAACTCTAATCGGAACCCTAATTCGGCCAGTAACCAGTGGCGTATTAGTGACTCCGGAACTGTTTGCTCGTTAACAATAGGGGAAGATTAACAAGTAACTATGAATAAGGGTAATCCGGGCAGGAGAGTGGAGGCTCGTCTTACTCCGCGAACGCTGCGGCGGAGGCGGAACCGCTGGCGGGCGGTGGCGGCGGCAGGTGGACGCACGCGGCGGCGGCTTCGGCGATGGTGGAGAAGCCCTGGCGCTGCTTGTGCTTGGGGTTGGCGGTGCAGTGGATGAAGACGATGCCCCGGCGCTTCACCACCTTGCAGAACCCGCACAGGCGCTTCACCGACGCGCGGACCTTCATCTTCTTCTTCCTTCCCCCGCTCGCCTCCTGCCTCGGGGTCTTCTCGTCTTCCTCGCCCGATTAGTCTAGCGCCGAGTCGGATTCTTGGTTAGGGTTTGATGGTGGAACGCATGGGCCAGGCGATCAGCATCAGAGGAAGTCCGGCCCATAAAAGATTGAGCCCATTAAATGGCAGTATAAAAGTCAAGCTTCCACTCATCCACACACTTGTACTCTTTGATCATAGTTAAATATACACCCTGTCCCTGAGTCCTTGAACTTTTTGAGACAGTCTTATTTGGGTCTTTGAACTAATAAAATGATAGGTTTCTTATCTATTGTCACCGCGCATCAAGGTCTAAAACCTGCCACGCTAGCGCCAACCTCTGATGTGGATGTGCCATGGTGGCAGCTGGACATTGTGGGGCTATACTAACTTTCAGAAAAACTTTTGACGTGTTTGTAACATATAGCGCATGCACGCCTAGACACATAGGCGCCTGAGCGAGCACAATCACAGTTGCTACGGGCGTGCGTGCGAGCCGTGTGGGCTAGCTGCAGGTGACAATGTGTGGCGTGCGTGCGAGTAGGGGCTGCCACTGCGCCAGCGAGCGCGCTACAGGTGCGCATGCGAGCCACGGCCACATGGGTGTGCGTGCGAGCAAGCAACACCATTGTGCGAACACGCATGCGAGCCACCGTCGAATGGCTAGCCTCTCTTCTAGGCGCAACTCCAGGCTCGTGGCCACGCTCAAACTAGACATCTTGGTGCTCGCGCTGGCAACCTGCTAATGATGGGTAGTGGCGTAGGAGAGTAAGAGCTCACGTGATGACGTGGAAGTGGAATAGGAGCTAGATGGATTGGGCAAAGGCGCGTAGAGGCGGCCGTCGGAGAGGCAACCATTGCACATCGTGCGTGATATGTCGATGGCCTCGATGGCACCCACCTTGTGGTGCCACCCACACCAAGCTCGAGGCCATGGTGTCCTCCTGCAAGTGGCTGATGCGGTGGCCGCCGATCGAACGCCTGGAACGAGGTGAAGGCACGGGTGCACAGGTCCTACAGACGAACTCCCTCTTCACAACTCCCTACAGAGTCGGACATCGTGGAAGTCTAGAAGGACGAACGCGGCGACACGACATGGTGAACGCGGTGCAGCAGCTAGACCCGTTCGTGTCCGACGCCCGGGGCGTGAGACGCGGTTCCTCGTGTCGATGCTGCTGCTAGCCATGGCGTATAGTCTCCGCGCGTGCCAGAAGCAAATGATGGCCGTTGACGGCACGAGCTGATCCAGGGTCTAGCACGACGCACGCCACAGGTGGCCTGGCTCCACGAAAGGAAGAAGTGGTGGCGCGCCCATCCATAACAAGCGAGCCACACGCGAAGTACGTGACCTGGATGAGCATAAGCTCCATCGCGGCGTCACCGGGTGCACACCAAGCAGTATTAGTACTATATAGAC
>Ga0182004_10005386_pt1 | contig 10416 bp, 6 predicted proteins | sample Sormic07211540_1_FD_120479 | JGI IMG/M metagenome (GOLD analysis project Ga0182004, IMG submission 120479) | Endophyte microbial communities from Sorghum bicolor roots, Mead, Nebraska, USA - 072115-40_1 MetaG | ecosystem: Host-associated > Plants > Roots > Unclassified | place: USA: Nebraska...
AGTCTTATTTTTTCTACCTCTTTCTTCAATAAATATGCTGTCACATCAGCAAAATACCATAAATAATATGTAATTAATTGTCTTGGACTCTGTGATAGAGTCTTGCATTGTGAGTGCCCTTATAAACTCCGAAATTCTTGTAACAGTCAAACGTACAAGATCAACCGCGAGTGCATGCCAGAAGTTCTTTGTGATGGTTTGTGTAGTGTAAATGCACGGTTTATAAGTCTGAATCCATGATTTTCTTCACCCAAGAAATACATCAATAATCTATGCTAAGTTTTGGATGAAAAAAGCGTCATGCATGAAGGAACTGGACAGTGATTTTCTTCACACAAGAAATACATGAAGAAACTAGACCCTGAGTATAACAAAATCAGGGAATTAAGCAAGTTGATCCCATGCACGTATAGTAAATACGTAATGACACACGTCAAGACCTTTTGTTTAGAATAATTTCCATTGTTGAAGAGGATTTCTTTATTTGGACATTGTTCAGTCTTCACTTGGACTAGCTGTGATCTAGAACATAGATCCGAGTCCATATTTCTATCATTTTCAGGCCTTGTTTAGTTTCCAAAAAATTTCAAGATTTTCTGTCACATCGAATCTTGCGGCACATGCATGAAGTATTAAATATAGATAAAAATAAAAACTAATTACATAGTTTATCTGTAATTTGCGAGACGAATTTTTTAAGACTAGTTAGTATATGATTGGACAATAATTATCAAATACAAACGAAAGTGCTATAGTACCCAAAATCCAAAATTTTTGCCAGCTGAACAAGGGCTCAATTCTCCGCTACTTGTTCGAATCCTCAGTGAGTTTCAAAAACTGTGAAAAATATCAGGTGTACTCGTTGATAAGCCATGACAGAAAGTATCACTGATTTATTGTAAGAAAAAAATAATGTTGAATGGCTGATAGATTCGACTCATAAGCTCAAGTTGGCAGGTAGTCAGAATTTAATCTTTTCTACATGCTGTAACTATCGAAGTGACCATTTTCCCCCTAGCATGTCTCCTATATATGAACCAGGTAAGAATGTTCTATATCTCTGACTAAATGTTTACATGCTGTAACTATCCAAGTGACCATTTTGCCCTAGCATGTCTCCTATATATGAACCAGGTAAGAATGTTCCACATAGCTGACTATACATGCTGTAACTGACCATTTTCCCCTAGCATATATATGAACCAGGTAAGAATGTTCCATATAGCTGACTAAATATCTTTTTTTTTAAGAACCTGACTAAATATCTTCCCTTGTCATGTTTCACTTTGCATTACAACGAGGGAAACGATGTGCTTTGCACGATTCGGTGGAAAATAGTATGAATTGTTTGACACTTTTGAAAGTGTGTAAAATAGTTAAAATGAGTTACTACGTTGACACGGTGTCCATAGCAAAGTTCAAAATTACCGTTGGCCTCTGTACTTTTCCCAGGGCCAACTCCCAACGTATAGCGTGGCAACACCCGTAGTCTGAACGTGGATTATTCGTACGAACATTTTGAATATTTCATAAGAATTGTTGCTGTCCGAAAGCTCGTCGTAGTATCTGCTGGCTAGTGACAGGATGATAATTAAGCAGGAGAATAATCTACCAGTGACAGACGTGTCTGCTCCACACTGGGACGACGATGTTCCTTAGAAAATTACAGTTCGTCAACATCAGAACATTGCAAGCCATGCATTTATACTTGTTTATACTTGTGCAGGTGTTTTCATTTTAGTTTTATAAGAAAGGCTTGAAGATTATTACAGAGCATGCGTTTATACTTGTTCTTTAACTTTCGAGCTAAATTATTATTGTTTCCTCTTCAGTTCGGGCACAGACCTGATGTTTTTTTAGGTATTCCAACTTTCTTTTCTAGTGCCATAGAATTCTGGATCTTTTAATTATTACTATTTTCTACACAATGTTTTTAAATTATGGGATGGTACGAATTTGTGCGTGAATTTGATACTGAGCCTCCCAAACGTCTCGTAGTAGTAAAGTATCAGGAAACTTACAGTTTATGCGCGTAGGAAGTGGCTAACAAGTTGTATGTGTTGCCAACAAACTTATAGTTACTACCTCCATCCTAGAAAGGATACTTAGGTTTAATCAGAGTCAAACTAACTTAAATATGATAGTTTAGACCGTTCAAAATATATGGTAGTTTATATAGAAACAATATAGATTACATGACAAATCAGATAAAAGTTATTTAGTATGGTATGCATTAATATCTTTTTCATATAAATTAGTCAAACTTAAAATAGTTTAACTGAAGTATCATAGAACTATATTCTTTTTGGGGCCGAGTGTACATGTCAAAGTCTAAAACAACGGCCTACACTATTAGAGAGTAATATGATGATACATAACAGCAATGTATTTATACTACCCAATTCATTGTCTAGATGATATACTATTTTGTTCCAACTTGATTGTCATATATTTGGACTTCAAATAATTAAGAAACAATATGTTAATGATGATGAATTTAAATATGTGATGGAAAATTATAAAAAGGGACATACGCGGAACAAATATGTGGTACGTGATGGGTTTTTATTTAGAGCTAGCCGCCTATGGATTCCAGCTGGTTCCATTTGTGTTTTGCTGTTGCAGGAGGTGCATAGACATGGATTGATGGGACATTTTGTTGCCGAGAAGACGGAGAAGATTGGTCAAGGATGAGACAAGATGTAGAGCAGTTTGTGGCTTAGTGTGCCACATTTTAAAAAGCTAAGTCATGGTTGAACCCACATGGTTTGTTCCTTCTATTCTTTGGGCTAATACATCTATGGATTTTGTTTTGGAATTGTCAAGGACTAAGAGGGGAAGGGATAGTATTTTTGTGGTGGTTAATGGTTTTTCTAAGATATGGCACATTTTATTCCCTGCCATAAAAGCGACAATGTTGTTCATATTGATGACTTGTTCTTTCAAGAAATTGTTCGATTGCGCACATAATGATGCTAAAGAGCGTGCTTAGTTTATTCTTAAGTTTGCATGAACCACTAAGGAAAATATTGAAATAAAGATGAACGGAAAGTATAGAATTACTAGTAGTGAAGGTAGAAAGAAAGTTAAACTTTAACCGAGTAATTTGGTGTGGTTGCACTTGAGAAAAGATATATTTTCAGAGCTGTTTAAGTCTAAATTAATATAAAGAGCTACTACTCCTTTTAAGATAATTGAAAAAAAATGATAATGCATATAAACTTGAGTTGCCACCAGAGTTCGGGGTTAGTCCCACCTTTAACATTGCAAATTTGATGTCTTACTTGGGAGAAGAGGATGAGTTTGTGTTGAGGATGACTCCACTTCAAGGGGGATGATGAAGACATCACTCCTTTGAATGCACCAGCTGATCCTCCAACCATTATGCAAGGTCATGCGATCTAAGCTTGAATGTTACCATTAAATTTAGAGGTGAACTCTTATTAAGCGACCCTTTTTAGAGTTTTGAGAATACATTGCTACCAAACGATGTTATCTTGCTTAGAAACATTGGAGAGGGTCATGAAGTACTTGGAGAAAGGTGTAGAGGTGAAGAAGACCAGCAAGGACATCCAAGACAAGCTAGAGGCTTAGTCTAACACAAGTTTGAGTATGCCTCGACCTTTAGGACTAATATGTAGTGAAATAGACACCTAGAATGCATCCAAACTTCTTTTTCGATGATCCATGTATGCATGGAAAGGTAATTTCATAATATAATAAATGCCTTTGATTTGAGGTCCAAATGCCACTGGAGGCAACGAGAATCGTTCAAACAATTCAGCATTCAGAATCTGATAGGGTGTTGCGTCACCGTCTTTTGGTCCATTTGGCCATGCATCACCTTAGAGCCCGTTATGAGGGCGCGTCAAGGGGTTGATGACCCTTATACCTTATACCAAATTGTCACACCATATTAGGGTTTAGGTTTTGCTTTAGATCAATTTGTCTTTGAATAGTCATCATCTTTGATTGTGAAACCCTGCTTTCGTGATCTTAATCATACATATGTAGTTGTCACTTTCATTGAACTACTTACTTTTGATTTCTTGCTTATGTTCTTTGTTTCAAAAGCAGGGATTCTCTGGCCTCCTTGGTGAGGTCAACTAGATTAGTGACACGGTTGATAACTAAAGGAGTTGTAGTATTAAAATTGTAGGGTTCAAGTCTTTTAACCTGAAGTGAGATCGCTATGTCGCATTCCACCAAAACGGGAGTTATCGTCACTTGATGAAAATCGGGAACCCTGTCCCCATCTGAGGGATCGACTTTTTACGGTTTAGCATCTAGGATAACACTACATGTGTGCCCCACATGTCATCATATCATATTAGCATATGAACACGGGTCAAGACTCATTCGAGTGGCTTGATACCCAAACGACACATATTGGCTACTTAAATAAGTGATTTACTAGCTCAGGGACCAGGATGATATAGAGAATAGGTTTAAGGATCTGAATAGGTGATTTGCATGTTTAGTAACCAAAATAATACAGTTTAACGAGTTTAATGACCTAAATGGACGATTTAATATGATATTGTTCTTTGGAGATAAGATCAATTGATCATATTTAAGTTCTATAAATTTTCTATGTTTAGGTCCTGTTTTCTATCTATATTCTTATTTTATTCTTGTGTTTTTTTTCTTTTTTTAAACAATTACACAGTATAACATAGACATCCAAATCTCCGAAGGACTGAGCCAACAAATTTCAAAATTTATTAAGTCTAGTGTGTCGCTGTCGACAGCGACGTTACCTACCACTGAAAGTATATCGCCGTTAATTCCGGAATAAATCTAGGAAAATGCGAACATTCATACTAAGTCGATGACTTGAATCCGGGTGGACAGGTTACACTACAAAGAACCTAATCAACTGATCTTGATCTATGATCAGTTTGCTTCTTGTGCTTTTTCTATTTCTGTGTTTTTTCATACTATGTTTCAAAGAGCCCTAAGCAGAGTGACATCCTTTGAATTTTCATTCCAAGTCATCAACTTGCGGGTTGCGGCAGCTACACCTGAGAAAATCTGGCCCGGCCTGAGCCCGTCGGGTTAAGCCTGGCCCATGGTTGCTAGGTTTTCACTTTTCACTTTTCCTCTCACTCTCCGTCGTCTCCGAGGGCCTCTCGTTCCAACGGCGGCTGAATAAGGCAGGCACCAAGAAAAAGATCGTGAACTCTCGAAGCACTAGTTGGCAACTGGGCGTTCATCTCAGGTACGACCGTACGAGATGATTTTTCTCCTCCAATCCTCTTCATCTGGTTGTGAGAACAGCATCTAGTTGTGTACTTGTGATTTTTTTACTGGTAGGGTAAGGACGTGGGGTGCAGATCTGAGAGTATTGTTATTTTTTTATAATGACACTTAAAAGAGTGTCTCACATCTTATGTGTACTCCAACGAAAACAAATACCAGCACAAAAGATGGATGATAAGACACAACGACCTCTAAATGATAAGAGTACACCCAAAGACCAAATCTATCGTCTTCTTCTTTCGAAGTCCATAGCCTACCAGAACATGAAGATCGCCAGATAACAAAAAAAAAGGACACGTGCAAACACACTCACCAAATAAAACTTCGAAGACTGCAAAAGCCACTTTTTTGCAGACAACGAGATTTAGAATCCACCGGTAAAACATTAGCCAGAGAAACCCTTCAAAGATACAATTCTTCGCCATCAGAACAGAAGACGCTAGATATTGCTATAGCGTAGACCAAAGGAAGAGGTCGAGATCGCTGCATCAAAAGCCAACAACCTGCTTCCACTGATAATATGTGGCGAGCAATCTGAGAGTATTATTTAATTGTTTGTTCGAATGATCCTTAAATTTGTAAACTTTTTATGCTATGCTCAATAAAAATATGCGTACTAATTAGTAGGCTTTATTTTTCATATTTTAATCTAGCATTGAGAATTGAGAGAGAAAAGTCACGTTTTTTCCTCTAGATCTATTTAAATATTTGCTCTTTATTTATTCAAATTAAATATGGGTGCTAAGAGTTGTTTGGGATCCCTGTGTTGTCACCGTAGCTTGTCAATGTGCATGAGCTCTCTATTCTTCTGATGCCTTGCAGAGTTTTAGTTTTTCCTCTAACAATGCAACATTTGTAGAGCTTCGAAGTGATGACCGAGTCGATAGAAGTGGTAAGTGATCATGAAGAGGGTGGCCAAGAAGAGGTGGAGCTGCAGGATCAGCCTAGTGGAAAACATCATCGCAAGAAGTCTCATGTTTGTAAAGATTTTGAAGAGTTAGAATTTGATGACCCAAATTTGACATCCGCTAAATGCAGAATCTGTAAGAAAATTCTCACTGCTCGTATTAAGAATGGAACTTCTCACTTGGTAAGGCATATCCAAATGCATGATATAGGGCAGGCTAGTCTTGAACTCTTGATCAGTATGTTCTTTGGCTGAGAGTAATCATGATGGCTCTGTTGCTCTCAAAAAACATAAGTTTGACCCAGATCTTATTAGGAGGGCAATCGCTGTATTTCTTACTGGCTGTGAGCATGCTTTTTCAGTTGTTGAGGAAGTTGGATTTCGTTATCTTCTTAACTGTTGTGTCCCACAGATTAAGAAAATTGGTCGTTTCACTGTGAAGAGAGATATCATGGCTATGTACCAAACTGAAAAAGATGCTTTTAAAAAGGTATTATCTGATGCACCTGGAAGAATAAGTTTCACTTCTGATAATTGGAAATCCGAAACCTCAAAAGATAGCTATATTTGCATGACTGCACACTTTATTGATGCTGATTGGAAGTTACAGAAGCGAATAATATTATGCAGTGAATTGCTTCCTTCCTATGATACATGTTTATGATACATGTTGATGAGTCTGCTGCTGCCTGCTGAAGAACAAGTTAATAAAGTTGTAACCAAGCTTTATGAGTTATTTGATGAGTACAAGTCCTGAATTCTGGCCCATCTATCACCAATCCGAGTAGTAACGTTGAACATAATTAATTGACAAGATGACTGGTTTGATGATTATGCTGATTTCACTGTTGCACCACAAAGTCAGAAATCTCAGTTGGATTTGTACATGGAAGAAAGACCCATTTGAACATATTGGAATTTTGAGAGGCCTCATCTGTGAGTTATCTGGAACTTGCAAGTATGGCTCGAGGTCTACTTACCATCCCTCTCTCTTGAGTTGCCTCAGTGTCTGCATTCAGTATTGCAAAAAGGGTGATAATTAACTCCTTGTCAAAGTTCACTGAATCCAGAAACAGTGGAGGCGTTAGTTTGTTTGCCAGATTGGGTGCGCATGAAGAAGGACAGTGTACATGTTCTGATTTTGTTTAGATTAATATATGTTCTCAGCTTAACATTATCACATCACATGTTCTAAAGGTGTGAATTTGGTTTTGATTTCAAATTGCAGCCACAGAAGCTACTGAACTTGATGAGGTCATGACTGTTGATTAGAATTTCAGGTGGTTTCCTTAAACTGTGAAGCTTTCAGCTGGAGAAGTGCTCTTCCTTTTGTTGATCGATAAGAATCTTTTGGTTATGGATGGATAAATAGAGATATAGAAGGTCCATGTCTGTGAAGTAGAGCTAGATGCTTTGGGTAACATAGAATCTTTTGGTTAATGCACTACGCAGTAGCTTGGGGAAATGTAATAGCTGCCTACTTTTATTTGTTTGGACTTTAATTTGCTAGACCGTCAGGACTCTACAATATGCATAATGCAGGTCCACTGAATTACAAAATCTAAGTTAAATTAAGTTATTATCATCTGATATTCTACTATTTTGTCCACTAATTGATGTATATTGCCTTTTAGTCTTTTCTGATCTCCTGTGATAGCTATTGAAATATGAGATTATCGGAATGACATCAAAGTAGTTAAGCTAAGATCAATTTGCTTCATGTATAACATGTAGCTGCTGCATTTTTTTTTTGAGAAACATGTAGCTGTTTTTTTTCTGAGAATTGCTGCAAGTGCCAGGTTCGTTCGGGCTACTGGGATGGGCCTGGAATTGATATTCCATCGTGGGACTTGGCCCGGCTCAGCCTAACCAACTTAGGCCCGTTCGTTTCTGAACTGAAATGGTCTGAAACTATTTTAGACCTAAAATCATTCTATATTTTGTACTGGCCTGAAAATATTTCGAACCGTTCCAGATCGAGAATGGCTAACCAAACAAGTTCTTAATGGGTCGGCTTGGGCTTGATGTCTACAAGCCCGAAGGACCTGGGCTCTTAGTCGGCCTGGCCTGGCCCGGCCCAAGAAATGCTCACGTCTAGCGGCACCTTTGGGTATCTCAAATTCTCGCCTGCAATCAGCTCTCGCGAAAACCCAGTCCAGGACTCCAGATATCTCAAATTCTCGATGCAGACTAGTACGGAATATTCCGGCAAGTTGGTACGCGTAACGAAGATGCATATACAGACACACCCTATGCTCTACAATGTATGTTGTTGTATATGTATGTATTTTTGTGCACTCACATTACTCATTTTACTAACCTGAGCAGAGCAGCTGTGATGCTGCATGCGACGACGCGTATATACCAAGAGGCCCGTCAGGGAGGTTGCTGTTGATATCTTTTGTCAGCTAGTACTTGGGCTACAGCTTGCAGTTGCAGTTGTACGCATTGCTACGTGACAAACTGGCGTCGAAGCTGAGATACCAGTTGGGTCTCTGCGCCAGATTCCAACGTGTAGTACATTTGCTTACTTCAATTTAGAGTTGGGCCTTGTTTAGTTTTAAAAAAATTTGTAAAATTTTTCAGATTTTCTGTCACATCGAATCTTGCGGCACATACATAAAACATTAAATTAAATATAGCTAAAAATAATAATTAATTACACAGTTTGCCTATAATTTGCGAGACGAATTTTTTGAGTCTAGTTAGTCTATGATTGGACAATATTTGTCAAATACAAACGAAATTGCTACAGTACTCATTTTGCCAAAAAAAATTAGAACTAAACAAGGTTTATTTGTATACACAAGGAAAATAAAGGTAGAGAAATTTTTTGATAACATAATATAGATATAGATACACATTCAACCTATCAATGCACGCACACATATATCCTGTCTCTATAAGTACCTCCACACAGGGATTAGGACCAAGGCACTAAAATCTTGTTTTCCCCACCCGCTTCATCAATTAGGTCTAATAATGGGTTGTGTTGAAATGGTTTGAGTTCTCAAGTAGGCATATATTGGATGCGTGGGAATGTGTTTAAATGTTTATCTTTTCAATGGTTGGGTTGGTTTGTGTTTAGTAGAAAATTGGATTGGGTTCTTTTTGGGGTTTGAATGAGTTGGACCTATGGGTTGGTGGGTTTTCCATATGTTGTATAGGTACATGTTTATGTTGGTTTGATTTGAAGTGGGTTTATTGTACTAGATGTTGTAGTAGTTTAATTTTGTTGTGACCCACACACGTTCAAATAGAGATGCTCATTGGCACGAAATAGCTTCGTGTTACATTAAATCATTAACAACAAATTTAAGTCAATTTCTCTAAATTTTTTCAGGTGGAAACACGAGGTTATATGGGGTCCATGTGTTAATCTTGCCACACAAATTGGTACAAAATAGCTTTATGTCACTTTGATTCACTTCCAATAAATTTTATCCAATTTTGTAAAAATTTTAATGTGTGGACGATGGGTTTTAGTTCTAGGGTCCAACTTTCAATGTTGACCTCATAATGTTGACCTCATATATTGATCTTGTTATGCAAATTGGTATAGAGTAGCTTCATGTCAGTTTGAAATATTTTCAGCAAATTTTAGTTAATTTTGCTAAAATTTTAAAGTGTGGACATAATATGTTAGTTTCAGAGTTTGATTTGATTGGGGGCTCACATATAGTTGCTAATTTGCACAAATTAGAGGTGAGCATTTTTCAAGCTAGACAAAAAATCTCAAGGTTTTTTTTACTAAAAGGTCATGCCCCCAGATAACCGTTTTTTTGCTAGGCCCAAACATTTTTTTTGACAAGAAACAGAATGCATTTATTAACAGCAAGATGTTGTGATTAACGTTACAGAAGGAAGGGAAATAACATTCAGCGCCTGTAAAATAGGGCACTGGTCACCATGGACCTGAGAAGAACATTCAGCCTGAAGGGGCTGAGAGAGACCTAAATTAAACAAAAGAGCCTGTCTAGCCAGAAAATCTGCTTCATCATTGTTGTTCCTGTCAATCTTGGAGATAGAAAATGAAGAAGTTTGTAAAGCTTCATCAAAATGTTGTATGTAAGTCTTCATTCTCCAATCAGGGGGATGGAAACGATCCTGTTCACCGAGATACTATAGAGCTGGAGATAAGAAAGAAGTTATGCACATCTACGACTCTCACATGACTTGTGAGGAGTGTGGAGACACTGGACACTCAGGCAACCACTGCCCTGAGATACTTGAGGATGTGAACTACA
>Ga0182004_10005387_pt1 | contig 10415 bp, 9 predicted proteins | sample Sormic07211540_1_FD_120479 | JGI IMG/M metagenome (GOLD analysis project Ga0182004, IMG submission 120479) | Endophyte microbial communities from Sorghum bicolor roots, Mead, Nebraska, USA - 072115-40_1 MetaG | ecosystem: Host-associated > Plants > Roots > Unclassified | place: USA: Nebraska...
CATAGTATGATCAAATAGTTGTTGTCCATCATATTTGATTAACTCAATTATGTACTCCCCTGATCTGACATATGTATTAGTGTTCCTTCTAATCTATTACTATATACACTGAGGTGCTGATTCAGTAAGTTTAAAGCTATATCTACTTTATAGAGTATCAGGTTGTTGAGCAGCTGCTGTTACTCCATTGAATTCTTCCTTCCTTCCTTCCTTCCTTTGCTGCCAAACGTATGGCGTGTCAGCTGTTGCTAATGTTGGCCTTGAATCAAGATGGCAATTATATATATAATTATTAAGCTGCTGGTACCTACAGCTGATCCAATGAGCTCTCCAGAAAGATCAAACAACAATTATGCATGACAGAAATGAACCTACTAGGTACCTCTGTATGCACTGCTAGCTAGTGGAGGGAGGCGGCCACCATGATTATATCGACTGATCCATCAATAGCTCGCTGGTTGTAGTTGGCACGTCATTGTACAGGCCGGCCCTGTTAGTGCCTCGGCCACTGCTGAGCGACGTTTCTGGACGGTTATGATCCATCGGACTAGCCGCGAGACATACCGGCTCTGACACAAAATCCAGAGGGGGCTAAACGAAAACTGTATTTTTTTAAGCACCTCCTCCCAAAAACACTCCTCATTTAACAATCCGAACAACCATTTATTAAGCAGATAGGAATTTTGAGCGAAGTTCAAGATGCCTAGACCTCCCATGCACCTTGGCTTGCAAAGTAAACTCCACTTAGCAAGCATATACTTCTTCTATTCATCACAAGCACCACTAGAAAACCTGGATCTATAATAGTTTAGCCTTTTAAGTACTCCTTTAAGAACCAAAAAAAAGGACATCATGAACATAGGCAGACTAGATAGAACTGAGTTAATTAATATTAGTCTACCACTGGAAGATCGGAGTTTTCCTTTCCAACCACTAAGTTTTTTTTTCATAATGCTCTTCCAATGAATTCGGGTCCTTATTTGACAACCTATGAAAATGCATTGGAATTCCTAAATAACAAAATGGAAGGCTCCCTACCTTGCAACCAAAAAGCACTATAAACTTCTTACTACTCCGGTCCCCATGTGAGCTAAAGAAAAAACAACTCAGTCTTATAGAAATTAATTTTCAAGACAGACAACTTCTCAAAAGCACCTAGTACTATCTTCAGGTTCCTGGCTTCATCAATATTATTTTTCATAAAGATTAAAGTATCATCCGCATACTGTAGGATAGAGAGTCCATCATCCACTATGTGTGGCACTATGCCCTTGAAATTTGGCTATTGATCTTAGCTCTGACCTCTCCACTTTATTGGCTACCTCTGTCAACCTATTGGCCAGAACTTTTGTAAAGATCTTGAAACTGACATTAAGCATACAAATTGTCCTATACTGCTCTTGACCTCCTTGGAATTAGGGTTGTGGTCCCAAAGTTTAAGCTAAAGAGGAGCCTACCAAGATGAAAGTCTTTAAACATGGGCATTAAGCACTCCAAAATAAACTTGGAAGAACCATCCAATGCATATAAAAAATTTAGAATTGACTTGAAATTAGTTTATTTGAGTTTTGTATTTGATTATTTGGATCATACTTCACTTGAGCCACCTGCAGCACTAGATTTCCACAATTAAGTGCCCACCACACCTACTAGACTCTAGACACAACTAGATCAATGCAAGCTAATATTATTATTTGCCCCATTAATAATGTGACCAAAGGAAAACAACACAAATACCTAGGCACCTAGCTACTCTTCAGGCAACCACGAACAAGAAGCAATCATGGCATATGATGACTTTAGACATGACAAACAATGTTTGTTAGTTGTGAATTAGTGCATATATACATCGCTCTACAGGCAATCTACCTAACTGATTTCAAGGTCGGGTCCAATCGGTTTCTTCCAAGAGGAAAATGGAGAAATTAAAGTGGCTACAACACAGTAACCCCACAGGTACTCTAGACGGATGGAGCACCAAAATAGCTAGACTCCAATCCATCATCGACCTGTCTATCAGTTTCAGTTGTTGCATGCATTATATATGTTGGCGTTATTTGCTTAGGCTTTACTGCATCTCCATGGAGATGCTTTATCTGTCTAAATAATTTTATGGAAGCTTGATCTCACATAGACATAGAGCTCAATGGTTCTCATAAATATTGATGCTGACAGACTTAATTGTTTGGCTAGCTAGGACTTTTGGATGCTCAACTGGAAGCTTGTCGTCCCTCTGGGTCTTGCTAAACCATGATTAATTGGAAGAATTTTGGCCTCTAATATCTTATAATATATAACTCGCTGGGAAAGAAGGCTAGCTTGCTAGCACTTTCTTGTTCCTATTATCTTAGCATTTGGATATATATATATATATATATATATAGATAGATAGATATAGACACACACACGGCAGCGCTATTTGTCAAAACACGAGTACTGAACGGTACTGAATTCTGTCCAGTATAATAGTTCGGTGTAGAATAGCACTTGTGTGTGTGTGTGTGTGTGTGTATGAAAAGAATCTCCTATTTGTCTTAGTTGCTGACCTACTCCAATCCATAATTAACAAGGCAAACCAGAGAGGTCTTCTCAGATCTCCAATCCCTTTGATATATGCTGAGGACTTCCCCATAGTGCAATATGCTGATGATACTCTTCTCATCATGGAAGCTTGCAGTAGATAGCTGTTGACTCTGAAGGCCCTCTTACACTCTTTTGGGGAATCAACTGGACTAAAGGTTAACTATAATAAGTTCATGATGGTACCAATCAACATTAGCCCAGAAAAGCTTCAGCATTTGGCCAGAACCTTCAGCTTGGATACTGGGACTTTGCCCTTCACCTACTTGGGCCTCCCCTTGAGTCTGAAGAAACCAACTGCAATTGATTTTTCCCCTCTAGTGAACAGATGTGAGAGAAGGCTAGCAGCTACATGATACATCAGCCTTATTGAATCAGGCTGGGAGGTTGGAGGTAACTAACTCTGTGCTCACAGCCATGTCATCCTTCTGCATGAGTACTTTTCTACTACAACAGAATGTGATTGACACGATTGACAAGCTCAGAAAATTATGTTTGTGGAGAGGCTCTGACATAAATGCAAGGCAAAAACCGAAAGCTGCTTGGATACTTGCCTGCAAAGAAAAGGGGCAGGGAGGATTGGAAAATCCTTAACATCAAGAGTCACTATCACATCTACTGCTGGAGTGTGTGTCAGTTTGCTCGACAGTGTTGGGCAATAGTAAACGTTGAAGTGGACTTGGATGTTGATCCATTTCAAATACTGCAAAGCTTCAAAGCACAGCTTGGAGTGCCTTTCTTCATGGAGGTAATCATCCTGTTGTCATGGACGATATGGAAGTCCAGGAATGATCTTATCTTCAGACAGATTCAACCCTCTTTAACCCTGGCAAAAGAAAACTTCAGGGAAGAGTTCCGACTGTTGCTGCTAAGAGCGAAACATGCATATTCACCCTTTATTGAATAATGGATTGCAAATCTTGCTTAGCGAGGCTCTGGGCAATCCTATTGCATGCTACTTTTCTTTATTTCCTTTTTTGTTTCATGAGTTTGCCTTATCCAGAGCAGCCGGTGACTTGTAACGTTTAAACAGTTATTTTTCAATAAAGCTTTCCTGCAGGGGGTGCAAACCCCTCCAGTTCAATAAAAAAAAGAGAAAAGAATAAGTCTGGCATTAGTGCTTCATGCATTTTATTGTCAGGCTAGAGGCCCAAAGGGCAGGCCCAAGCCCAACGAAGGTTAGGCCGGCCGGGAGGCGCATGCACAGGGGACGATGGTTGGGTGGATTAGAAGAGTTGGATGGAAAGATCGAAGAAGGCGCGCGATCGAGGACAGCAGCAATTCATTCATGATCGCACACTAGCTGACTGCGACTTCCATGGCCAGCCGCCCATGCATGCATGCATCTGTCTTCGATCTCCACTGCATGACGGACGAACGATTCTCTCATCATCGATCAGTGTCGTCTCCCTGCAGAGCCTCGCTCTCGTCTCTCTCGATCGATCGACGATCACTTGGTAGCTAGCTGCTGCAACAGGTGGGTGGGGATCATCGGATCACCGATTCACTCGATCGTCCGTCGATGGGCAGCAAGACGAGCACCGTGTCGTCGGTGCTGTGCTGCCCGTGCCGGTGCCTCTTCTGCGGCGTGCTCAGCTGCCTCTTCAGCGTGCTCACCTGCATCTTCGTCGTCGCCGGCCTGGTCGCCCTGGTGCTGTTCCTCCTGTTCCGGCCCCACATCATCCGCGTCTCCGCCGTCTCCGCCGACCTCTCCGACTTCACCCTCACCCCGCAGACGTGGATCCTCCGCTACAACCTCTCCCTCGGCCTGCAGGTCCGCAACCCCAACAAGCACATCGCCCTCCACTACCACGGCCTCGTCGCCCAGGCGCACTACGAGGGCCAGCAGTTCGCCCACGCCGGGCCGCCCGACTTCTTCCAGGACACCGGCGTCACTAGCCCGCTCGATCTCGCCTTCACCGGCGAGAGCCCCCTCGTCGGCGGCAACGCCGCCGCAGGCTTCCGGAAGGAGGCTGCCGAGGGGGCCATCTTCTCCGTCGACGTCAAGATCAGCTCGCACATGAAGCTCAAGGTCTGGGTGCTCAGGGTGCTCGGCCCAAAGACCAAGATCGATTGCCCGCTCAGGCTCCAGCGATGGGATCATGCTACCCACGCCCAACGCCCGCCCGAGTTCAAACAGAAGGAATGCAGGGTCACCTTCTTCTGATGATTAATTATTCTCCATCTCCCTCCCTCTTACTTCGTTGCATTGCATTGCATGCACTCTTGTTATATCTGATATTCTGATCGATCCAGCACCTGCTGCTGGTGCCAATAATCTCGTCATCATCAATTAATTAATTAATTAATTAGCTAGCTAGCTATAGATAGATATATATATATGTATGTCTCGCGCCATCTGCATTTTATATATTTTTTATGACATTATATATAGAAGAACAGCTAGAGATTATTATTGATAGAAGTTGCAGCAAATATATAATTGAAGCTAGTATATGCTGGTCTCTCTAGGTTCTCATGATGATCCATTAATTATTTGGTTGCGTGACAAATATCGCTTCTTGTGAAGCGAATTCCACGCCTTGCACATCTAGTAACATTTTCTATCTATTTAACTTATATAAAAGAAAGAAAAGATCCAATTTACTACCGTGAACATCCACTATATATGGTTGCTTAATCTCAACGAATAAAATTTCTACCGTCCTAGGGGATTTGTATTTCATTTACTTTTCGTTCGCTATATAGGAAATTTTCATTACTATATTTTTGTTTACAAACAATTACATATGGACACACCAGACACCACCACAATGGAGATGGTACAAATGGATTTCTATGGGCATTACCTAGCCCACATGCCCATCTCTCTAATTCCCCATGGAAGTTTAAAAAAACATTGCCAAGCCCACTTTGTAGGCTTGCTACCAACGTGGCTCCACCCATGTGGATCAATAGGACACTTGGCCCCATGCGCGCCAGCGGATGGGGAGCCTTGTCCCCGCACTCCTGTGCTGTTGAGTCTACCACCTCTAATTAAGAGTATCTCTCCAGCAGAGCTTCAATGAGAAAAAAAAACTGTTATCTTAGAGATCATATAACTTCAGCAGTTCCCCAAACCCAACCTAATTAAAATATTTCTCAGTCCCTCAAATCCTGCCTCCCACCCCTCAAATAAGGGGGAGACCTCTCCTCTCCTAATCCGCAGTTTTTCTTATTAGGGATTGGATTTTCTCATTCTACTAGAGAGAAAACCATCAAAACCCCAAAACATGTTTTGTATCTCCCCCAATAACTAATTTTTGAGGTTGGAGTTTTCTCCAACGGCTAGAGAGCCCCTAATCTCTTCTCTACCTATTCCTCTTAGACCAGCAGCCTCACTCCATCATCTCTCTCTCTCTCTCTCTCTCTCTCTCTCTCAAATATGCGACTCGAGATGACAACGGCGTTGGTGGCAGATCTACGACCCGAGACGGCAGTGGCGGTGGCACATGCAAGGATGGTTGGATGAATCTACAAGGTTCCACAGGATCTAGGGTGAACTCCTATTGTGGGCTTCACAGGGCCGGTCGAGATCTGCGAGATCATGGTCGCTCGAAGTCGTTGAAGGGCTTCACAACAGTAGCGTCAAAAATTGAGGATGACCAACATTAGATTTTAGGGCTGGAAGGTTGTCGAGCTCGATGTTGTTTTTTAAATGGTTTACGGAGAAGGATGTCGTAACATGTCTGCATCTATAAACATGAACTCCGTAAGCAAATGGATGCCCGCCTCCAAAAAAAATTGATTAATAGTGACTATGTTAGAAAGGCAGGCTCGTCGGTTCTGAATGAAACTATAAATGATTCGCTTCCAAAGCTTTTTATTTTAGTATAATTCCTCTGTGAGGATAATGCCGTGGTGTGAGAACACAAGTGAGGGAAGAAATGGAGGAAGAGAAGAAAGGGAGGAGAGCCACGGTTGTGGGAGAGGGAGAGAGGTGCGGTCATGCAATGCAGGTGATCACTTGTGAGTTGAGACTTAGGATTGGCTATGCGGCTTTATTAGTGGGTCATGCATTTTTAACTGAAGCGAGCCTAAAAGAAAAACCAAGGCAAAAATGGTAAAGTCGAAACCATTTTTTGGCAAGAAATCGAAGCCACCAAAGTGTAGGCCTGTCAAAGAGGCCTTAGGGGGTGTTTGGTTTAGGTGTTAAAGTCTAACTGGTAATGTAGTGGTTTCGTCTTATTTGACAATTAGTATCCAATCATAATTAGGTTTAAAAGATTCGTCTCTCAAATTACTTTTTAGCTGTGTTTTTAGTTTCGTAAATAGTCCATATTTAGTACTCTATGCATGTGTTCAAACATTCGATGTGACGGATGGTAAAGTTTAACAGAGCAAACCAAACAGTACCTTAAATAGGTCTGAATTACAGAGGCTCTCCTCTTGAGAGAACTGCCTCTTTATAAATTAACTTATAGATTGTGGTTGTTTGGCCCTCCGTGTAAATAATCTGACTGTCTATTAGGCTCCTCAGGTATTTTGAGACACACAAATATTTTTTGACTGCCTCTGTAAGCTGTCTCCTAAAGTCCTAATATAATATCATTGTAGTAGTGAGAAAAGAGGGATCCACAAATAAGCAAATAGTAGTGCACCTCCTATTTTGGTTATCTCCGTTCTTTTAGCAACACCATACATTTATCTTAATTTTTTTTTGTAATTAGCAGCTTAGCACTGTTGACGGTTCTTTTCCCTAGAGCATGTTAACTGTACCACAGACAAAAAACGTGGTAGTAGAATTCAAAATTGTAGCGAACATGATCATTATATATCCATCTCTTGCATTTTTGTGAGTTCGTACTACTACTGTGCTACATCTACATGCATATTGATCGTTCTGAGGTTGATGCTGCTAGCTAAGCCAGCAACAGACAGACTGCTAAGAAATAATCAATCAAAATGGAAGCTGCACGCTAATATAATGACGACCAAGTAGCTAGCTAGGTACTCGTACTAGTACACTGCCGCAGACGAGAGACGACTGACAGACTACAAGCTAGCTAGGAGGAGGAAGAGCAGCAAGAGCAATCGTCAATGGATGAAGCAGCAGAGCAGTTGGTAGCACCAGCACTAGCAGGAGGGGTGGCCACCGGAGACGACGACGACGACGACGGCGATGAATAACAATAATCTGCAGCAGCAGCAGGCTGCTGGGTGGTGAGCGCCACAAGCAGGTCGACAAAGGCGGCGACGATGAGAGCGTGGGTGTTGTTGCCGTTGGCCCTGAGGTACCAACCCAACATCTCCTCAAGCCAGCGCCAGTCCTTGACGCCACCCTCCTGCCCCAGCTGGCTCATCACCATAGCCTCCATGGACTCCCTGAAGTCGCGGTATGGGTTGTGCGACTCCACAGACATGGCCGTCGCGCCACCGAACGCCAAGGCCGCCGTCGACGTCGACGTCGTTAGTGGTGGTGCCTTGCTGCTGGTGTCCAGGTCCAGCTGCGGTTTGTCGTCGCCATCATCGTTGTCGGCCACGGCGGCCTGCGGCTTCTGCTTGCTGCTGAGCGACGGCTGCTTGATGAGCCTGCAGCAGGAGGCGTCGTCGTCGTCCTCAGTATCATCTGCAGGCTCGTACAAGAGTCGGTCCGAGCGCAGAGCCTGCAGGATGACAGCCTCCGCGTCGGACTCGGAGGCCTCCTCCGAAGCTGTGGACACGGAGCTGTCGAAGGAGGAGGAGTCGCCAGAGAAGTCGACGGAGGAGCAGGCCGCCGAGTTCAAGGTCTTGTCATAAGCAGCCAGCTGCTGCTGCTGCTGCTGACGACGGTGACGGTCATGCCCATTCTTTGCGTCCTCCTTCTCTTGCTCTTCTGGCTGCTGCTGCTGCTGCTGCTGCTGCTGCTGCCGGAAGGAGAGAGTTCTTGTTGGGTGCATGCCGCAGGATGTCCATTGCCATTGCCATTTCCATGCGGGGTAGGAGGAAGAGGACGGATGGCAAGGCAGCACTGCACCAGCACTAGTTTCCTGCTGCTTATTAATACTGCTGCTGCTGAGAACACCGGTGAGGCCGCCGCCAACAGCAAGCTGTTGCTTCTTAACCATGATGGCGCGCAGATCAGCAGATGCAGCTGGCCAATGCAAGTAAAGTACCTGTGTGGCGTGGCGTGACTGGTGAGAGGAATGAAGACAGCCAGACGGGGATCGGCCGGACTAGCTAGGGAGGAGCAAGAGAGCTAGCTGGGAAGAAGACAGGAGTAGCTACTGGCTAGATCAGATGGACATGGACTAGCAGTATAGTAGAGGCGATGAACTCATCATCGATGCGCGGCTTGGCTAGCTTTTATTTAGACTCGGAGAGAGAGGGAGCGCTGTGACAGTGATCGACTGTGTGAGCAGAATTATTTTTATATATATACAGTATATGCTAATACTAACACAGTACTGCATACATATGTATGCAAACACCTAATTAAACTAAACTGAGAGCGGCAGGGGTAGGTTACCTAGAGAGGCAGAGAGCAGAGAGTAGTTGCATTGCGTGCTGATTAAGTAGTGGAGGTTTAATTTTATGAAAAAAAACACCGTACCCAAGAACATGCCTGCCTGCACCCCTGCTGCAATATATGGATCGGAGTAGTGAGACTTTGTTTGTTTGTTTGTTTGTTTCTGTATGTATTATTACTTTATTTACTATAGTTATAATTCAGCTTCTTTTCCTTGTGTTGGCCATGGATGCTACCCTCCACGTGGAACCTGCCTGCAAGGCTGCAATACATTATGTAAATAGCTAATTAATGAATTAATTGTTTGCAGATCAATTCATTAAAATGTACCACGTAAGTACGTAGTACGCCGTCCCTCCATTTATTTTGTTGACAAGATAAAAAGAATTGCATCTGGACTGGAGTCAAGTAGTTGGTGATATTGGCATATGCAGATATTCGTCTGTATTATATTCAGACAAGTATAAAATGAAATGTAGTAGCTAATGGTTGGACGACTGGACACTGGAGGATCCGAGTCTAGTAGGGTTTGTGGCATATACTTACTCCCAAGTTGCATTGGAACCTCCTGAGTTACAGTATTTACTGCTAAAAATCCGGCCGGCCTTAATATTCAAGCAGAGGCCGGGAGAGATGAGAGAAGTCGTCATGGTATATATTGTCCGAGCTTCCCCTGTCCTGCTGCCCTGTGTGTATGAGTGATTAACTAGTGATTGTGTCTAGTCGTCTGTCGGCTAGCTCACTCATTTGCTGGATCTGCAATTCTGCATGCTGCAGGCATTTGTTGCACCAATAATCCATCCATCATCTCCGATCCATCGATCTGTCATGCATCCATTATTGTTTCGTTTCAGGATGCATTTCTGGGTTGGGCCGTTGCCCGTTGGGGATCGGACGATCGGAGGGTATGGGTATTCTGATTTAGCCGTCCGGGTTTCATTTCATCGCCCTGCCCCTGCACTGCATCTGCATATGCATGCCTCACTGCCAGCAACATTAACTATATACACAGTAACCAATGCAATCAATCAACATCAACTGATGGATCAATCGATTGTACGAAGTTTGTACAATAGGTACGTTGCTTGCTCCCTCCAACTTCGCAGACACTTTGTCTGATGCTGGTAGACCGCTTGTGCCACACTCCAGATTCTCCCATCGCCTCCTCTCCCTTCTCTCCCCTTATTCCCTTCTCCAATACATGTAATTAACTTTTTTTTAAGATAATGGAGGAGTTCCGGGTTCAGACCTCTTCAGAGAAGAGGCAGATAGTCCAATTCAGTAAAAATCAACTAGGAAACAATAAAAGGTCCAACATTATTGCTCAATACAAAATCTTAAAGCCCATCCGTGGAGACAAATACCTCCATTGCTTTGATTTCTAGAG
>Ga0182004_10005388_pt1 | contig 10414 bp, 4 predicted proteins | sample Sormic07211540_1_FD_120479 | JGI IMG/M metagenome (GOLD analysis project Ga0182004, IMG submission 120479) | Endophyte microbial communities from Sorghum bicolor roots, Mead, Nebraska, USA - 072115-40_1 MetaG | ecosystem: Host-associated > Plants > Roots > Unclassified | place: USA: Nebraska...
CAGAGCCGACTCTTGCAGTTTCACGGGCTCATGTGTCAGTTACGCAGGCATGGTGCCCATGGCTAGTGAGGGTGTGAGGATAGTTTATGTCCTACAAAAGCTGCCAGATGTAAGTCGGTCCGGCCTCGTGGAGGCAGGACGATACAAAATGGTATAAGAGCCGACTCTCGCGGTTTCATGGGATCGTGTGTCGCAGTTGCAGGCATGATGCACATGGATAGTGGGGGTGAGGATGTAACATCCCAGCACAGGGCTTAATAGGATTAATAGAATACTCATACAAACAAGTTGTAACTTCTTTTCTGGAAGACCATCTTTAAAGAACTCTAAAGTTAAGTATGCCAAGCTTGGAGAAATTTAGAGATAAGTGACCGACTAGGCTCGTGGAGGCAGGACGTTACACCGGCTGCTTTCAAAGCCTTCTTGCATCGACTCCTAGGATGCATCTCCAGCGTGCTTCAAGGTCGGTTTGATCAAAGGGCTCACATTGATACCCTTGGGCTATATAACCAGACCCCAACCCCCCTAAAGGCATAAGTCATTTAGAGATCAAGTCATCCAGAGCTAGAAACTCTAATTCCTTAGAGTTCCTCTAGTTTTAAGGCTTAGCTAGTTAGATTAGGTCTAGAAGGAGGCAAGTAGATTATAAGCCTTGATTTCCAAAGTTTCTAGGAGCGTGATTTTAGGTATAATTCATTGTACCCCTCTCCCTTTGTATTCTCCACCATCTTGTGTGCTTGCTACATTATTTATAGCAATATTAGTATTCATATTGTTAATATTCTTGATTACAATGTTCAATATCTACTTTGATTATAGATCTAGTATAGGGAGTTCATTATTGTGTTTATGCATAAGATCTTATAACGCTTGCCTTAAAGTACACAAGGTAAGTGGTATGCATTATGTAAGCGTGGTGCTTAGATATTGTACATCTACGGATGCAATATATATATCGAGTTCTTAGGAAGTTCATAGGTGGTACAAACCTATTGATTCCTCTGTAGTCCTCTCCCCTAATATAGAACAACTAGTGCCTATGTCGCAATGGTTATGCAGACGTCGGTATTTTTAATGCACATAGAATAATCACATAGAATGATCTGCAAGCGCATAGATACAGTTGTAGCTTTCATCGAGAGGTTTTAAATATCATATTCACTGGGAAATGCGTGAGACTAACTACAATCTAACTCAACAAAAGAGATGATAACTAGGTAGAGGTGGATCAGAACTAAGAGTAGCAACAAGGTTAGGATAAATAGGACCGTAGAGAGGATAACTATGGGTCCTCTACTCCTAACTTGGGTAAACTATGTTTTCTATTGTCTAATCTTTGATGGATGTCTTACAAAGAATATATAAAATTTCTTCTCTACAAGTACCATAAAACCTAATAATCATATTAATTGGATGATGTACTAAAGAGGAATCAACGATACTATAAAGTCACCTTCATGAACTACCACCGAATCTGAGAAATAGGGGACTTCTATGATTAACCTGAGCCCAAGCACCATGCTTACACTTAAGATTAATACTCTACTCTCTCTAGTGCAGGAATAAAGCATTCAAAAAGAGTTGTAAAAAATTGAAAAATATAAATAAAGTAAACTTAGATTAAAAGTTAATTACCAGAGAAATCTCAAAGACAAGCTCTAGTAGAACTTGGATCCATTGAAGTACAAGCCATAGAGGGAGCAACGACAAGCCGACACCTCCTCCAAACTCTTCCCTCACTCTCTATCCTCTATTTCTATTCATAAGACTAGATCCTATAGAGATCTAATCTTCTCTTAATGACTAGCTCTAGGAGGAAGCTTCTAGAAGCGGGAGGCGAGGCAGTGTAGTGATAGGCCACCTAGTCCTAGGCCCAGACTGGCCGACCCACTTTTGTGGCCAAATGGGCCCATCTTTGTTGTTTCTTTTGATGAATAAATCCTCCTTGATTGTTTTCCACAATAATACTGCAGAAAATAATAACTCACCAAAACTCATGCAATCTATCAGCTTAAACCCTAAACCTTTATTGGTGATCTCAAATATGTCCCTATGCGTATTTATTTAACTACCATCAACAAGCTCCCTCAAGCTTATCCTTTGTTAGTCCGTTAGCAAAACTTATCTTTAGCAATGGATTAGGAGTTGCTACAATATTTTCACGCCTTAAAAGTACACATACATTCAATAAAAAATTATCCTTCGAATTAGAATAAAAACTGATCTGACCTTTAAACTTACCCATGTTACCTTTAACCATCAGGCTTCTTAGCCTTCACTTGGGTCACGAGTAATTGAAAGAGAAAACAATCAAGTTAAGCACTATGTCTCAAGCTCTTTGTTTCACCATTGTTTTGGAGTTTTTATTAGTTTTTAAAATAAAACTTAGAGATTCCATTGTATGACACTTTCAGGTCTCTTAATAATGTGGTATGTGGATCTTCACTAAGGCAATAAAGATGTTATACCTTTTCTCTTCCTACTACTATGACTTTATGTGGAGTTCATTGGTAGGGAGAAAGCTACAGCCTACTTGCAAAGCATATATTGTAAAGTCAAACAATGGATCCAAAGAGAGTTAAGTCATACAATCAAATCAAGATGTGTATGTGTGTGGAGATATGAGATGGATATATATGGTGGATAACCTAATTCTATTTTACTCCTATAAAACATATCTATTTCTTGAAATTTGGAAACACTTGCTAGAGAATAGGGGCTATCTTATTCATTTCTTTATCTTTCTTCATTTTTTCTTATTTCTTAGGCAAGCATCTAAGTAACCATTGTTTTTGATACCTCGAACACCTCTCCATTTTTCTTAACTCTCTTTTTTGATGAATAACTTTTGCATAACCCTATACCTCTTTTCTGCAACAAACCTTTGAGAGATAGCAATAAGAACTTGGAGCATTTATTTGGTGCATAGAAAACCTAACAAACATGTTTTTGTGTTTACTCTCAGAATAGGAGTAGAACATTTTTAGGTGGATCTAGATGGAAGGCATGCTTTTGTTCCTACCCCCAGTGTAGGAGTAGTGCATATGTAGGTGGTGTGTACGTGATCTTGATTTTAAGAGCATGACAAACCTCTCGTAAGGTATCAACAAATCTTGACAAAACTCAATACAAAAGCAAACAACATATATGTGATAGTTTTCCTAGCCTAAATAACATGTATGGCTCTGGTGTGAAATCATGCTTTGTCATACAGGAACTCATCATGTGATCTTTTTGTGTTTTTTAAAATTATATCTCTAGAACTTAGTGTCACAAGGAACATGATAAATAGCAGCTCAGACCTTCTCATATCTTATCCATCAATTACCTAGACTTAGATCAAGCATATGCTACCCATGAGTTTCAAGTTCAGAGTAAGTCTTTATGTCAAGACAAGCTTATCCAAAACTCGGGAGAATTCAAGATCAAAATCTAGGTACTTGAAAGGAATTCATATAGAGCAATTATTCATCATTTTCATTTAAGAGATTATCCTGAGTTCTATATATTTTCTTCAACTCTTAAAAACAAACTAGACCCACCTTTTATTTAAGATCAAACCTTACTAATATATATATAGGAAAATTCCTTTCTAGGAAAACTAGCTAAGATAAACTTTAATTTTGTTTTATTTGTTATGCCTCTTTTCACTTTTTTAGTAAATATATAGCAAACCATAAAATAGTAACACTAAAAAGGGAAGTGAATACTTAGCTAGATACATGGGCAATGCTCTCTCCCAAGTTGGATGTTGTTGTGGTCAAATGTTGAGAAGTTGAGGGATCCTTCTCAGAGCATGTTGTAAACGGATGTCCCTATTATCCACGAGTGGAGTGAAAACAACTAGATGCTCTTTCTCTTGATCATATGTGTTATCCTTTTATCCTTGAAGTTGGAGACCTTCAAGGTAGCATCTCTTATAATGGTGATTCTGACGATGGCATCACCCTTGTTCTTTGTATACCCGTGTACTTTTCTTGACCAATAGATTGAAGTAGAGCATTAATGGTGGAAGCTGGAAGCATCTTGATCAGTGTGCATGTTCATAAGTTCAGAACTTCCATTTGTAGAATTTTGGGAAAAGAAAACTACTACAAAATAACTTAAACGTGGCCTTTTCGAAACCCCCTCGGAGGTGTGCACAATTTTGAACCACCTCGATTAATGCCTCGGATTAACTGAGGCAGTCATTTTTTATTAACCGAGGTGGTTAAAAATAATCACCTTCTAAAAATCCACTAACCAAGACGGGTAATGTAATATAACCGCCTTGGTTAATGCCTATTAAATGCGGGCATTGTAGCACAACCACCTTAGTAAATCATTAACTGAGGCGATTATTTTATAGAGCCCGCCATCTAGCCCAACCCACTATAGTTTCTCAGCCCAATACCAGAGACAAGGCCCAACATCACGCTTCAAATATATATATATGAACACTTAGCTAGTTAGGGTTCCTCACCCCTCTCACACCCATCGCTGTCAGGGATGTGTGCTCCCTACGTGACGCCCCTCCCTAGCACCACCTTCCCTCACTCTCTCTCACTCTCTCTGCTCTCTCTCCCCGAAGTGGCGACACCCACCCCTTTCTCTCCCCACAATGGCGACGCCACCCCTCACTCTCCCACGGCATGGCGGCAGCAGCGGTCGCCATCCTTCCCCATGTAGAGGCCCGTTGCATCTCTGCTCCCTCGACATCCCAACGATAGTAGTTTTGCACCTCGATGGAAGAGGTATGACCTCATCCTTTCTCTCCTCTCTCAGATCCATCCCTCACTATTTCTCCATGGCAGATCCGTAGCGATGGTGCTTGGGGAGGACTCTCTCGGGCGTGACGGTGTTTGAAGGAGGCAGATCTGGTTGTGCTAGCACTCAAGGAGGGCTCTCCTGGTGGCGGTGGCACTTTGAGGAGGTGGATCTAGCTGCAGCGGCACTCTGGGAGGCCATGACAAGTAGATCCGGTGATGGGCGGCCTGACAAGCGGATCAAGTGGCATTGACATGGTGGATTTGGTGGAGGGCAGCCCTGATGAGAGGCGATGCGCATGTGCGGATTCAGCGGCCAGGGATAGGCTCGGTGGGCCGTGGATGGGCTCAGTAGGCTTATCTAGGTTTTTATATTTATTTATTTTTGTTTTTCATGATTGATTTATTGAGGCAGACATTAGGACCACCTCAGTTAACATTGATTAGTGGTGACCTTTCCTTTGAGGTGGTCGGTTTGCCCGCCTCGGTAAAGTGATTTTGCCCACCGCGGTAAAAAATTATGTAGTAGTGCAAACTCCTCCATATTTTGCTCAAAGTGTCTTGCTTATAAAAACAAGGTAGAGATCAAGTGCATTAGCCCTATTGGTTGTAAAACACCAAGAGAACCATAACTCTTTTTCTTTATTCTTCTCTAACCTTAGGCACATTGAACAAGACAAAGCTAATGTTGCATAATTTGTTTACTTATAACTTGAGTGGTAAGATCAGAAGAACTAGTATGAATGTAGCATTTAAGTATGTGGCATAAAAGATTTAAATTGCTTAACCCATGGAAGAATGTCTATCTATGCATAATGTATCAATCTTTACATTCCAAAATTAAAATGAGCACTTTTGGCTCACTTGGTTAAGATTATGGGATCAATAAAGTGAATGCTAGAATCAAGTTTAAAGATCTAAACATGTTGAGTAATCAAGTTGGATCAAGTGAAATTGTAACTCAAACATGTTTGTTTCTTCATTTATGTACATGCCAAGATCAAGAGGAAAACAATGACCACTTACCTCAAAATGTTACCTTCATCATTGGAGTGTGATGAGACCATGTAATGAAGGGTAGATGACTTGTGGTGATCTTCTCTTCCAACTTGAAGCTTTCCTTGCTTAAGCTGTTTATGAGCATCTTGTCTCATCTATTGCACTTCTTATTTCTTTTCTTTTTTCATGCCATATTTTTTTGATTCTTTGATCTTGTTATTCTTTCCACTTTGCTCATTATTATGCCTACAATATATTAGTGGACAACACATACCCGAAGGAATATACAATTTTGAAATGCAGGTTGTTTATCAAGAGTTTTATTGTGTTCCTTCTATGCTAATGAAAAGATAGTGTTTGAGATTATTTTAGCATAGATTTTATTTATCATGTTCTATACGAGCATGACTTAAGGAAAATAGTAACTTGTAGTAGAAGATAAAGTGAACGAACATTGATACTCATAGTTCTTCCATCTATGTTGAATATGTAGCTCTTAAATCTATGAAGAATGAGTTGTGTCTTCTTGTGCAAAGTAATTGAAGTTCATCATGTGCCTTGCTTCATCTCTGATTTGAATTTATCATATGACTTACCTAGATTGATTTGAGAGTTCCTTGTAGGGATTAGTCCAACAAAATATCTAGTATCTACTACAACATATTATTGGTCCAAACAATCAAACTAGACACCATGTCTACTTTAATCTAGGAAAGCATTTTAACCTAAGCACCATGCTTAATTTAAAAAGCCTTTGAAAGTAAGATCAACACTCCTAAGCTAAGCACCATGCTTAATTTATGAGATGTGTGAACATACTCCAAACCTCAAATATACTACACTAAACAAAGGTAACATGAAAGATTATAGATATATTCAAACAAGGATGAAAGAGCATGATTGTTTTAGCAAATTGAGAATGGATTAAAGGTAAAGACAACCAAAATTAGCAACATGGCAAATGATTTTCTAGGGAGGCTTGTTCCCCAAGCTTGAATTTTGCAAAGTAAAGTTAAGTTCGGATGAATACAATTCAATATTGCATAATAGTTGGTTGGACATACCTTGAGTCATCAACATTCATCCTTTTTTTTTACTTCAAACCCAGAATGGCCAGTGACAAATACATCTAATGGAATATTTTCAACTAAGTTACTAGGCTCATTTCACAAGGGCATTATAGCAAAAGGTGCAAGCTCATGTTATCTCCCAAAAGTGCTTGCTTTAGGACACAAGCTCATCCTTGGGAAACCTTTGAATTGTATTTTTTATTGGTGAAGTGGTTTCCCCTCCAGTACCAATCTTTAAGTATCTATCTTAAGATTTACACAAGTAGTATTATTGTAACACCCAAAAATTTCAAACTTTCCAAAAATTGGTGAACTTGATTTATGTATGCAATTCTGTGGCATTTAAATTTAGAAAATAATAATTTTTGTTGAATGTTAAAATCAATTATAAGTTTAAATATGTAATGTTGCAAACATGCTGGAGCATTGTTCGTTTGTATTGTGTGGATTTGACCAAATTTGAAAAGGATTTCAAAATTTTTCTGAAATTGGATTTGAAAAACTCTGAAAAAGAAAAAAGAAAAGGGGGAAATCTCGGGCTCCCCTCCTTCCTCCATTTTGGCCCACTCCACCAAGCCAGCCTGCTTCTTTTTTCCCTTCCCATGTGGGCTGCGCATGCGCCTTCCCTTTTGGCCAGCCCAGTTCGCCCAGGCGTAGCCCAACCGCTCTATAGCAACACTCTCCTCTCCTCCCTATGGCCGACGTGCGGGACCCGCTTCCTCTCTCCCATTGATAGGTGGGATCCACCTGTCGGTGCCATCTTTAAAATTCCAATGGACTCGGGGGCCTTGACCCCTTCCTCCCTTGTCGCCGCTCGTTGGATTTCTTGGGGTCGTTGGAGCCGCCCTTGTGCATTCAAAGCATCAACCCGAGGCCCGTGGGGCCCTCTTCTATCGCACAGGTGACCTTCGGACCGCCGGCGATGGCAGCACTGCCATGTCAGCCGTCCTCTCGAGCGAGGGCACGACCTCTTCCCCCTAGCTTAATCCAAACCATCTATTTTAAATCTGACGGCCCAAAGCGCTCGATACCCCTTCGTGGGGTCATTTTCTTAAAGAGACCCTCGACTTTTCCATAATCCCACCCACAGTCCTTGGCTGGTTTTAAAAACCTGAATTTCTGATTTATTTTAAAACAAAATAGTTCACAATATTTATGGATTTGCCACCACACTATTTTGCTCATAAAATGCTTGTTCTAGCTTCGAATCGATCCATTCAAGTTACGTTAGGTTTGTAGTTTAGTTCTCTACGCATTTATATAATTGTTTTATTAGGTTTTGCACTGTTAAAATTCATAGTTAAGTTTGACCTTTTAAAACTATTTAAATGCTATAGAAAAATCCCATTTAATTCATAACTTTCGCGTTTTAGATCTGAATTCGGTGATTTTCGTTTTGATATGTTTGTAGTCACAGGTAAAATAACTTTACGAGCTTTTGAACCTGTCTTATCACTGTTGATGTACTGTTCTAATTTGTAGCATTGTTTGACATGCATGATTGCCCGTGATAGCGTGATGTTGCTTGTTGACACGAGTCCAGATATGGTGAGCCTTTTGTGAGCGACCAGTAGTACTACTTTGTCAAAACCAGGATCAGTAGGAAAACTACCAGCAAGACAAGTATAGCATGTGAATTCCTTGTCCTATTTATAACCTAGTTAATTACCTAGTCATGTGCATGTGTCAATTTGATCACCTTTAAAAATATCCTAGCTATTGTACCTTGTGCCTTGATAACCTATAGGTTATATATGCATTTGGGTAGAAGGCTAGTGCTCTAACTAATAAATATGAATGATGACTAATGATTATATGGAATGGATGATAAAAGTTAATAGCATTTGTACTATAGAGTAGTTGGGTTTTGTGCAAGATGCTCTTGGCTCTCCCTAGGAACTTATCTGATGGCAAAAGCTGAGACTTACGGTACAACCGAGAGCGCCACTTGGCTCTGGTTTTAGCTCAGTAGTAAGATCTGCTAGTAGTTACCCAAAAGGGCGCAAATGGATCTTGTCGAGCTGACTATAGTGCAGCCTTTGTCCCTATGTGTATAGCCTGCGTGGAATGTGCCATATAGAAGGGGGCTCTATAATCCCTGCCAGGGAAACCTAGCGGCTACGAACTTGTTAGGGAAACCTTTGAAAGGCTTCATAGTGAAACCTACCGACCTCCCTAGGAAGGGGGTTAAGAGACTAGCTACCTCGAGCAAAACGATAAATCATAGCTCTCGGGTAAAGATGTACAAACTTTGCAGAGTATTAAAAACTGTTATAAAAGCCGTGCTCACGGTTACGAGTGACCTGGCCTTGTTTCGTTCCAAAATTTTTTGGAGAATTGACACTATAGCACTTTCGTTTGTATTTGATAAATATTGTTCAATCATGGACTAACTAGGCTCAAAAGATTCGTCTCGTCAATTCCGACCAAACTGTGCAATTAGTTTTTATTTTCGTCTATATTTAATACTCTATGCATGCGTCTAAAGATTTGATGTGACGGGAATCTGAAAAATTTTGCAAAATTTTCTAGGAACTAAGCAAGGCCCTAGAAAACTGATGGAATAGTTGCTCACATAATAATGATGTTATAAGTGATGATGGGTATAATGATGATTACTATATGATGAACATTGACATGGGGCCGGCTTGTGTATAACTAAAAGGCTAATATAATGCTAAGGTATAGGCTTAATAAAAATGCTAACTGTAGTAAACCAGTGTTAGCTTCCTAAGCTTCATAAACCCATGTTATCCTTGTTAAGTACGAGATGTACTTATGCTTGCTTTACTTTTCTTTTTTGATAAAAATCCCGGATGACTAATAGATGATAGTTGGTATGAGTACTTTCCCAAGGACTTCTAGACTTGTGTACCACCAGTCGATGTGGAGTCGAAGGCTTTCATCGAGAGATAGTTATTTATTCTTCCGCTTTTATGAGAGATTTCTATTAGTAATGGATAATTGTTCGCTATGTAATAAGTACATTGATGATACTTGGTAATTTATGAGCTTTTGTGTGTGACTGATCTCTAGGCCCATATAAGGTTTATGCATCTTAATTCATTCTTGAATTGGGGTGTGACGATTATTATAAATCACTAAATTTATTTTATAATAAACTAACTTAAAAATATAAACATTACTAAATTTTCCATAAACCTAGTCGAATTTAAAAAGGGAGTAAGAGGAATAGATGGTGTTTGGGCATCATACACGCCGAGGAACATGTATCAATTCAAACATGCCCCGAATAAAATCGTGTGAACTTCAATTATGACTTGCAAGATACCAAACAATAATATATATGCATATGCGTGATAACGTCGATAATGTGAAAGCATACATATATAAACAACACAAGGTCGATAATGTGAAAGCATGCGATACACTGAGGCTGAGCCTTGCCTATATAAACAAGCGAGGCACTGCACTGCAGGATACGCAGCTGAACCATAACCATACATATATAACACAGTTTCACAAGCTCATCAACTGCTGAAACCTGCAGACACGATGAATGCCCATGCCCACCCAGTTGTGGCCTCCACGGCGTTCGCCCATGCCCTCCTGCCAAACTCCAGCAGCATTCGATCACGA
>Ga0182004_10005389_pt1 | contig 10413 bp, 6 predicted proteins | sample Sormic07211540_1_FD_120479 | JGI IMG/M metagenome (GOLD analysis project Ga0182004, IMG submission 120479) | Endophyte microbial communities from Sorghum bicolor roots, Mead, Nebraska, USA - 072115-40_1 MetaG | ecosystem: Host-associated > Plants > Roots > Unclassified | place: USA: Nebraska...
CCCTACTTTTGGGTGCCCAAAATTTTTGCTTCCACTCCAACAGTACCACCTAAATGAAGGCCCCCAAATCCAAACTGGCAGACAATGACATGTGGGACCCACTCGTCATTGGGTCAAACATTTTTGCTACCGCATGGCCACAAGAAGGGGAGGCTCGACGCTCGCGATAACCATGGCTGGGGCTGCTCCCGCTCATCGAGGAGAGGCCACTCTTACGGTGGCGAGGCCCAACGGTGGAGGTCAGAGGTGGAGGGAGAGAGCGCGGTAGTGAAAATTAGCGCTAGAGGGAGATGGGCGAAGCTGCGTTTGTTTGGTGTGACGAGTTAATTGCCACACCACGCAGGATGGGGCTGGGCTGTTGGGCCAACAGAAATGGGGTCTGCAGGGAAGATTTGGGTGCCCACCCCAAATTGGGGGCTCTAGTAGGGGCCCTGCTGGAGTGCTGTTTTTTTCCTGGGCACCCATATTTAGCTATAGGGGCTCAAGTAGGGGCCCTGCTGGAGTTGCTCTTGTCCCATTCTTTTTCAGGCATAAGCCATTTCCAACCTGTAATTTCTTGTGCACATGTACGCGTTTGGCTCGGTCTACCTGACATGCAAGTTTACAATGTTTAGGCCTTGTTTAGTTCAAAAAAAAATGAATGTCACATCGGATATGCCAATACATATGTAAAGTATTAAACATAGACTAATAAAAATAAATTACATAGTTCATGTAAAAACTGCGAGATGAATTTATTAAGCCTAATTAATTCATCATTAGCACATGTTGGTTAATGTAATAATTATGGCTAATCATGAACTAATTAAGTTTAAAAGATTTGTCTCACAATTTATAACCAAACTGTGCAATTAGTTTTTTTTGTCTACATTTAATGGTCCATGCATGTGTTGAAAGATTTGATGAGATTGGTGAAAAATTTTAGATAGAAACTAAATAAGGCATTATTACATGCCGTTGGTTGTTGTTTGGTTGGGCTAGACAGCAATCATTCATGGCACCATCAATTACAGTATAGTAGAAACTCGTTAGAGCAACTCCAGCAGAGGCATCCAAATCAGGGCCCCTACATTTGATTTGGGTGCTTTCCTATTTTTGTTGGCTTAATATTTTGTTTCTACTCAAGCAGAACACCCTAAACAAAAGTCCCAAAATCCATATGAGCAGACAATAACGTGATTGATGATGATTGGTTGATAAATAGAAATTATTTAATATAAAATTGGTTTTTGTCCTTATCTTATATCTTATACTCTTATAAAGTTAAACCCCACTAAAGATTTCTCTCAACATGCAAGCTATCCACATCAACAATCCACTAAAACTTGCAATTATAGGCAACTAGTACATGTAATTATGATAATCATCTCTTCATCTACTAATATGCATTTAGTTGTTTATATTGATGTGTCAAATCATTCAACAAAATTAATTCAAGATAATTTTATTCATATAACTATAAACATAAATAGTCTAATTTTATTTAAATTATCTGAAATTTCCGCAGCAACGCGTGGGGTGTTCTTCTAGTTATATTTGAGAACAAAATTTGAATGCTGAGGACAGAGGGAATAAGTGTCAGTACATCGCATTGCTAGTTGCTTGTCTTCAAGTAGGCATCCTACACCAAGTTACGGTGAATCATGAGATACTGAACGTTTTTGGGATGTAGAGAATGAAAGCTAGTGTTAGAACTGTTGATCCATTTTTTTTTTGCTACTGTTGTAGTACGAGTCTATTTGACATTTTGACCTAGTAAAGGTTAGAAATTTGTTCTTAGCGGATGATAGGTTACTGAATCAGGATGAGTTCAAGACATGTTCTCCCCTGTAGTTATCATTACTCTTTCTGCATAGAATTGTATTCAGAACTATAAATTTGTTGACGTGACAGTTTGTATATTGTTGAGAACCCATATTTAGCTACGGCACAAACTTCCCATCATTTGTTAACACTAGCCAAAGATACGCCATTTACAATATTATGAGCAAATATGTCAACAAATTAATATTGCCATTTGAAATCCTGATGATCAAAACCGGATGGATGCAGGTGATGCAGCTGCTGGTTGGCTGTACTGGCCACCATCCCAACGTTCACAGACCAAAAAAATTTTCTACCTTTTTTTTTAAAAAATAAATATGTTGTGGTTTACAATAGGAGAAAAACATTAAAAACGTTGTTTCATATTCTGTACTGATAATAAACCTACAATACAGATGATACATCAAGAAATCTAGAAATTAATTGTAGAAAGCGTCTGGACACATCAGGTAACAACTCTGAGCAGAGCACGCCTGGGATATTAGTTTGACCAGCAGGCAGCAGTTCAGCACGGTAAATCACTATTGGCAGATGGTATGGTACAGAGCAGGTGTTCCCTTTTTTCCCCCACCACGGGATAAGAGCACTGCACGTGCTCGATGCTCTCCACTCTTCCGTCCATTCTTCCCTGACAAATTCTTGGTACCCTTTCCCGATTCCGGGGATGTTGGCTGCGGCCTGCGGCTCCAGCTTCCAGGATCAGCAGCGTGACTGCATGAGGCTCGTGCGGTTGTTTTTTTCTTTTTGGTTGTTGTTTGACAGTTTTTTTTCTTCTTATTTTCACATTTGTGTTCGATTATTTGTTCCAGGAGTATGGTGACTGTAGCAGCTTGAAAACATCGCCCAAAAATAATCACGTCGATCACTTGTATGAACTTAAAAACATCACCCAAATGATCACTTTTGTGAACTTGAAAATATCATCAATTGTAGGAACTTAAAAACATCGCCCAAAAGATGATCACTTGTGTGAACTTGAAAATATCATCACTTGTACGGAACTTAAAAGCATCGCCCAAAAGAACCCAAGTACCATACACAAGGTTTATTTGTGGCGCTGCTTGTCACACTGAATGACACTAACATGCTGTTTGGTCCCATCTGACATGATCCGCTACACAAGTTCACATCTAGCTACTGGACATGTTCATCTTAATACTGTAAAGCTCTACCACAGATGTGATGTCAACTACTAAGAAGCCTCCCCTACCAAACTCCGGACCACGCGAATCTTGACACTCTAGACATGGGACCTTAGCCTCTACTGCAAAAGAAACTACGCTGACTGCATGGGTCTCTATAACTCCAGAGTTTTTCTTCACAGGGTTATTAGGATCATACCGGTAGATGAAACCTGAATCTTTGCATTCACGATAGTTCTCACTGATATTAATAACAGCAACAAGCGGGCCTCCCTTGCGTAGTTGATACATGGCATGTCTGATATGCTCAAGTTCGTTCAAACTGTACGCATACCATTTGGCAATTTTATACCTCCGAGCATCTGCCTCTCTAAGAGTACCCTAGAATCATGCAACAAACAGCCTATATCAATTAAAATGAATAAGTTCAATTAAAGAAAACTAAGACTAACAACTAGCACGCTTTGCAAATCAAAACGAACAAGAAAGGGAGGGTTCAACAAGTTAAGATTTTATACCTTCTGAATAGCAGTATATTGCCCCTTCTCAAATATGCCATGATCTTTTATCATTTGCAAAAGTGTCACCATTTTGGTTTCTTCAGGCAGGCTGAGACTGATTTTTGCTTCATCATACTGGTTCATCAGCTGACGAATGGAAAGAGTAGCACTCCTTTGCAATTGAACCCTTAAATTAGATTCCAATGTTGTCACCAGAGCAAAGTAAGCGCAGGCAGCTGCAATTTAATTTGGTATGTCAAACGAAATGGTTATTATATTTTTTCTGAAGAGAAAAGTTCCTAAGGTAGCTTTGTGATGTAATCTAAACTAAAGAGATACTTCATATCTATTTTTATTAGGACATTTTGCATCTAACAGAACAAGTTATAAATTGTGCACACTAGTAATAACTCTCTAGGTTGTGTTGATCATCCTTAGAGAGCACCATGGGGAGAGATGAAGAAGAGCAGAAGGCAAGGTCACAGGACACGAAAGACTCGTGATACCATGAAACATGGAAGGAAGAATAGGATGCACATGCAATGAATTTCCATTGATCAATCATGGTGTGCAAATACAGTGTGCGATCTAAGAAAGGATACAAACAAAATTGACTGCATACAAGTTAGTTGAACCCGTAGATTTGACAAAATCCTGGTTGTCCCATCATTCATAACCTGATTCCTCCACGTCCACCTCTCACGAGCTTCACTATACTCCGAAATGGCTGACATACTTGAAAACTGGAACATAAATGTAGCAGTAGTATCTTTGATCAATAAGATTGAGAGATGATAATATTTAGAACTCTGTTTTTGCAGTAGAACAACAACAGTCAATGATGGCATGCTATGTCTCTTAAACATCACCCAATATTGAATATAAGGAAGTGGACCGCTATAAAGCTGGAATTGGCACGAAGTCAATGGCTTGCCAGCCAGGCAGAGCAGTATCTCAAAAGAAAAGGGCACAACAAGCTCCACATGATGCACTATGCCATGGTCACAAGAAAAGGGGACGCACTTGGCTAATGCAACGAGTTACTATTATTCATCGCCACCACCCCACCCACAGCGACCAGTTGCCTGTTGTTTGTATTTCAACGACGCACCTCGCACTGGCGGATCCAGGATTGGCTCGAAGGGGAGCGGAGGGAGGCCGCGGAGGTGCGGAGCGAGGCCTCCTGGAGCCGCGGAGGGAGGCCGGCGGGCGGCGCCACGGGCGGGCGGCGCAGTGTCCTCGTGCGGGAGGGGCTTCTCTCGTGCGGCGGCGGCCGTGATGAGTGACACAAAGGAGAAGGAAGACCGAAAGGGTTCTGGTGTTGGGCCTTGACTTATACATGGGTACTGTACGAGGGATTCGTGGGCCAACGACTAGGGCCTGGGTCCTGGATCTGCCCGGTCCACGGCCTTGATGTGCAGGTGGTGGCCGGTGTGGCAGCCCCCATGCCTTCCTCGTTCGTACAGTGGTAGACGAATCTGACTGATGAAGATTATTTACAGCGTTTGCATGGCCGGAGGCTGAATCCGTGGCGTTCGTGGAGGTGGACGACGGATCCTCCATGGAGTCATGGAGACGGCCGGATGTTGTTCTATTGAGGGAAGAAGAAGCGATGGCCGCCATGTTTTATTTATTTAGAGAAGAAGCGATATATATATAGCGCGCGGGTGGGGGAACATTCATGGATGTTCTTGCCGTCGCCTGCCACCGGTACGGTGACCGGTGAGGCCTCTGTCTGGGCTAAAGGAAGGTACAAGGCCTAGCTGGTGTCGGTGGTCTTTACGGCCAGGACGCACAACAAGGAGGAGCGCCCAATTCGCTGCCCACAAGAAGCAACAGATCGATCGTCACCACCATCGTTGGCCATGCCCAGAACACCGTTGATCCAAGGTCCGGCTTAACTCCCGTTCAGCACCAACCTGCATCCTTCCTCTGGTGAGCACACTCACGTTTAATTTCCTTTGCCTTTTTAGGATCAATGAATGTTAAAGAAGAAAAAAAAAGCTTTATTCAATATTGTTCATTGTACAATTGCTTTTGCTTTGCTTCTAGAGAGTACATGCTGTGAACAGAGACTTGATTTGAGGATGACTATATATGCATTGTTTCGATTTTTTTTTACTAAAGTTTCTCTCCACTATCTGACATAAGAAAATAGAGGTTGTTCATTATCAGTAAAAGGATAGATGTTAAGCGCGGATAGATCTAACACAATTGAGTTAATTACATATTGCATAGGATGATTTGGAGACGCAAATCTGATTTGTTTTCCTTTTGCCTGTTTTTTTTCCAAAATTAGAGGTAAACTTTCTCTCTGCTTGAGAGAAATATTATATGTTCTCTTTTCCTCGCACGCGCTGTAGTTGTGCAACTCAATGGAATTTGTTCATAATTTGTGAGTGGCTGTGTTCTCTTTTCCTATGTAAGCATGTTTATTATGCTTTGTTCGTGTGACTATCATCCTGTTAGAATAGTCTAAGGCCTTGTTTGGATGTAGTCGGATTCACACCGATCCACATGGGTTGAGGTGGATTGGAGTGGAACTTGAACTAAATTCCATCCCAATCCACACCAACACACATGGATTGAAGCGAATACGACAACATCCAAACAAGGCCTAAGTGTATATGTGCTTGCGCTGACATTACAGTTGCATGAAGAAACAGAAGATGGAACTGTTCTAGAAACAATTGCTGTCTATCAACGAGCAAACAAAGAGGCACTATCTTACTACTTTGGGGGAAAATATTGAAGAATTGAAGGTTAGGTTTCTATTTCAAGTTATCAGCTCAACCTTATGCCATTGCCTTTTGATTTCTTGAACACTCTGTCACAATTGCTATTGATACAAATTTGAATGTGTTTATTACCCAGCTTTCTAAATTGCAGACATCAATGGCTCAAGAAAAAAATATTAAGAATATTTTGTGTTCTTGACCTCTCAGAAAATCAAGGGTGTTTTTCCTGCTCTGTTTTGTGGTGCCGCGCGGATGAAAGACTCTGGGCAATCCGGCAGGCGTCACTTGCTGCAACCGAGGAAGTTGACCCCTGAAGGATGCCATAAACCTGTGCAAAACCTGCAGTTGCCCACGGAATAACCTGTGTACGGATACACATCATTCAGTCACATACATCATTTACTATATTAGCATATTACCCTTATTATTTTTATGGACATGTACACCAAAGTACTCCTGGCCGTACCTGAGGACTTGGAGAGCCTCACACATCTTGTGACAAGCTGGGGGCCCTTGATCCCAGTAAGTTCGGCGAAGAAGTATCTGATGTCTTTCTCACCGTCGAAGCAGGCGCTGAAATTTGAGTGAAAACACAGCCACCTGTCGTTATCCGGAGACAACCACTTCTGCTCGAACACATGACTGTCGATGCCTCTCACTTCCGAGAGCCGCACACCCTGCATCACGGTACACGCATACATGTATTATGCGTGTCTTGGTTAAGCTTCTAAACATGAAACAAAAAGGTCGTTGCATATTATGCAAGAAGGTACGCACCTGATTTTGCATCTCAAAATACAGTGCGCCCAGTCTTGCGCAGGTTCCTGTCTGGCTTGTCCCAAGCCTGGCATCATACTCCTGTTTGGTCTGCGGTATATGGTCCTCTTCTCTCCAAGTGCCGTACTTGGACAAAAAACGCTCTGTCAGCTGCCCAAAGTAGGACCTACAAGCGGATGAATAACGCACCAAAATTTCTTTCGTAAATCCTTTTAAGAAAAACTACTATATCAACATTTCATATAAGATGCATGGTGCACTCTAGTATGTGTTACCTGTCCTCGGTCTCATTGTTCTGACCACTCCCAGACCCACCAACTTGTGCCATTTTTAGCTGCTCTGGAGTTAAAATGTTGCAGAAGTAAATTTCTAGTTAATTAGCTAGGTACTAGCAGGCAATTGAACACACAATAAACTCTCACAGCCCTATCTAGTCCGAATTGTGAAATCGGTGCAAATCAAAAACTGGATTCATTTCGCAACAGAACTAAGCATTTCGCGGCTGCACCACGCACGCAAAACCCACGCGCGCTGGGGTGACAGATTATCCAATGTGATCTAAAATTTCTCTCCCAAATCTGCTGCAACCCCCGAAAAACACATTGCATTTATTAACAATATGCGGCCAATTGGCCCGTCGTTTTGCCTTAAAAAACAACAAGTACCTCTCGACGGCGACGGACGCAGAGAAGCCGATCGCAACGGAGAGACAGCCGGGAAAGGTTGGGCGGCGGAACGCGTCGCTGCTGGAGGATGCCGCGCCGCACGTAGGAGGTACACTGGACGGAGAGAGGCGGGCGGAGCAGAACCGCGAGTCCGCGACGGAGGGAGTTACCGCGACCGCGACGACGGAGAGGGAGGCGGGCGGAGAGCAACCGTGCGGCGACGGAGGGTGGTGCGCTCGACGGAGAGCTAGGGAGGCGGGCGGAGAGCAACCGCGCGACGACGGAGGGTGGGTGCGCTCGCCGGCGGAGGGAGGCGAGCGGAGAGCAACCGCGCGACGACGGAGGGTGGGTGCCGCTCGATGGAGGGAGGCGGGGCGGAAAAACAACAGGGCGGGAGGAGCGCGACGGTGGAGGTACGGCGGTGACCCGCGCTCGGGGTTTATATAGAAAGGGTTCCCGTTTGCGGGTGGTGGCCGGTGGCCCTGTGCGAGAGTATTTGAATTTCGTTACGGGAGAGAGACTGGAAGCATGCGGCTCAGGCTCAGGCTCAGGCCGCTCTATACGGCCTTGGGCATATGCAGAAACACAAGCACTTAAGTTGTCCGTCTACGATCACTTGAAGCTCGGATCGGAGGTCGTCATGTGTTGAACTCGATCCGCCAAGAGGACCTGCGCAACGGGGAACTTGGATGAGGTCCCAGCTGAACTCCGCTACGCTCTCCAACGCCGTGGCCATGGAGGCAGTGGGCGAGAGCGATGCGCGCGGCTGTCTAGGGCCACGGCGGCAGGGAGCGAGGGACCGTTCCAACCAAGCGTACGTGGGTTGGGCGAGCTAATGCCGCAGCAAGGAGCTCATAGCAAGAATTGAGAAAAGTAGAGGGTTCCAGGTGAAAAAATTCAAAGGAATATGAACATTGAATGAATAGTAAAAGTTGATGTCAAGATTTCTATAGATTTCAGGGTTTCCAATACAAAGTGTTTTGTTAGCTCCTTCCTTTCCCCAAACAATGCACAAGTTAACTCAAACTTACAAAATCTACAACAAAAAAAAAAACCGAAATTAAATCTAAAAATTATAATTCAAACTTTGTAACCGTGTGTCACTGCATGTGAAATATAAATAAATCTTAAAAAGCCCAAGGACATGTAAAACTCAAATATAGGCACCCCTGCTCCAAAGTTATTAGTCTGAAAAGCCTAAAAATTGTCAGCTCCAAACTCAGAAATATAAATCAGCATGTGCTGATAGTAAGAGACTCAATGTCCGTACTCGATCTGGAACAAAAGAATTGGCATACGCATGAATTATTTGAAGATTCCTCGTACAAAAGAGTTTATTAGTTTTAACTTTTTTTCTAAGAATAATCAAATCCTTTACAGTAAATGTGGACAAAAGAAAATTACGACCCCCGTACAAGGCACGAGTACATATCTATAGTAAATAAAAAAAAGTCCAAAAAGACACCAATTCCTGTTTATTAAAACAAGAATAGTTGCATTAAACACTTCGTGTCCTTTTAAGACCAAACTATTTTGCAAAGCCACGGGACTACTCTATTCCATGCTGGATGCATTCGCACTTGAAATGTCTAATGTCTTTATATAATAAGAATATTAATAATTTTTGCTTTAAATTAATGCTACCTCCGTCCACAAAACAATATAGCTATGGTATTCGTGCTCGTGAAAATAGTTCAAATTTAACTAAATTTACAATAAATAGTATTGATACTTATGTCTACAAATTTTTTAATTATAAACGTATGTTTTATAAATAATCTATGATACTTATTCTGTATTATATATGTTACTATTTTCTCGTAAAAAATAGGTTAAAGCCTTATTTAATTCACCCCAAAATCCAAAAACTTTTTAAAATTCTCCATCACTTCAAATATTGTGGCACATGCATAAAGTATTAAATATAAATAAAAAGTAACTAATTACATAATTTGCCTATAATTTACGAGATAAATCTTTTAAGCCTAAATAGTTTATGACTGAACAATAATTATTAAATTGAAATGAAAGTGCTATAGTATCAAAATACTAAGGTTTTTGAATCTAAACAAAGCCTAAACTCAAAAGCACTTGTCACCTCAATATGCGAGAATTGCTATCTATTGCTATCTCAAACGGAGAAAGTATATTGTAAAAATATGTTTAATGACATTAACGTCTGTAAAAATATGTTTCACGGCAAATACAATGATAGTTATAGTATGATAAATATTAGTATTTTTTATACAAAACTGATCAAAGTTGAAATAATTTAATATAGCACTGTTCTATAATTGCATCCATTTGAGACAGTTTTTCTCAACACCACCAAAATATTTTGTATCCAACAAGAGCCCACGCAACTTGTACATGCATGCTTCCTGGCGGCTAATAGTCTAGCACAAGTACACAGTAATTTGATTGAGCCTACTCTCACGTAGCTAAAAAATTACAAGCAGAACTAATTCTTATAAAACTCTAAGGAGCCACGGTTTGGCCTCGCAGAATCATTTTTTGAAGGTGGCAAACGCAGTTCCTAGTTTGGCCTCGCAGAGGGAATAAGCTTCAGGACTCAACGCGTTCTGGAACTGTTCTTTGAGATCAAGCTTCAACACCGTTTGCAGGATTCCAGTGCAAAAATTCTGTACTTCCTTGCGGCGCGACTTGTTTTCAGGAACAGCTGAAAGAGCTTCTTGTATCAACCCGCACAACTGAGCCAAATGGTTCAAAAACACCTCTGATGCATCACCGGCCCATGATTTCAGTA
>Ga0182004_10005390_pt1 | contig 10412 bp, 8 predicted proteins | sample Sormic07211540_1_FD_120479 | JGI IMG/M metagenome (GOLD analysis project Ga0182004, IMG submission 120479) | Endophyte microbial communities from Sorghum bicolor roots, Mead, Nebraska, USA - 072115-40_1 MetaG | ecosystem: Host-associated > Plants > Roots > Unclassified | place: USA: Nebraska...
CTATTCTGTCTACACAAGTGTCTATGCCCCCAGTTTGGCTAAGACCAATCTTCTTTAAATACGCCTTGCACTCCGCCACCTTTAAACCCTCCAGACTCTTCCCACCTACAGGAAAATCCTGCCTTCAGTTCATGTAGGGGAAAAAAGCATAGAACAAATGATCCAGTTCAGTTCGTTCCTGAAACCAACTGAAGTCAATCAAAATTAGCAGTATTATTATAAGACAAGCTCAACTTAGTCTCAAACATGACAAGGATTGTATCTAGCTCCGTTTGAAACCAATTTACATTGGATGTATTTTGAGCTGTCAATAAGAAGAAATAAATTATGGTTCAACAGAACAGCTTTAGGAGCGGAAGCAGAAACAAAAAGGGGCTGACATGAGCTTACAGTAGTAGCAACAATCTACGGCCTACCAAGCAGCTAGAGAGCACATAATCCTCGAAGTCAAACAATCAATTAGCATGTTCCTTCTAGTTTCTGTCGCATGCTGTAACAATTTTGGGGGTCATACTTCCTTAGGTGTCTAAACTGTTTCTGTTGCACATCACTAGAATGGATACATAAATAAGATTCAAAAACTAGTCAGATGAAGTATCTGTAAATTTATCCTGTCATCAGACGATCAGATTGGCACGCTGCAGCAGCATTAAATCATAGAACCACATGACACGAGCGATGCTAAATTTTTAATGCCCCCAAAACAGCTCTGCTTAGCTCTCTACGTGCACTTAATCCCGTTCCAACTTCTACACTTACCCCATTCGAGATTGTCACCTAAACGCCTAACTTATTTCTGAATATCTGATGAACAATCCATTAAAACGAGATAGAGGGGAATAGGGGATCGAGGATATTACTGCTGAGGAGACTAGTGATTTTGTTGCAGGCGACCTCGCTCCGATCCGCGCCCAATTGCTCAACCTCAGCCTCCGCCTCCGCCTCCGATTCCTCCTCGCTTTCCACGCCGCTGCCTTCGCCATCTTCGGCCTCGCTGTCGCTGATGTCGACAAAGTCCTCGTCGCTCGTATCCTCCTCTTCCTCCGGTAATGAATCCTCCTCATCCTCCGACCTTGACTCTGACTCCGCTTCGGAATCAGAGGATATGTCGATAGGCGCAACGTGCCCCTCCTCCACCACCTGCGCCGCCGCCGCCGCCGCGGCGCGCCTACGCGTTACCGGCATCCCGCCGCTCAAGTGGAGACGCCTTTGCCTCCTCCTCGCCCTCCGATTGCCCGCCCCCGCCTTCCCCTCTGTACGCTTTGGAATGGAATGGGGAAGATTGCGGCGTGGTGAAAACGGTTTGCCTCTCTGTCGCGAGCAGCGCAGGTTTCCCTTCGAAGTTCAAAACGTTAGCCGTGGCCCGTGGGGGATTTCACTCTGCTTTCGAATTTCGGAATCCAAATTTCAAAAGCTCAAGGACATTTGAATCGGCGTGTTCGACCCATAATGAACGGCCCAGATGAGAGGAATGATAGATCGTATCACCAATTCTTTCAAAAAGAAAAGAAAGCAAAATCAATAAGAAATCTATTAAATGACTACACTTGCAAATTTAATCCACTCTAGATTTATTATCATTATAAGTCGAACTCTCTAGTTCTTATGAATTTTTTAGAAAATAAATGCACTTTCAAGATATATTTTATGGAGAGTTTAATGAAACTAATTTGATGATGTAGGTGTCACTGCATTTTCAATAAATTGGTCAAATTTGGAGAAATTTGATTTAGGACAAAGCTTTTTTTTTTGCGAATTGATTTAGGACAAAGCTAAAGATTGGCGTGGTGCCATGGTTTTTAACAACATAATATGTCGAGCACTGATTTCTGGCGCTGAGGGTGAAACATGAGAAAAGAAGAATGTTATGAAATATTTTTATATAAGTAAATTCTGAAATCCTAAAAAAAGAAATAGAATCATTTCCTCTTATGTCTTGTCAAAAAGTCAAAATTAAATACAATCTTATTCCCATATTCCATACCATTCTAAACATTTTTCATGTATCCAGTAAAAAATAATACTTATCTTATTGCACATATTCCGGATATAATTCTAAGATGTAGAAAGTATAACCAATTAGAGGTTGCAAATTGACATGATAATATTCTGAGAATAAAAAAATGGCACAGTTCCATCTCATCAATATATACACGAAGAGAACCTGACGTACCACATAACGATCACGCACTTTCATCTATAGGTACAATGACATAGTGACAATGACAGTAAGTGATATGTCCATGCTCCAAACGCCAACCTTATGACTGCAGCTAACTTGCTCCAGTTCCAGGAAAGAAGCATTACAAAGTTCCCAAAATCACAACAGAAGATGACGCTAATCTAAGACTGTTAGAAACATCACATGTTGCAGACATGGGTGAGATTTTCCTTTCTCCTATCAGCTAAATGATCAGTAGGCAGGCAACAAACATAACTCTATACTCAAATTAGTGACAGATCAGGTGCTGCTAGAACTCGTACGCCCTAGATATGCAAGCTCCAATCGACGGTTCTTTAGCCCTGTTAATTTGCCTGTGAACCAAGTCGACAGGGGCAAGGGCAGTGTAAACACGCGCTGTCGTCAGGGATTATCAACAGCTATCTCATCTTTGACAGGGACCTGCTGGACATGCCATGCAACAACTTGACAAAACCGAGAAAGCTCAATTTCCCATCCGTATGCCTGATCCAATCTTGCAGAACGACATGCAGTGGCACTGAAGGGCTGAGGCCCAATTCCTGAGAGAACAAGTAAACTTTATTGATAATGAAATACTCCATGATGTATAACTAATATATCAGGAAATATTGAAAGGTCCACCAAACTGATCTGCTAGAAAGAGAACACGGAGGAAGATCACGTACAGAAGCTAATTCATCTATTACAATAGCTCGGTTGCCTTCCTTCTCAAAATGTTCATAAGCAGATCGCGCATGTTGCTCCCATCTATCCAATGCTTCAAGTTGATGCACACTAACTGCTGCTGCACAGAACTCTTGGAAGTCCATTCTTCTGTACTGAAGGGCGCTCAACTGAAAAGAATATCCAGTTATAGAGTCAGACAGTGGTACACTTTTTGTATGAACAAAATGGTGTCATAAGATCAAAAACAAATGTACCGAAACAAGAATCTCTTGAACTCGCGATTCCTTCATTGCATCAGTAGCTTCTCTTGTTAAGGCCTAAACAGTGTGAAGCAACAGAAGTCATTAGGTTTACACCAAAAAAAATAAGGACAGAATTAACCAGCCTGGAATCAGGTGTCGCTATGAGCTAACCATTCTGATATTGTCAAGAGTGATGCATCCATTTCTGTCTGGTTCCAATAAAGAAAACTGTGCTTTCAGATAGAAAAGCTCGTCAACTGTTAAGGTCTTTGATAGAGCCTGTAGCAGTTCAATAATACATCAAGCACTGCAGATTGCTGGCATTAAAGAAAGAACAGTAATGGTATACTACCTCTGCCCCAAAAAAGAATGTCATGCTAGCTTTGTTCTAAGTCAAACTTTTTCAAGTTTCATCCAGTTTATAATAGAGAAGATTATGAACAGTTATGACACCAAATAGGTATTACTATGAAAAATATATTCCATGATGAATCTAGTGGTGCTTATATGGTAATATAAATATTGATTTATAGGTATTTTCTTGTATAAACGTGACCAAAATTAAGGTAGCTTGACTTTATGGGATGGAGGAAGTAACAAAGTAAAGCTTGTTAGCACAACATTGAATTTTAAACGGAAGTATGGGCAATAGAGTTGTGCAAGCACTTTTTTTCCTTATCTTGGAACTAATAAATCACGGACAATATGCCCAAATGTTACTGGATTCACCTCAATCCACATGTGTTGGGTGGATTGGGATGGAATTTAGTTCAAGTTCCACTCTAATCCACCCCAACACATGTGGATTGATGCGAATCCGACTACATCCAAACAAGGCCTAAAATGTTGCCCCAACCTAGCTAAACCACACATGTACGCAATAAAAAAAATCCTGACAAAGATTACCATAAAAAAACTATACTAGCATGCATTATTCAACAACATTTAGCAGGACCTTTTTTCTTTAAGGAAGACTGGAGCAGAGCTCCACAGTATATTCAACTCTAGCCCGAAAATTGCTGCCATGAAGAGCTGAACCCAGGACCTGATGAGTGCTACTAGAAGCATCTAACCAACTCAGCTAGAGGCCCATTCACTTTAACAGGAAATTCATCAACCACTTCTAAACAAAAAAATAGTATAAGGCACAACCCTTAAAAGCCTTTCAGTAAAACAAACTTGAGGTAACATAAGGTAAGTGCCAATTGCCAAACTGAAGAGGCACCATTATAACCATGAACAGAAGGATAAAAGATCAAAACAAAACTTTGAAGTACTCACCCTCAAAGCGGCTTTCCGTAAAGATGAGGAACGAATATAAGATTTGATAAGTCGGAATATAAGGATGTCCAATGGCAGTTTGATGTCATTATAATTTCTGATCCACGGATGGCCTAGAAAAAAAACATGAATACTCACAACAATGCAATATACAATAGAAGCCAACAGGATAAAATGCACGGAAACATACTTAAAGCCTGAGCTGCAGTCATCCTTCTACGTGGATCCTTGCACAGCAATCGCTTAACAAAATCCATTGCTTCTGGAGTGAGAGAAGGCCATGGTGCCTCATTGTAGCTGGGGTCAGCTTTGAGAACCGAACGGAATATGCCAGATTCAGTGCGTGCCCAAAATGGACGACTGCCACAAAGAAGGATATATGCAATTACACCTATACTCCAGACATCAGCTTCTGTGCTATAGCATCTATGCAGAACTTCTGGAGCAACATAATAAGCACTTCCAACAATGTCATTCAACCTCTCATCTGCATAAAATATTAGAACCACGTATTCAAGTCTTTTTACCTGTGAATACTACAATCCTTTTTGGCCCTGACAATTAGAAACCAATAAATTTATATAAAAACCCATGAATTGTCCAGTAAGAAGTATACCTGGTTTTACAAAGTCTGATAAACCAAAGTCAATGGCCTTAAGATTGGAGTTCTCTTCTTTTGATGTAAAAAGAAAATTCTGAAAAAAAGGTATTATAGAAGTCATGATAAAGTAAACAATGAAAACGCTAATATTAGAATATCAAGTAAGGCATGCTTAGTTTACCAGTGCTATGGAAATTGTAAAGTTCTAAACTTCGGAAAGTAGAAAACTAGCATTTTCTAAACCTCCTTAAAACATGAAATTTGCACTGATAGTAGAGATGCAGAAAAACACATCACCTCTGGTTTGAGATCTCGATGAACCACTCCTTGAATGTGGCAAAAAGCAACGACATTTAATATTTGCACTAGGACAGCTTTTGCATCATCCTCAGAGTACTTCCCACCTCTTAAGTCCAATGCAAAACATCAGTTCTATTGATGCACATATTTTGATGTGCTATTTCAAAATTTTATGTTCATTTTAACTTACCTAGAAAGTATTCTGTCAAGTAGCTCTCCACCTTCACACAACCTACACAATAGAATTTTAAACTAAGGAACATGAATCTTTAAAGAACAAAGCATGGATTGCATGCTAAATACAGAAAAGGAACTATCTGAGGACCATCATCAGCAGGGTATAAAAGGTAAATATAAATGAGAAGCAAATAGCTAACGGAGAAATCTTTCAAGCCCCAGTAGACCATGGTAACAAACTTTGGCAGCATGTAAACAATATGGAAGCTTTCACTCTTTCTAGAATATTACAACTAACTAAGGTTTGGCAGGAGAATAAAAGCATATCTTGACTGCCTCCCACAAAGAACATTTTTACAAGTTCATTTTCACCATGGAAGTAATAAGTGTAATTGGTACCAGATTATATAGAGTTGTTATTTGTTACACATTACAAATGCTAACATCCGAGGTATAGTATTTCACATGATTGTAAGAGGTTGTTATTGCCACATGAACAATAGATAAACAAAAAATAATAATAAAATGAACTCAATTAGCAAATATGAAGTTGTGACTTCTAAAAGGTCATGGAAACTTACTCCATTACTATATATACATTGTCGTTGTCTTCATAGGCATCATAAAATTGGACCAAGTTTTTGTTTCCTGCCAACGCTTTCAAGATTTTAACCTCCCTTCGGACATCCTCTATCGCAATGGATGTAGTCATCTGAAAAAAACAAAACAGCAAGCAGTGGGTGTTGTTAAAAAGATGATCAAGGAGCCCTGTTCAGACGACGACCAACTGAGTATTTTTCTGGTACCAGGATGGAGCTTAAATCAGTTTGCACAAAAGATAGGATAGAGCAATAATGCCAAGTGACTGAAGTCTTCTGGATCGGTAGTTGCAAAGCATCAGATGTAAGTTTCCCAAGTAACAAGCAATGTCCGATCTATTTGTATCTTATCTTCAGAGACTTAGAGTAGGCACATTTGCAGCAGAAAGTCTTACTATATGCTAAATTGCTAATATGCTACCCAGTACCCAAAAAGGCAGAATGCACAGAACAACAAGCAGCCATCCTCACGGAGTCACGGGCATTGCAATCCAGAATGCAGAACAGAACCATATAATGTCACCACAGAATCCTATAAATATTTTGTTCGAAATCAGTATTCTCAAGACAGCAATCAGCAAATCGACATGGTCAAAAAAAAATCTAGAAAAACAGCATGTGTATGTGGTGTCTTCAAATTCAGCATATTACACATCGAACGAAGGTGCCAAACTAGGGCATTGCGAAAGCTGCGCATCACCTTTGCTTTGGGGATGACCTTGATGGCGACGGACTCCCCTTTGCGCGCGCCCTTCTTAACCGTGGCGGCGCAGGTGTAGCCGAAGTGTCCCCGTCCGACCTCATCCCCCAAGTCATACTTGGCCGCGAACCCCTTGTTGAACCCAAACCCCTTGTCGAGGCCCCTGCCTCCACCGCCGCCCTCCCCCTCGCCGCCGCCTTCCTCGGGGATGGACGGCCGCGACGGGCCGTGCCGCCTCGCGAGCGCCGCCCTGATGTGCTTGGCGGGCGAGGGCGGCGGGAAGGGCAGCCTGAGGAGCCGCCTGGCCGGGGTGGTGGGCGCGGAGCCCGCGGGAGCGGGGGACTTGCGCGGCGACGCCGCGGTGCCGCCGAAGAGGTGGTGCGCGGGGCTCGGGCTCGGTGTGGAGAACGGGAAGAACGGGGACACCGCCCAGTGTTTCTTCCCGGTGGCGGGGGTGGCGGGCGTGGCGTTGCCCGGTGGCGGGGTCGCCGGCGCCGCGTGCGGCGGCGAGCCGTCCGCGTCGTGTGTGAGCGGCTTCGCGTGGCACCCTCCCATGTCGCGCGCCGGCCGTCGCGGGGGGTGGCGCGCTGCGTCCGGGATCTGGGAGGCGTTGCGAGGGGAGCTAGCAGGAGGCCATGGCGCACGGAAAGGAGGAAGCCCCGGAAGAGGGAGGGAGAGAGAGAAGAGAGAGCTTTGGGGTGCGAGGAGGGAGTGGCGAGTGGGGACTGCGGGGAGTGAAGCGAATTGAAACGGGGAAGGTGGGAGAGGAGTAAAGGCACCAAGGTGGCGACGCGGCCTGGGAGTGAGTGAGAGTGATTAGTGGAGCTGCCTGCCTAGTGGCCTTTTTCTCTCTTTTTTTCCCTTTTTGTTTTTTCTTTGGCTTTGGTGCTTATGATGAGTTTATATGAGTAGTGCTACTTTTTTTGGTTGGATTAGTGTTGATGACTGTGATTAGCTTTTCTCGTCAAAATGATCATGATTAACTTGTGAAATGGGTGGAGCATGGGGATGTCCATCCATTTATATGAAAATGAACTTTGATTTCTTCAAGATTTGGTTTGGGAGTTTTGTTTTGTTTTGTTTTGTTTTTCATTTGAAATGCGCTTGGATTGTTGTTCTTGACTCCTTTTCTCTAGAGGAATGTGAGGAGTTTTGATTGGCCCTTTGTCATTGTTGTTGGTTTATTTGGCCTTTTTGTTGGATGTGAGCATGTGATTATTGGAAAAGTAGATATGTACATGTGATGATGCTCTTTATAGGAGGAAAAAAAAGGAAGCATGTATATAGTGAGGACAAAGGTGGGAGAGAGGCAGATGCTAATGCTTAATTGGTCTCTCGAGAATTCCGTGTTGAATGGCAATAATATATAATGATGTACTGTATGTCCATGTGCGCTTTATCCTTCGATCATTAAGATTCTCACTGGATTATTTCGGCAGACGAACCCATAAGAAAACAATTGCAAGATGAAGTGATGCATCATGCATGAACGATAATAATGTGATATATATAATTATATAGTATATGCATTTGGCAATTGGCATGGAGCAAAGGGAATGTTTGAATTGACTGTGAGGATATATATTTTTCTTTTCTCATGAAAGAACTGTCTTTTTTATGGCTATCCAATATTTGCAGGGGTTTATACAAATACAAAAAATGTGTTCAAGTTGTTATTCGCAGTTGTATGGACGTTGCTGTTCAACTTGTATTATTGTACTATACGCAAGTATGTGCCTCCATCCTTGCTGCGCCGTCAAGCAGGAGGAGGACACATGCATACATCTTTTTTTTTAATGGAATATTCTGAATTGCGAATGAATGTCCTGCCGTCGAATAAGGTCCATACGCACCGGACCAAGTTTAGGATGTTTGTACGTGCTCGGTGTCTCGAGCAGGATGGTGAAATTCGAACATGAGGCTCATGCGTGCTAGCTAGGTTACAGGGAGCCCGAAAGCAACGCCATCGTTCGCATTCCACCGGCGTCCATTCTTCCCCTTTGTTCCGTTGCTAGAGGGGTGTTTGATTTAGGATGTTAAAATTTAATAGGTATCGTAGTGTTTTTGTTTTATTTGATAATTAGTGTCCAATTATAAATTAATTACATTTAAAAGATTTATTTTGCAAATTACTCTTTACTTATATTTTTAATTTTGTAAATAGTCTACATTTAGTACATCATACATGTGTATATAACTAATGATAAAACTTTATCAAGGCCTTGTTTAGTTCCAAAAAAAATTTGCAAAATTTTTCAGATTTCCCGTCACATCGATTCTTTAGACGTATGCACGGAGTATTAAATATAGATGAAAATAAAAACTAATTGCACAGTTTGGTCGAAATTGATGAGACAAATCTTTTGAGCCTAGTTAGTTCATAATTGGACAATATTTATCAAATACAAACGAAAGTGCTATTATTTCTATTTTGCAATTTTTTTTGAAGTAAACAAGGCCCAAAAGCAATGAGCCCTAAAGTGGAATTTCTACACGACATCCTCGCGCTGCCGCTAGAGCGAGCGTGATAGCTCGACCCCCGCTCCAACGCGCCGTATAGACGTATGCAATGCAAGTAGGTTAGGTATTGTTGTAGCTCAATTAGTTGGGCAGGTACTGTGGTACCAAGAAATTAGCTCCCGTGTCCATTTTAAATTGATTGATGGGAGTTAATAATGGTCCCAAATCTCGCGCAGTTCCCGGTCGGGTTTTGGCATCACGAGTGTTTCCGGTCTCAACTCCTGGAGATGAAGACAGCATTATGAGGAAGTACGTTTTTTTGGGTGTGTGTGTCAAATGCTGAACCTGAACTGTCAACTGTATGTAACCACGATCCACTTCAACTTCATGCTGACACTCCACAGTCACCAATCACTAAATCACTGCTAGTCGCTAGACCGCTCCATTTAGGACTTGTTTAGATGCACCCAAAATTCTAAAAATTTACAAAATTTCTCATCACATCGAATCTTTAAAAGCATGTATGAAACATTAAATATAGATAAAAAATTAACTAATTACACAGTTTATTTATAAATCACGAGACAAATCTTTTGAGTATAGTTAATCCATGGTTGGACAATGTTTGTCAAATATAAACAAAAATGTTACGGTATCAAACTTCAAAAAAAATTTACATCTAAACAAGGCCTTAGTTAGGCTAAATGGCTAATGCCTAATGGTGAGTACTACTCCATACTAGCAGCAAATCAGCATTTGCTAAAAGGAAGCTACGAGTGCTGGTTACTGTGTATGTTAACGCAGCAGAGCATCAGACAATCTTAAAAGACGAACGGAATATCAGCTTTATCGGTGGCAGAGCAACGCACAAGCACAACGCACAAGGCAAGGCCAGCAAGACGTCAACCACATCTCCTCTCGCACCACCGCCGAGACGAGACGGGGGTCCACACGCAAAGAAACACTCCACCGTCCTTCGGATGGTGGGATCAATGCAGGAAGCAAGAACGATCGAGAGCGAATCCTTTGCTAATTTTTTTAAAAGATTTTTAGTCGTATCCAATCTTACGACATAGGTATAGAGCATTACGATAAAAAACTAATTGTACAGTTACTCGTAATTTATAAAATGACAATAATTATTAAATACAAACAAAATAATATAATAGTTAAAACAAAAAAA
>Ga0182004_10005391_pt1 | contig 10411 bp, 4 predicted proteins | sample Sormic07211540_1_FD_120479 | JGI IMG/M metagenome (GOLD analysis project Ga0182004, IMG submission 120479) | Endophyte microbial communities from Sorghum bicolor roots, Mead, Nebraska, USA - 072115-40_1 MetaG | ecosystem: Host-associated > Plants > Roots > Unclassified | place: USA: Nebraska...
ACGTATGTTACAAGTGTTTTATCTGAATATTACATATGTTGCAGTGACTATATGCGTATATTGTAATTATTTGTTCCAAATGTTTCACCTCTTCAGAGTATGTTGCAGTGGCTATGCATACTCTGGATGTTACATGCATCTAATTTTAATTTATTTCAGCATGTTGCAATAACAAGTACTACTCTCTCTAAGGCGTTCGCGAAAAATTGTGGGTTTCGCTACTATATCACTTTCGGCTTTATTTGACAATTATTATTCAATTATAGACTTACTAGGTTCAAAAGATTTATTTCATAAATTACAGGTAAACTATGTAATTAGTTACCTTTTTTTTATCTATATTTAATGGTTCATGCATGTGCCGTAAGATTTGTTGTGACGGGAAATCTTAAAAAATTAAGAACTAAACAAGGCCTAAATGCTATAACTCGCGGGCAAGCACAGGCTATAGCTAGTACTACCTATCTCTATCATGGGAGTCAGCTCCAACATACTTAGATATGCGTGCAAGGGACACAGAACCAAATGATGTCCTCTATCAGATCAATACATGGATATGCGCGCGACGCTTCTTTTTCTTTCACATGCAGTTGGTGCAGTGTCTCAGTTCTATGGCCCTATGAGGCAGCATCGTAAAGCACCCAGTGCTTCCTCCCTTTCTCTCGCATGCAGTTGAATGGGCCCTACGCATGTGCTAGTGCAGATGTAACCAGAGGAGTAGTAAGCGCATAGGTCAGTAAAGATGCGAGGCGGCGTCGTAGGCACAGTAGTAGACGAGCGTCCGGATGCGCGTATCAGTCCGGACGTCCGGGCGCTAGTATAACCGCTCCGCTGTTGTCGGATGGGCTACAGGACAGGCATCCAAACGATATTGGCGTTGAGCCGCGGCCAACAACACCAACCAGATGGATCGAAGGAAGCCCGTGCTCGTCGGCCCGCGGTCTAGAGTTTCCCGCGGCTTCAGGCCCAACTAGGTGAACAAGCAGGAGGTTACGTTGCGTGTCTGAGTTGGGGAAGCTAATTTCTTCATTCAGTGCATGAAGAAATTAGTTACGTTAAATTTAGTTACGTGACCTGAGTACGTACTTTGCTAATTTGATGCCATCCACCATCCTGGTTTATTTACAAAGTTCCACTTCCACATAACAATTCCGCGCCATATGGGCCGTGTTTACTTTCTCACCCATTTTGTAAAATGGCCAACATTCTCCGTCACATCGAATCTTACGACACATGAATGATATCAAATATAGATAAAAAATAACTAATTATATAGTTCGTATGTAATTTGCGAGACGAATCTTTTGAGTCTAGTTAATCTATAGTTGAACAATAATTGTCAAATACAAACGAAAATGCTGCAATAGCATTTTGTAAAAAAAAAATAAGCCATGATCTGGGCTTGGGCGACGCTGCATTTGAACCCACGTTGTTGTTGGCTTGTTTTGTTTGAGCTGCAACACGACAAATAATACCCGCGCGCGCTTCCTCGGCTTTGGCGAGTCAACAGCGTGGTGGAGTTGAATAGTCCAAGTGGAACCATACCGTCACCCTCAGTCCTAGATAAACAAACAGTACTCCCTCCATTCTAATTTATAAATCATTTTAAAAATCTTAGAGAGTCAAAATATCTCAAATTTAATTAATATTATAGAAAAAATTAGAAAAGTTTGTGATATCAAACAAATATTACTATAAAAATATAATTAAACCCAATGATACTTAGATGATATCATAAATTTATTATATAAATTTAGTAAAACTTAAGATACTTTGATTCTCTAAGATTTTTAGATTAACTTATAGTTTAGAATACGTTCGAGAATGTATATATTGGAGTAATTCCTTCCTTTCGCTCAGGCGATATCCATGGCCAATACATTCGGAAACATACCAGATGAAATCCACTCAACTATCGAATTTAACAGGACATGTCCTACTTAACATAACAAAAAAAATTATTGTGCTCTGAACTGGAGGGAAATTCGAATGACGTGATCACGATGCATCTCAAATAGTATACGACAGTACGTAGATCGTAACGTGCTGCCTTCGATTGGGTTCCATCCTGCCATTCAGCCAAGAACAACCTTGTTCGGTACTCCTTAATTTCTGGTGCTGAGGGGCTGACAAGCAAGGATGAAGGATGCATGCATGCATCACGGCCCGGAACCAGAATAGAGGTGATCCGAAAGCTTGGGCTCAGGGATAGCCTGCAGCGGCTCCCTGCGGCACACATCCTTGATCCATCCCATACTTCTCCTCCATGCTCAGGTCCTGTAGCTCCACGCCCCGGCAGAGCACATCCTGCGACCCGACCCAAAAAGGCAGCAGCTCTCGGTCTTGGCCCTTGACATCCACGTTGTTGCTCAACATCCCGTTGGCATTCACGATGAAGAAGCGCTCCGGCCTAAATTCGCCGGCGTCTCGTCCCCCCACACTGCCAGCATCCCGGCCGATGGCCCAGGCACTGACGAGAACGCGCATGCCTGCTGGGATGTTGTAGCCGGCCACGGATGTGTCCTCTCGAGATTCTCCTGCAGGTGTGGTGGTGTGGCAAGCAAGTTAGTACTGACGACGAGACGTCTCGTCGGACACAAGCCAAAAAGATGAAAAGAATCCCTCCGATGTACCTTACATCAGCAAAGTTCAAAAGATTCAATTTATCTCAAATTGCCCTTTGATGAACTAGTGCCACACTTGGCTAAATACCCGTGTCATCAGTTGAACTCTTACTGTCGCCAGTTGTCACTTGCAACTGTTAGAAAAAGCTCGTGCTAGCTTATTAACATTATATTAGAATAAACTGCAGTCCTGTGATATGGAGATTATAACAAGTAAAAACACAATTCACATTTAAAATTTTTTTAAAAAAAACATTATGATTTCAGAGTAATGCTACTTGAGTTTGGTAATGTATATAAAAGTCTTCTTATTTATTTTCCCCATCAGTGTTTACTGCATCAAATAAAGGCAATAACGAAATTGTAAAGGAAATTCCACAACACTATAAAAAAAACGAACACAAATTAAGTATCAGAGAACAAGTCTTATTAATAAGTCTTATAAAAAACTGCATTAAATATCTTCTTCTGCACATAATTACTAGAGCCTCAAAAGGTCGGCCTCAGCAACTATCGTTCTGAATGTCCAAAAAAGCATAAACAAATCTGACAACATTATTTTTTCTCACATGGAGAACATAAAAAATAACAAATATAGTAAACTTACCTTCGTTGAAGGATTTTGTAACAGCACTAATTCCCTAGTGCGCAAAAATTGTGTTTTCAGAAAAAGTCACCAGGACTAGGATATACAGCTCAAAGGCTTGACCTTCCCTTGTGCACTGAAGATTAAAATATGCAGTAAGTCAAGAAGAACTTAGTATAATCTGATCAATTACATCAAAATAGTAAAAATTACACACTTCATTACAAAAAATAAAAGATCAATTACCTTGCACTAGTATAGTATGATCACAGAGTTGTGCCATTATATTAGTAAGAAGGCTCCAATGGCAATGATTTACAGATAGAAGTGACAGAATGGAATTATTTGAGGTTAGCTCGTCTCTATGGATGCTGCAGATACTAAGAATACATATAGACATAAGGTTCATCAAAGTCCACTAGTTATGCTAACTTGAAATACAAATAAGCAGATGGCAAATTACCATGTTGGTAAAACAAATCAACCCACCATTGTGAAAACTAGGATAACAGAGTTCAGAACTAGTAAGTACTCTCAGAGATAAAAACATAAGGATGCAATATTTTCTGCAGCAACACATCAGGAAAAACGAAAGGCAAGTAGTTAAACAAGGTTCTACAATCTGAGGAGTAACGTTCTTGTAAACTAACAAAACCAATGTTCGACAGAACAAATAAATAAAACAAGATTTTATATAGTATTTCTTTAAACAAATGAATTAACATACTGTTGATGCATCTTATTTTTGTACCAGTGCACTATGACAACTGAAAGTAGTTGAAGCATGTTTTGCACTATATATAGGGTGACTCTGCATATAGGATACTAACCAGCAGTTTTATGTGCAAGGTGCTAGGCACATCCTGAGATATTCATACTTCAACACAGAATCATGTGTATATAAAGTCCGGAGGTTAGAAGAATGTAAATTTAAACAAGAGCCCTGCACAGTAGGTGAAAACAAAGTGCGTTATTCAAAGGGAAACCATAAATATCGTCAAATGAATGAATATTATAATATGATTTCAGAGTTCTTCCATTATAGTAATGCAAAGGCATCTGTAGAACCAATAAATAAATCCAGAAATTATATATCTAGATGCATCTTATTTCTGTAGAAGTGCTCCAAGACAACTTGAAAAAGTACATGAGCATATTTTGCAAGCTGCGAGGTTTCTAAAACAGCTGAACACATTATTCGGTGTTCCGTATGTGAGAAATTTCTCAGCTAATAGTTTCCAAATAACCAAAACAGCTGGCAGTGGATTAACAAAAATGTGGATCAAACCAGTAAACATTTTTTATGGGACTATGGTGTGATTTTGCATATAGGATACTAACCAGTTTTGCGTACAGGGTGTTAGTTAATCCTGAGATGTTCATGCTTGACAAACCAGAACCGTGTATAGATACAGTGAGAATCCAGAGGTTAGAAGAATGTACAATTTGAACACGAGACCCTGCACAGTAGGTGAAAACAAATGGGTTATTTGGAAGGAAACCATGATTGGAGAGAAATAAACAAAAGGAGAATGACTGACTTCTATGAGCTTAAAAAAAGCAAGCGAAGTTGGTGGGTAGGAAGTTCCACCTCTTTGTTACCTTGGCTTAGTCAGGCGTAGACAACTGGAATGATTCCAATCAACTTGCGGCACTGCCTTCTTAGCTCCTCGCTTTCGCTACCCCAGACACTCAATTCTCGCAGTGAACTTGGAAGGTCATTCACCTTGGGCAGTGATCGAATGGCTGGGCAGCTATGGATCTCTAATTTCTGCAGTGAAATAGGGAGGCAGTCCTTGGGCAGAGACTGGATGGCTGGACAGTAGTATATCTCCAACTCTTGCAGTGAACTTGGGAGGCCATCCTTGGGCAGTGACCGGATGGCTGGACAATTGTATATGCTTAATCTCTTGAGGTTGGGAAGTCCATTAAGCCCTGCAGGAAGGCACTGGAGCTTGTCGCGGTCCGAAAATGTGATGTCCTCGAGAGAGGTGAGGAGCTGAAGGGCGTCCTCTTGCTCCTTTGTGAAGCGCTCCACCTCTTCGTCCTTGTAAAAGCTCAATTCGGTGAGCGAGGAAGAGAGCAAGGTACAGATGGGCGCAGCAAGGACGCCCGCGACGTCATCTGTCTCAAGCTCCTGCAGTTTGGAGGAAGAGGATGAGAACTCTTGTTCGTGGGGCTGCGGGGGCTCGGGACCAGCGAAGAAATTGGGGGTTCCACGGACGGTTAATTTGGTGAGACGACCTTGGGCTCTTAAATCCTCACATCCCCATATGGTTAAATCTGTGAGAGAGGCGAGGTTTGAGAGAGGCAACGGGGTTGCTGTGCCCACCGCGCCGAAAAGATAGAGTCGTTCCAGAGAGGTTGGGAAGGGGGGACACGAAGAAGAGGAGGATAGCGAATATTAGGAGAGGAACCTAGGGCAATCATTTATCACCAACGATCGGAGGGAGCGCAGACCTTGGAGCCCCCCTCCTTGACTTCCAGTTTGTTCGTCATCTTTATCGTAGTTGAGTGAATTAGTGCAGAGGACCAGATTTGGACACTTCGAGATCTGCAAATTATGTAGTTGGGGTGGCAACAGCAGTAGTCCTTCTGATGATGATGATGCTCCTCCTGCTGCGATGTCCTCCTCTCCGCTTGTGTCATATTGCTGCTGCTCCAGCGGTACAATCTGTGCCTCCTTTTCTAATTCGATGACTGAAGATGTCACCAGCCGTTCTAGTGCTCCCGTCTTCTTCTGTTGGTTCACAGCTCTTAACCCTGTCAACATTTCACAACCTTCGATCTCCAGGTCATGGAGCTTTGGGAAGTAAGATAACAGACGGGTCAGTGCCTCTCCTGTAGTACCACTTTGGTTGATGCTGAGGCTTTCAACTGGAAATTGGTATCCGACTTGGCCATCACCTTCCGGCACCAGAAATGCATTACTCATATCACTTATCTTGATGGTCTTAAGAGATGATAGCATTTGGAGGTTATCCAGGGATAGAGGAGGGCATCTCGTGATCGTGACCTCCAACACTTTTAGTTTGGAAAGGTTATGAAAGGATAATACCCTCCAAAATGAATTATCCAAATCATCCTTCCCCTTGATTCGCAAACGATATTCAGACATATAGTTTCTCACTAAATTCAAACACTCCAAAGTTGAACCAACATGTTCAATCGTGACCAAGCACATGGCACTAGACCAAGGAATACAAGGCAATGATGACAGATTTGGACAACATGCAATCTCAATTAGCTCAAGTTTAGGAAACCAAGTCATGTGATCCTCATGCTCTGCCTCACATCCAGTATGATGTGTGAACGGCAACTCTGTGAGTTCAGGACAGTCTCTAATGATTAGCACTTTTAAGTGAGAGAACAACTCGCAAGGGCCATTTCCAATCCATTTTTTCAATTTTGGTATCTTAATTAGGTCAAGCCGCTTCAGGTTATTGAAGCTTTGGCTTGTTATACAACTCTGGTACTCTTTACCTTGTTCATCGGTCAGCCACATCTCTCCTAGAGGTGGAAGGGATTTCCAAGAAACATCATAAAGTTGGAAACTTTCCAAATTTGGAACTGAGAGGTTTGCGCCAAGCCATGAGGGGCAGGTCATGCCACACTGCCCACTAATACAAAGCTTTAAAATATTGCCACTTGGCTTAAGGCTTTCGAGAACATGTTCTTCTAGTGTAGGGTTCTTGTTGGAATGACCACTATCCCAATGTAATATTAACTCACGTAAGTGGGTTTTTTTAATTAATTTTGCATCATCTACTTCTTCCATTAGTTCAATCTTCTCAAGACCTCTAATTGCCAATAGTCCACAAAGCTCTGTCAAATGTCCTAGCTGTTTCAATTCAAAACCTTGACTTTCCTTTTTTACAACAAATGTTTTTAACTCTTGTAGTGATGTTAATTTTCCCACCTCACAAATACTAGAGTGCATTTTACTATCATCAACAAGAAAATGACGTAGCTTTACAAGGTTGCACATATCATTAGTTGAATAAGCTGCATGGAAGCATTGTCGTAGATCTAGGACCCTTAGGTGATAAAATCTTGAGATAATGTTGGGTAATATTATTGTTCCGAAAGGACTCTGGATTCGAAGGTAGCGAAGGTGGACATAATATGACAAGTTGTGCAATAAAACTTCTGAATGGTAACTTGCATTGGATAGGAAAATAACACGAAGTGCTTTTGCCTCCTTGAGAAAACCATCAACAGTATTCACAAAACTATCTTGACATTTACCAAATAGCATAAAAGACCGTAGGCTTCCAACTTTCAATCTTTTAATTAGTGTACTAAGATCCTTCTGACATGTATCAAAAGTTATTTTATCTTTAACACTTGTATCATCTATATTGATGGATAAGTAACGAATCGATGGTGGAATTTGTGTGGATCCCACATTAGCACTGTTTATGCTAAGGCATTCGTGTGATGAGATTTTTAGCACTAATTCATGTAGTAGATCATGAATAACATAACAAGTGATTTTACCATCACCGTCTTCTTCTTTTCTAAAAAATCCAGAATTAATCAATTCTATCAAATGGTTTAGCCCAATATCTTCAATCCTTCTATTTTCCCCATGTGAATGCAAAATATCAAGACCTATCCATAAGTGAATTAGCTCTTCTGCCTTAAATTTGTAATCCTCAGGAAACAAAGCACAATAGCTAAAACAATGTTGCAGATGGAAGGGGAGATAGTCATAGCTTAGCTTCAAGGCTGGCATAATGTCATTTTCACCAGTTTCTAATTCCCATTCCTTACTTTCAAGGACTCTGTTCCAGTGATCCAGATCAAGGTTTTTTTTCAATAGTCTTCCAACAGTTTTTGCTGCAAGAGGGGAGCCCTTTAGTTTTTCCACTATCTTAAAACCAACGTTAAGTAATCCACTATGATCATTACTTGAGTTTTTATCACCAAAGACATAGGCTAGGAATAAATCTTTAAATGCTTCACTATCTATAGATTTCAGATCTATCCATCTGTTAGTTGTTTTAACCATTTGTGCTACTACCGGAAACCGAGTTGTGACTAGAACTATGCTCCCTTTTGTTTGTCCTTTTCTGAAGGGCACTAAAAACCTTCTCCAGTCATCACCACTACAACTCCACATATCATCCAATACAAGCAAAAACTTCTTGGACTTCAACTTTTCTTCAATCAGCTTCTCTGGACTATCATTTTTTCCTAGATTCATATTATCCACAATCTCTTGTGTGAGTCTGTACACACTAAATGTGGTAGACACACATACCCAAACCTTTTCCTCAAAGTGGTGTTGAAGTTCTTTATATATGACTTGTATTAGAGTTGTCTTTCCAATGCCCCCTGGACCAACTATCGGAAGCACTGTGAGGTCCTTATCACAATAATCACCCTTAGTGATGTCATATATAATCTTATTTATCTCATCCTCTCTGCCATAAATTTTAGGCTCTATAAGCTCTGCTGTGGTCATGGGTCGACTTTTAGCAGCACTATGTGTGGGCACAGGTATCCGACCTTGCTTATTAGAAAGCATTGTGTCGAGGCTTGTAGCAATGCATTGGGCAATGCTGCGGTTGGAGTCCAATAACTCAAGATTAAGAATTGTGGATACCTTGGCTCACACAGGCTTTAACTGTTCTGTGATCTCTTTTATCTTTTTGGACATCTCAACCCTATCAAACTTGAGCTTTGGTGTTTTTATGGCGAGTTCTCTTTGTGGTGCCCTGTTATTAGGACGAACACAGCAGAGGAATCTCCGTCCATTTGATGCCATGTTGGAGTTGGGCGAAGAAACAGAGTTGCAAGGAAGGTGTTTACCGACGATGTTGACGGTGTTGCAAGCTCCAGAAGCAAGCTTTTGCAAGCATCCTTTTTGAACCTCCTCCTCCCGGTTGCCCTGGTTGGTCGACTGCAGCCGTGGCTGCGTGGGCTGCGGCCTTGAAGCCCTCCCACACGGCCAAGCTCTACATGTGACTCCTCGGCTTGCCTCGTCTTCTTGCTCGTCGTCGTCGTCAGGTGATCCATGGCCACGGCATGGCCAAGCTCCACAGGAGACACCTCTCGTGCCTTCACTTGGCTCGTCACGGTTGCCGCGGCCAGCAGAGCGTGGGGATGAGGACATCCTCCCAAGCATCTTAGCTATACCTTTGGCAGCATGGCGAGCATTGAGGGCGTGGTTGCGGAGGCAGCCCCCATCATGCTCGTCGGCGGCATGGTAGGTGCCGTCGAGCTCGTCCTGGATGCGGAAGTAGTCGACCTCGTCCAGCGCGTCGTCGGCGTTGTACGCTAGGCCCCGGAGCTCCTGCAGCAGCTCCTCCAGTCCCGGGTTGTGGAAGTCCTCCAGGCCGCAGCCGTGGCCGTGGCCATGGCCACGGGCATTGTTGAGCATGCCCTGCGCGTACAGCAGCTCCATCCTGAGGGCGCGGATGTTGGTGCCGAGCTCGGAGCTCGCCGCCCACGCCTCCAGCACCCCGCCGGCCGCAGAGCCCAGCGCCTTGCCGACCACCCAGCGCGCCGCCTCGATGCCGACCTCCATGGCTGGGGGAGCCTGGAGCGTCGTGCTTGCTGCTTAATTAGCGCTCGAATGAAAAAGGCTATTTCTTACTGGATTCCTGAAAAAAAACAAAAGTTTCAGTCTGGAAACAGAGAGATTAGGGCCTTGTTTAGTTTCTAAAAAATTTTGCAAAATTTTTCAGATTTCCCGTCACATCGAATCTTTAGACGCATGCATAGAGTATTAAATATAGATAAAAATAAAAACTAATTGTATAGTTTGGTCGGAATTGACGAGACGAATCTTTTGAGCCTAGTTAGTCTATGATTGGACAATATTTATCAAATACAAACGAAAGTGCTACAGTGCCTGTTTTGCAAAATTTTTTGGAACTTATTGAGGAAATTGGAGAAGGTTCTGGCTGGCTCATCCCAGCACAGTGTCATTCTATTCTTATCCTCTAAATATTACATAAAGGCCCTCTTACAAACTACTATTTACACCAACACTCCCCCTCAAAATGGGCTAAAGATATCTAACATGCCCATCTTGTTACAACTCAACTCATTCTCACTAGGTCCTAATCCTTTTGTGAAACAATCCGCTAACTGACTACGTGATTTTACATACCCTAGCTTTAGGATCCCACTATCCAGTTTCTCCTTAATGAAGAATCTATCAATCTCAATATGCTTAGTGCGATCAAAC
>Ga0182004_10005392_pt1 | contig 10411 bp, 4 predicted proteins | sample Sormic07211540_1_FD_120479 | JGI IMG/M metagenome (GOLD analysis project Ga0182004, IMG submission 120479) | Endophyte microbial communities from Sorghum bicolor roots, Mead, Nebraska, USA - 072115-40_1 MetaG | ecosystem: Host-associated > Plants > Roots > Unclassified | place: USA: Nebraska...
GTTCCCAAATGAAGTACCGTAATTTTTATATAGACTTTTTTTTGTTAGTGGGGTAGGTTTGTTTTTTAGTTTTATGATTTATTTTAGTTTTGTAATTTTTTTCTAAATGTCACCGTAGCGTTAGCACGGGTAATATACTAGTTGTTCATTAATTATATTTTTATATTATAACTATTTGATGTTATAATTTTTTATAATTTTTTCTATAATTTTGATCAAAGTTAAGATACTTTGATTCTCCAATATTTTTGGAATAATAATTGGGCATGGAGCGAGTATTTGCTAGGCTGAGGGCTCGTCTGTACTCACTTCATCATCACCGTATCCCTCCCGAGTTCCGTTTCCGTCAGCTCGGGAGTTGGCGACGACCGCGCCTAGTTGTTCAGGGGCCGTCGCCGGAACAACGGTGCGTTCCGGGCTTCCGGCTGCCCATTGGCGACTTGGCGTGCGTGTCGGCGTCGGCGAGGGATCGGCCAAGTATTTTCTATCAGTTGATGACGATGAAGATGCAAGAACGATGAACATGGCTAGGCTTTGGTGAGACAATCTGAATATAAGTATAACTAATAACTTTAGTTACACTGAGATGTGATGTGGCTGTACAAACCCTTGTCGTGAGACCCCGCGCGTGTATCGAAAAATCAGGTGCAATAATCCAACTCCAAAATTTCCAATCAACTTAACTTGTCCAACGACCAATACAGAACTAGAAGGAGCAGCAGCATATGGAGGCTACGATATGAATGATGGAGATCGCCTGAGATGGTCCATCCCGCTGTACTACCTGCTAGTGCTATCCTGCCAGGTGGTCGAATGCTAGCTGATGTTGAGCCCCTTGTCCTTGTCCATCCCCAGCAGGCGTACCGGCGACAGCCTGCCGGGGCTGACGACGTCCGCAAGCCTCCGCCCTTTGCGCTCCTTGATGGTGTCCAGCCGCGGCGACCACGGCCGGCCCCTCGCGGCGCCCACCAGCTGCTCGTAATGCTTCCTGAGCTCCGGCGTGCTGCAAAGCGCGGCCGACCCGCCGCCGTCGCCGTCGCCGCGGCCCCCACCGCCGTCACCCGCTACGGCCCTGACGATGAACTCCTCCACGACCCTGATCACGGTGCGCCCGTCGCCGTCCTTGGCGTACTCGAACGGGCTCTTCCGTCCTGCCGCCAGCGACGTCGCCGCCTTGCCGCCGCGTGAGTGCGACGACGAGAGCGCCGCGAGCGATGCCGCGGTGACGACCCCGTCGCCGCCGCAGGGGAGGCGGTCGACGGGGACGACGAGGTACGTGCGGCCTGCCTCGAGGCGGTCCCCGACGCCGAGCACCGGCGCGGGGCGGCCGACGCGGAACCCGTCGGCGCGGCACACGACGTGGCCCGCGTGCTCCGCCATCACCTCCCCCGCCGCCTGCCCGGGCTCCGCGGCCCGCGTGCCCCCGCCCCACACCACCAGCCGCGCCTCGCGCCGCGCCGCCGGGCGCACGCAGTTAACAAGCCACCGCCGCAGCACGCCGCCGTTGCCCGGCATGCCGCGCCGGGGCAGCAGCACGCACGTACGTTCCTCGGTGGCACTGGCACGTGCTGTTGGTTGGTGCTCCGATCCCCTTTGTAAGCAGGTGCAAGCATGGCCGGCGGGCGGGCGGTGGTAGGTTTTATACATATCGCTCTGCAGGGAGGTTGCTAGGGGGCGGGCGCGCGGTTGACATTGACAAGGACGGGACGGGACATGGCGTCGGTGGCGCGGCGCCAGACCGGGTTGTTTTGGGGGCCGCTGGCGTCGTCAAACCGCGGTGGATCCGCGGCAGGCGCAAGCGCAAGTGGATGGGGGGTTTTGGTGGTTGTAGAAGCCGAGACGGCGCGGGCGGCAGCGTGCATCGGCTGGTTGATGGGGTGGCGGTTTGGCCGCGCCTGCCTGCAGCTGCCGTGCGTGCGAGGGTGCAGTGCAGGTGGTGTTGGTGTGCGTTCCGTGGTGGGTCTGTGGATGGGGCGTCGTCGTCGGCGTGGTAGGCTGCGGCTCCAGTGCTTACCAAGTCGTACGTCCTGCACGCTGGCCGACACGTACTGTGGCTAGTCATGAGTAGCAAATGCAGAATGGAGCTGCTGACCATGAATGAATAGTATACATGCATGGGCCGGCGGCCTGCGTCACCGGTGACGGGGAGAACGTTCTCTACTTGTACGTACTGTACTACTAGCTTGTTACAGACAAGACGGCAGACCAAGTCGTCGATGTTTTACTTCACATTTCATCACAGCCAGAGCAGAGCTATCATCGATATGCAATCCGCGTCAACACCACATGCCACATCTGCGCTGGCATGCATGGCGGATACGGAGTACGGTGAACGCTTTTGCTTGTGTTCTGGAATGGACTTCACTGGTCTGTGAACCCCAGACACTTTAGATCCATCGTTTTCGCATGCATGTGTCGTTCTCTGCGTGTTGCAATTTGAGTTTCAGCTAGGATAGGAAGTCCAGCACGATCGATTCACTCCGTCCCTCCGTCGTCACTTCACTCCACGAGAGTCCTGGTATTTTTTCTCTGACAACAAATCAACAACAAACAATATTTTTAGCTATAACCTTTTAGATAAACGAACAGGCTCGTATGTTGCGACGGTGGTGATGTGATCCCCTTCAATTCGTCCGGCGCCACGAGTGATGACCAGATCCGACGATCCGGAACGCCGGAACGGAGACACACGACGACTTGCCTCTCGCTAGTCGCAAGGCCTGACGTAGTTGGATGCATGCTGCTGAAGAGTTTAATGCTCTGACTCTCACGAGCTGCTAGGAGAGAAGACTAGAAGAGGTCGTCGCGTCGTCGCCGGCCAGCGATGCATGGCATGGCATGTGGCGTGAAGCAGGGACGGCGGCTCTGGACGAACCAAAGAACGACGCCGCCGCGCGCGCCCAGGCGGATTACAGTATAGATGCAAGATTATTGACTTCTCCTGGATCCTGGTTGGTTGAGCAGCAGCCAGCAGATGAGTGCAAGAGAAAACAAACCATCGTACTGAGTTGACTGATGATGATGATGATCTATTCTTCTGCAATGCAAAGTGCTGCCACCATCATTGGGTCAAAACGAAGATCTTGCACGTTCTAAGAATCTTGCATGCATGCACCATATGGTCATTAATTTTTACTCGATCAGAACCCAAAAATCCATGGATTCATAGTGACCCACTTTAACGTATATCAAGATTTACATTGTACATAATCTTTGACCTATATTTTGATTGGTCGATAATTTTTAGCAATTGTATAATCACAACTTTAGAGTCATAAACAATATATTGAAAAACGAATGAATTGTTGTGTAACTTAGAAGATCATGTCATGGTAAACTGCATCTTATAAACTGGACCCAAGGATTCGTAAGTGCTCGCGAAAAGAGGGAAAATCCGTACAAAGATGTGCTTATGACAATCCAATATATACATTTAGAGCCCTTTTCTAAAAAGAAATATATATTTAGAGCGTGCACATCTGTCTCTTAAAATAACTGTTCTTACACCATGTCATTAGCACACGGTGCTTGAAAGGTGGATAAAAAATGTTTAGTTTGCAAGCCAGGTGTTCAGCCTATTTAAGCAATGGTTTTGCACCGTAGCTAGGGATCCCCCCCCCCCTTTTTTTTCTTTTTTTACCATTGCTTCATGATGTGACAATGTTCTATCTATGCACCTCACATTGTTCATACCGTCATATTAGTAGCGTATCTATGGGTGTTTGTCGGTATATCGACCCAATAAAATTTGTAAATCCTTTAGCAAAGTAACATTGTAACTTAACAAAAATCGATGTCATGTAATAGAGGTGACCTATAGATAACCCCGACTGTGTTTCGTCCCTGACTCCCTGTCTTATGATAGCCTTGTGTGCTCCACATATATTCTTTGTTTTAAATTTCTTTTCGAGCTATACGCATTTGGCAGTTGCTTGTGTCAATATACCAGATGCCATGTGTAAGTGCAACTCGCAGGTCGCAGCCACTTTGATTATAAGTGCGACGAAAGTCCTGCACCACGAAATAATTAATCGCAGCATCAGGGAGTTGACGATTGGGTTTGACTGATTCAGCACCTACACCAGTACACCACGGACTGTGCGACTTTGCATGGTTTCTGAAATGGCGGTGCTAGCAAGAATTATTGCATTCGCCATTCGGTTAGCAGGTCACCTGTGTATAGGACGTTGAAAATTGTGACATGGTAGTAAAAGGCATAGAACAGGTGCAAATATAAATTCCAATATATATGGGAACTTCCATGCATACCATGGGAGCTTTAGTTATGTAAGTTCTTTTTTCCATTTTTTCTTTTGGAGAATATACGAAGGACAAAATGGTAAATTGAATATAGAGACGAGACAAATAATATTCTAATGGTTTCCCTAATTGTTTTGGTATTCCCTTTTCTTCACTAGCTTGCTAACCTTCTTAATTCCTTTTATATGTAAGATTGAGACGCTAAACTATATGATTGTGTTTATTTAGATCCAACAATACTAATAGTTATCTAGCTAATAGTTACTACTCCCTTCGATTTTATTTACATGTCGTATTCACTTTGTCCTAAGTTAAACATCTGTATCTTTGACCATCATTTTTTTAAATAAAAATATCGGTTCACTACATGCGATTTATGTTTTTATATTCACCTGAAAAATACTTTCATAACATAAAATTCTATATTGTTAAACTATAAGATTTTTTTTGAAATGGATGGCCGAAGTTAACAATGTTTGAATTAGGACAAAGCTAATGTGACATGTAAAAAAGAACGAAGAGTGTAATTATTAGCTAGCTAATTTTTAATAGAGGTTATTTGAAACCATCTACTAATATGTTGCTAATAGGTGGTTGGCACCTATTACTCTATTAGCCATCCAAATCTGATTCATTAGTAAATTTGTTCGGATCTACTAGTACTGATTTAGTTGCTACTTATTAATACTTCTATCCTAGAAAGAATGCAATTTCATTCTCACTTAAAGTGACTAAAGTTTAACAAAATATATAGATAAATGTTAAATTAGTAATTATGAGAATATGTTTCAAATGAATCCAATGGTACCTAAATTAGGATGACAGATATGACTATTTTTTATACAAATTTGGTCAGCCAATGAAATTAATGTTCTAGAATTTCATTCTTTTTAGGATGATGAGGGAGCATTGGATCCAAACAGACGGCTCTATGTAAGACTGCACTAGTACTTTTGTTTATTTGCATTTCTTTAGGAAAGTTTGTTTGAGCTCAACTTTACTAGTAAAGTTGTTTTTTTAGAAAATAGCTTTATGAGTGACTTTCTAGATGAAGTTGAGTTGTTTTGGAAAATGTGTTTGGCAAAATAGCTTCACCAACCACTTCATGCATAGTTGAGAGAGAGAAATGAGAGAGAGCTGCAATAAGCTACTTTTTTCAGCTTCATCCCAACTTATGTCTTTGTGGGAGGAGGAAAAAAACAGCTTTACCTATGAAGCTGTTTTGGAAATAAATGTTTGGTAAAAAAAAAACAGCTCACAACAGCTCATGAAGCTGTTGTGAGCTCCCTAAATGCTAATAAAAACGATCTTTGAAAGTTGATCTTGGGCCGAGCCCAGTCCTCTATCCAAATAGAAGGCCCAGAACGTTGAGCTTGGATCGACAGATCTTGGGCTGGCCGCTGGGCCAAGATAACGTCTGGTGTCGACAGTCGACGCGTCCAGGAAGCGCTAGAACAACGCCACGGCCGCCGCCACCACCACCGCAGTTCCCCGCAGCATCAGGCGCAGGCGGCGGCAGTGCGGCACCGCAGAACCGTCTCCTCCTCCTCAGCTACTCGTCGCGTGGTCTGCAGATGGGCGTCGAACCGGCGCAGCCGAACCCCACCGCGGCCGCGGTGACGGCCACCACCGCTGAGCAGGCTCAGGATCTCATCGACGTAAGCCCCAACCCAAACCCCCAAACCTCCTCCACCACCGCCCTATGGCCGAGCTCTGGTCCGGTGGTTCCCCTTGTTCGTATGCGCTACTGTAGACTGATCTGGATACTTGGCTCGGTTACGTTGTCAGGCCGCTAGGTACGATGACTTGGAGGACGTCGTCGCTATGTTCTCCGCTGGTATCTCGCTGGACTCCACAGATTCGCAAGGCCGCACAGGTTGGGTTCGATTCTATGTACTCGTCCACTGCTCTAAGTGATCTTCGCTGTTTATAAGAAAAATTCTGTTTCAGTTTTGTCATGGCAGTATAACATAGGGCTTAGTTTGATTGTGGTGACTGTCGTAAAACAAAGTGAAGTGGAATTATGTAGTTGAAGTATGCAGTATGCATATCTGTTTGGTGAATAATAAACTAGTAGGAGTACTATAAGCTAATTGAAGTGTAGTTGCTCCTTGGTGGAAGGTTTCCTCAGTCTATAGTGTGTCGATGAGCCTTTTTGGCCCCTTTTGTATTCATATACAGTATTCTCTTCTTATCAGCCTAGTATCATTAAGCTGCAAATCACCAATCGACTGCCTAGACTCTTAAACTGTGCGAAACTGGAGTAGTTAAAGTTACCCAATAGACTACCAAAACTCTTTAAAATTTGTGAAACTGGAATAGTTAAAGTTCATCTGAAGCCTGCTGAAAGACTTGGTGGCTGGGTTTTCATCAAAGATTATTGTCGAATTCTTGTGCTACTGGCCACTAACTAACATTTTGTTCCCCATTTCCGTTCAGCTCTTCATATGGCTTCTGCCAATGGCCATCTTGCTGTGGTGGAATACTTGATTCAAAATGGAGCGGTATAAGCTACTTTTTTTGTACACCAATTTACCATGTTGAACCAGATTAAATGTCATCATTCATTTAATGCTTTCGCTAAGCCCCTTTGCAATATGTTTTCTTATTGGAGAAAGGATAATCCAACTTCTATTGAAAGTCAATTAAGGTCTTTTTCATTCTGATGGGACTACCAGCTAAGAAAAAGATGCATCGACTATTCTAGCCTGAATAGAAAATAATTCTGTTACAGACACCATGCGAATTAACCACAAGCAAAGCCTGATGAACCCTTTGAAGTTGCATTTTGTTTTTCAGACTTGACTCATAAGTTCTGTTTGTGACTGCATAACTGAAACTCAGAATGTTAATGCCACCAACTTGGAGAAGAACACGCCCCTCCACTGGGCATGCCTTAATGGACATATAGAGGTAAAATTAGTATACCTTGGTCGCTCTGCTTTCTTGTACAGATGAAAACACACTCAGTGACACTGCTGCTCCTGAAAATAACTAACCCAGGTAATCAAGGCTTTGATATCAGCGGGGGCTAGCGTGAGTGCTCTGAACAGGTACGCCCAATCTAAACGACCACGTCTCAAGACGTGACATCATCATGAATGCATTTTTCCATCACTGTGTATGAAATTAAGCTGAACAATGATGGCACTTTTTCATGACATGATTTGTGTTCTGCAGCCATGAGAAAACGCCTATGGATGAAGCGGTGTCAAAAGGGAAGATGGATGTGATCGATGCAATCGGTGCAGCAGTAGCTCAAGCCGAGCTCGATGGCGTTACTGTCTCCTAAAAGGACCTGATGAGTACCTGGAGTTATGAATGACTTGCAGCCTTGTTCTTATCTCCCAGAGGTTCTGTCTATGTCACTCGTGATCCTGAATTTTTGATGGGCCAGTATCTGGGGAACATGGTAGATTAGCCTTTGCCGTTGCATGAGTTGAAAGTTTATTGTCTATAGTGTCGGCAATCACCTGTTAGCGTCAATGGCATGAGACCGTGGAAGGCTGATCTGTCGTTATAAACCAGATGTGAAGTTGTCAAAGATAAGGATTTCTCCTAAAATGTTGTAGGAACGTTGCTTGTTCTCGTAGACAACCTTCGTTTTCCTTTGTGTTCCTTGACTCCAAGTAGCGCTGAAATGGTATGCGCACCTCTCCCCTCTTTTTTTCAAATCCAACTTTTATTGCCTTTAAAATTGAAATGCGATTTCATGTCCCTGTTTGAGGGTTGTTTTATTGATGAATTGAAGTTGCTGCAATCATGGGTTCTCTCCACTAAATGGTTACTAGTAGTGGAGTATTGGTCTAATTGGATTGGATGGATAGGCGTTTGGACCATGCCCCCACTCACTCTATTTTGCGCTTTTGGTTGGGCTTCTCTGAAGGAAAGCACAGTGTCACAGAGCCCACTTCGCCCTGTTGCGACGATCCGTAACTGTGCCAGACACAATTCGTCGACAGATTTGAGATTTCTTGTCCTGCTTCTGCCCAATCCCCCAAGATAATCCAGACGATGATGCCAACATGGACACTTCTCTCTGCCGTGACAACTTCCATGGAGACAAGTCTACCGTCTCCCATCCAATGGCCGGAGTGCCGGACGTCCCCAATGGTCCGAGCTCGCTCTCATGATTCTGCTCACTGACCACGGAGTGAACCGAACCGTGATGCACTGCACGCGTCGCTGTCCTTGGTCACCCTCAGTGTCAGATCCGGCGGAGGAGCTTCTAGCAAAAGCAACCTGGCCATTTTGTCCATTGATGGATGGTTCGCGATGGCATGCTGCCGACCTGGCGTCGACGGCGGGCGCAGCGTGAGGTGCACGAGGCCGTCGCCGTCGCCGTCCTCGCCGCCGCCACCGCAGGCATGGTTACTCCGCCGGGGCATGCGTGAGACGACGAGTTAGAATTAATGGCACGGATGGCCCGTGAGTACGTAGGTACCGGCAAGTATACTCCTAGCACGATGTGTAAATACGTCATGTGTCGAGGTAGAAACCTTGAGGTATACGGACTACGGTGTATATTCTACTGTATCTGTATTCGGTTGCCTGCCTGCCATGCCAAGTGCCATGACTGGCTCTGTGGCACAGGCACAAACTGTCCTCCTGTGACGCCGTTGCGGCGCCGCATTGCCGCAATGATGCTGGGTGCGCCGCCGGCCTGACGACGCTGCCCCTGCCGACCTGTGAGCTGTGACTGACTGAAGTGCGTGCAGATGGTCTGAGCGGGTAGTCAGCTAGGCGATCGGATCGGAGCCCCGTCGATGCGCTTCACACTCACAGGAAACGGTTGCGGTGGTTTTCATCATTTACCCGCAATAGTGCGGCCTATGCCAAAGGCATAGATTAGCACGGTAACTAGCTCTGTTTAGTTTCCCACCTAAAATTTTTTCATCCATCTCATCGAATCTTTGGACACATGCATAGAATATTAAATGTATATAAAAAAATAAACTAATTACACAGTTTGGTTGAAAATCGTGAGACGAATCTTTTAAGCCTAGTTACTCCATGATTAGCCTTAAGTGCTACAGTAACCCACATGTGCTAATGACAAATTAATTATACTTAATAGATTTGTCTTGCAGTTTTCTGACGAGCTATGTAATTTGTTTTTTTTATTAGTTTCTAAAAACCTCTCTCGACATCCTTCCGACACATCCGATGTGACATCTAAAAAATTTTCATCTCCAATCTAAACAGGCCCTAAATGTATAGAAAATACTAACAACGATTATGGTTCTAAACATATACTACACTTTAAAAATGTACAATAACACTTTGATTTTTTTTTTGGGTACATCTTCAATATCTGATTTTTACTTCAAGTTCCCTGGTTGTTCTACGTCTTGTTCGTTTGACTGATAAGTCATGACATAAAGTATTTTTAACTGATTTGTTGTGAGAGAAAACACTGCTGAATAGGTGGCAGATTCGGCTGATAAGTTCAAGCGAATAATGATAACGATCCTCAGGTGAGAGCTAGTAAGAAATGACAATAGATTGATTCTGTTGGAGACTGAAGTACTGATGAACACAGAGTGGTGAGAAACTGTTTTTTTAGCTCCCGGTTTCAAGTGTAAACGGATAAACGATTTTTGTCTCATGTAGTTGCCATTTTCCCATTTGTCTATTCTGGAGCGACCTCACACGTTGAATCCGGAGCTAGGATCAATCCCAAATGGATAAAATAAGTATTAGTCTATTTTTGTAAAAGAATCGAAATGGTCAAAATGAAAATGACTTGATTTAGCATTGTATGAGTGGTGAAATAGTGTTACCGTCCCTTAGCATTGTATGAGCGCTGCATATTAGCCGGCAGAAAGAAAAAACTTACGTACACTTTTCTGCTTTGGAGAAGACTTGAGCAGATATTAAATTTCCTTGTTAATTTGCATTGGCACCTGAAGGATCTCGTCCTGGTGGGTTCAGGATGAGATAGATATTGCGGTGTAGACGTGTAGTGTACAAGAGTAAAGATCCAAGCGCTGGATCGCTGCCCCTGCAGCCATTCATTCATCGAAGCTCTGACTATCTTTGGGTAGCTTAACGTTGCAATAATTGTTTGTGTGCCCTGGCCTATGCCTAAACCTGATTCTGCATTGCAGCCAGCTCTTTATTTCTAGTTGTAGCCAGCTCTTTATTTCTA
>Ga0182004_10005393_pt1 | contig 10411 bp, 4 predicted proteins | sample Sormic07211540_1_FD_120479 | JGI IMG/M metagenome (GOLD analysis project Ga0182004, IMG submission 120479) | Endophyte microbial communities from Sorghum bicolor roots, Mead, Nebraska, USA - 072115-40_1 MetaG | ecosystem: Host-associated > Plants > Roots > Unclassified | place: USA: Nebraska...
AAATTATTTACACAGGCGGTGTAGTGTGAGCCGCCTGTGTAAATTACATTTATACAGGCGGCTCACATTGCCAGCCGCTTGTGTAAAAATTCATTTACACAGGCGGCTGGCTAGGTGCACCGCGTGTGAAAACCTAATTTTCACAGGCGGATCACACAGCCCCGCCTATACTGTGGTCCATTTTGTACTGACCTCTGGTACAGGCGGTGGGCTTGGCCGCCTGTGAAGATGTCTTTAGCACCGCCTGTAAAAATATTTTCTGTAGTAGTGAGCGAAAGCGTCTTTTGAGACTTCCCTTACACTCATGGTAGTCATGTCCGCGTCACACTCACACGGTTTGGTAGATCTCTCTTTCTCATATATTCATTGAACAAAAGGACCGTGCATGTGCGAGAGGTAACTTAATTATTTTCAAATGTAAATAAACTATATATAGCGTATGCAAGAGTATTATCATTTAAAATTCAGATTTAGACTCTATTGGAGTCCTTTATCACCCATCACATCATATATATATATATATGAACACGGGCGGACCTAGGATTAGCCAAAGACTAGGACCATTGCATTAGACATCTATACTAATTATGCTTAACTATAAAAAAATAATATTTTGTCCACTGCAATTAAGGGCTAAATAAACTAGCTAGGGCCATAACCCTAGTGGCCCTAGTGTTGGGTCCGCCGCTGTATGGATTAGGGTCTGCCACTGTGCATGAAGTACTAAAACAACAACTAAAGGATAATTTGCAAGACGAATCTTTTAAACCTAATTAGTCCATAGTTGGACACTAATTGTGAAATAAAACGAAAATACTATAGTGCATGATAAATTTTATCATCTCCAACCAAACACCCCCTTACTCAAACGCTGTCGCCTAGCTGCTATCCTGTTTATCTGTCGGTCAACGCATCAGTCACACTACCCATGCGTCCAACCGTGCCTGCGCTCAACTGGTGTCGACGCCTACGGCTAGGATTTCGGCAAGACCTTGCTGGCATCAGGTAAGTTCAATGCTCTCTCTAACTCTTCCTAGCTCTCTTCTTTTCAACTCTAGCAGGCTAAGAATGGGGTTCAGGGGAGGCAAATGGGCTAGGCGGTGGGGATGACAGAGGGCAGCATTAGGGCCCTGGCGGTGGACACGATCGAGCTGGGTCGCGGCGAGGGGTTGCGGCAAGATCAATGACGCCCTTCCCTAGGGTTAGGGTGGGCGAGGTCGAGGGGCGGCGGTGGGACGTGGGTGGCATGACGAGGTAGTGGGAGTTGCCGGCCACCAGTGGTTAGGGGGGGCGAGGATGAGGCCGAGGACGGCGACCTAGCTTGTCTTTAGAAGAGGTCAAGGTTGTTGGGCGGCGATGGATAGTGGGCAGCACAGACGGCGGCGAGGAAGCGGGTGGCTCCTGGTCGTGGAGGGCAAGGGCCAAAACTTAAAAGGAGGTGGCGGCAGCGGAGGGGCGCAGGGCGGAAGGTCAAGGGGGCTGCTGGAGTTGGAGGTAGAAGATGACTAATGGATTTATTAAAATTCATGCACATGTCCGGAAGACATCCCTTTAGGGTAAATACTCACGAATAGGCAAATCCTCTCCATACATTTATGTACGAAAATTTCAAAAGTACTCCTACGCTGTCGTTTACCCAGTTCATTCGAGGAAACGACTTGGGCAGATTGCCAACATGCATGCTAGCAGCAGAGCAAGTAGTACTTTTGTTTTTATTCTCTCCCTGATTGCAGGCCTTTAGGTAATTAGGTGTGTCATGTATAGATTAATCTCTATACCTGAGTTGGCTCCGTCACCAAAAGCTAGGTTGGCTCCATCCCTAAAAACTGGGTTGGATCCAACTTAACCCATCCAACCCCCAACCAAACACACGGTAATAGGTGCGAATTAGGGTTCAGGGGTACAAGTAGTGCTCGAGTGGTCCTCTTAAAAAGATTTACATCATTACATAAATCTTAAAGTGGTCCAATAATTAACTATAATTAATTACGTTATGGGTCCGGTCTAGATTTGCCCACGCCCCCAAACGAAGCCCAAGATTTAGCACACCACGACGAAACTTGCCTTTCATTCAATGGCAATATGGCATAGAGTATGCTGGTGCTGGCTTTCATTGCGGACGAGGCGGCACCGCAGCTGCGGTGGCTGCACATGGACGGGCGACAGAGTGCGGTTATGGTACTTCAGACCCAAGGACCGTGTAAGCATGTACACGGCGATTACCCATGCCCACAGATATAAGTTCAACGAATAGGGCCTTAACAAGGTTCTCATTTTATCAGATCCTGTTTTCACCCGCTAATAATCAACAGCGTTTCATTTTTACAAGAAATAAAATGTACAGTAGTAATGTCATGTTTTTACCCAGGCACCGTCCGTTCGTACTAAACATCATGCATAGCTTCATTAATGCATCAGATTGGTTTATTCACGGCATCAGCGGAACCTGGCTCCAGGCCAACATCACCTTTAGCAACCTTGACTTCACCGCCGATCCGATGGGGGCAACTCCACCTTGCCCCCAGCTTCCATAGTAACGAGTCAGCTAGCTGGTGGTCTTGCATGTTCCTAAAGAAAGTTGTTTTAATATTGTCTAAAGTCAAATTCCTAAAGAAAGTTGTTTTAATATTGTCTTAAGTCAAATATTTTAAACTTTAATTATAAATAAATTCTTTTGATTGAGTTTGAAAATCGAAAGTGATGTAAGTAGATTCATCTCGAAATGTAGTTTTATAAAAGTATATATTGATTATATTCTATAAATATTTTATAGCAAAAAGTAGTGAACAAAGTTGTTTTCTGAGACATAAAACGTAAGAACATGCATGAAGAGAGTATGTGATCTTTCCATCTAGTGACAGGTGGGCTTGAGCCACTCCTGTGCATCTTCCATGGCCAACCAGGACTCTTCTAGCACTATTAGATTTTTATGATCATTAATCCTTGGTTAATACAAAGAGCCTGTAACAAATACAGTATAATCCAATATGTTATTAGCTGGCTAAGTTTATTTTTAAAATTTTACCTAACTAAATTTTAGTTGGGTGGATCCAAACAATGTTGTAGCCTTTGGAGGCAACTTCTTTTACACGACAACATCCAAATAATCAGTTAACAAAAAAAAAACATCAAATCAATCGCCATGCACACACATCCAGTAACCAGACAGCTTGTATTCTATGGAAAACCCTGCTGTTGCTGCGCCTCTCTTTCTCTAATATTTATATTTTTTTTTGAAAAAAGAAAAAGAAGATTCACCAGTTGGAAAGTAGTCATGGTTGTCAAGTCGATACAGACGGTCGTGATAGAACTCCGTCTTTGACTGGAACGGCTCCATTTTTTTTCTGATGATGAAAGAAGAACACGGCTCGTCCATCGTCGTCGTTGGCCACATGCCGTGCATCGACTAGCTTCGAACCAACCACGACGTCTGTCAGACCGGTGTCCATACATGTGTCGGTGTACATGCATGTGACTGATTGTCTGATTATTATATTATACATATAATCATCATTAATTCGAGATCGGCCGGCCATCTGCAACTGCAATGGATCAGCTTAATTAGCCGATCGCGTCCATCCAGAGTCGAGTACAAATAATCGGCGGAGTATATATGTTGTGCTTGTGCACGGACATTTATAAGCTGTATTTTTTCTGTCAGCCAATAATATTTTTCTCGCATAATAAATCAACAAACAGTATTTTTAGCCTAGCAAACAGGCTCTTAATCATGCATCTCCAGTCCACCGCGCGTGTGAATTGAGTATATACGCACACGCCGCGCGCCCGGTCGGTTTGACGTGAGGTGAGGTGAGGTGAAAGGGGTGCAGTGCAATTAATCGGGATCATGCATGTAATTAGCTGGCTAGCTGGAGGACTGGAGCGGCGGGAGATCTGTCGCCTGTCGTTACCAACCGGCCCGGTCCGATCACGGAGTAACGACGCAAGAGACTGCTGTGGCCAACAAACGATATCACGTGCGGCCGGCCAGGTCTACCAACCTAGGTCCCACGAGTAAGCCTGCATATCAAAAGGTGACCTTTATGAGTTGGGTTCAAGTGTCGGGTTAGCTCATCAGGGCATGTTTGGCACGAGCTAGAGCCGTTTTGTGGACTCTGTTTGGAGGGGTTCCGATGGCTCTAGCTCCGGTTACTATAGCACCTGTGTAGAGGAGTTGCCAGAGCCTTCAAAACACAACTTCTTTGACCTCTGTCGATTTTGCAGTGGAGATTGGAAGGACAGGAGTTGAGTGTCCGGAGCCACACCAAACACTACCTAATTCAGCTCGGCTCATCTGTTTTTCACTTAAAAACAGCTCCTTCAACAAAACGTTTGGCTGAGCTCTTGCGGAGGAGGCGAAAAGGAGCCCTACCAAACACACCCTTCGACAAAACGTTTGCCAGCTCTTTCGGAGGAGCCAGAAAGGAGCCCTACCAAACACGTCCTTTGACAAAACATTTGTCAAAGCTCTTCTAGAGGAGCCAGAAAGGAGCCCTACCAAACAGGTCCTAGATCTAGTTGGAACCGGAGAACAAAGACTTCATAATCACTCTTTATGTTAGTACCTAAAACATTAAAAAATCATTCATCAACCTCCCCAGGTTTCGTCTCACTTAGTGTGTAAGGAACGTCAAAGCATAGACGAGCCAGGAACGAATGGAGCACATAAACCTAATCAGCCTGACCTAACACTGCCATATGCAAAAGCTGACATGGGCAGTTTGTATATTGTTGACCATGAACCACACCCAGAGAAGACGAAGGTGAAGGCCCACAACCCTCCCTTGGTGAACAAGGAACCTAAGGAAAACTCCAATACTACCTATAAGGACAGGCAAGGGCACCCTTAGCTAGATAGGGCGTCTCCTAGAAACTGATTTTCCATATCTTTGATGAGTATGAGAATCTCTAGAGTACTTTAGCTTGATGGAAGGTTGATGTTTAGTAGGCTTCATCGGATTCTTGCAAAAGGACAAACCAGAAATACATAGATGGTCCACATGGTTAGAGATTTAGAGCAAAGCACACATTATAGCAATCAAGATGTATATTTCTTCTCTTCAAAATACTCCTTGTGTTTGAGTAGAATCCAAAAGAACACTTTGTGTTCAGGCTGACAGAAAATTTTTCAAAGCTATTTATAACCTCACCGTACCTAAACATGAAAAAAAAATGAGGGTACAATTAAGCTTTTGAGGAAGAATAGATGCTAGAGCCCTAGTGATAATCCCAAATGTCATTTTCATCAGAAGGGCAAGATCTCCAAACTTGGAGGAAACCGTGCAATGTTGCGATGTTGGACAGCTAAACTCACGGGGGATGTGTGGACGAAGCTCAATTACCGTACCTGTCAAAACTTCCAAACTTCTCGGGTGGACAGCCGGCGCAGAACAGCAGACGTTCTGCAAAGGGAAGATGATAAAAAACTGACGTCCCTGCTGAGCACAACTACGATAATAATTGACACCGTACGTCCTAGACCGCGCTGTGTGTGTGTACCGTGTACGTAGTTTTCACCAATCTCTCCCTAACGCTGCACGGTCACATCGAACACGCGTACTACGAGCTTTCCGTTTCTTGATGGAGCTAGGCCGGCCACCCATCAACCTCGCCAGGAATGGAAAAAAAAGGAGTAAAAACCTGAAGCGGAGCCGTACTCCACGTACGCGACGGCTACAAAGGCCTTGTTCAGTTTGCAAAAACCTTTGAAAAACGACACTGTAGCACTTTCGTTTTTATTTGACAAACATTGTTCAATTATAGAGTAACTAGTCTCAAAAGATTCATCTCGCGGTTTACAGATGAACTGTGCAAATAATTTTTGTTTTCATATATATTTAATGCTCCATGTATTCGCCGCAAGATTCGATATGACGGGGAATCTTGAAAATTTTTGGGAACTAAACAAGGCCAAATTAACAATCTGATAGCAGACAAGCAGGCGCTCCAGGCCTCCCACTTGCTTCTGATTCCGATTCGCGAGATCGGATCACGTCCCGGTCGCCCAACACGACAAAACCGGGCCGTCGCCGTCGCCGTCGCCACCCGCACCTCCGGGGTACGGGGTCCGGGCCGGGCTGTCATTAATTCCGGCCGGTCGCTGCCGCGGCACCGGCACCGGCGACTGGGCTGGCGATCGAGCCTCCGATCCCGGTTGCGCCGTCGATAGAAGCACACGTTTCATGGCCTTGCAGTAGTTGAGATCGCCGGCTATTAGCGATCGCACGGCGGCACCGCGTGTCGATCGACAACGACGACGACGGCGCGGCACGCCGTGGCTCTGGCTTTTGTTCGATCTCAGCGGACAGCACAAGGACGGACCTCACGGGTGACGCTTCGTGCACGCGCTTCCTCAGCTTGTTCAGCCGTTCACGTTCAGCGCATTATCATTCTGGCCGGAATGATTTGCCCCAAACTTGAGCAACGAGTCCTTTTCAGGAACACGTTGGTTTTGATTTTGGGTCCGGGCGTCCGGCTGCAAAATGGTCTAAGGAGGAGCAAGAGCCGGTGTTGCATGTATGTCGCTTGTCCAATAAACTGAAGAACGCTTCGTGTTGTTTGGATTGCTTTTTATTTGTGAGTCAAATTTTATTATGATGATTCTTGTAATATTAATGATTTGACTCCTCTTTCCAGAGGATGAAACCGAGTATCTTCTGATTACCTAAAAATTTACTGTGTCTGTTTTGAAATAAATGTCATTATGGAACTCGTGTTGATCAATTATTTTTTAAAGTTTAATTAGATTTGTAAAAATTTTAGTAATATTTGTATATTGAAATAAGTTTTTTATGAAAATATATTTAATAATCTATCTAATGTTACTAATCATATACTATAAATATTAATATTTTTTTACATATATTTGATCAAAACTAAAAGTCATTCGATCTCTTAAAAAACTGAAACGACTCTTGCTTTGGGACAACACATCGAATCTAATCCATGCGGAAAACCACGTGGGAAGCCACAGACCACAACAAGGCCTTGTTTAGACCACTCCAAAATTTAAAAACTTTTCAAGATTTTTCGTCACATTAAATCTTGTGGTACATGCATAGAGCACTAAATATAGACGAAAACAAAAATTAATTGTACAGTTTATTTTTAATTTACGAGACGAATTTTTTAAGCCTACTTTGTCTATAGTTAGATAATAATTATCAAATATAAACAAAAATAATACAGTATCAAAATTCAAAAAAATTTCGAAACTAAACAAGGCCCCAGCTTGACAGCTACCAATCTCTACTAGAGTCTAGAGGCCTCGTCTGCATGCTGTCCTTATTTATTTTCTTGTCTGAACATTTGCTTTCAGATTAGTTTTTTATATTGTTTGCCTTGGATAACAACACGTGAGTGATGCCCACTCTCACAAAAAGAATATTTTTTAAAACCAAGACAGTCAGCAACTTCATTGTTTCCCGAAGCGAGCCTTCCCTTTCTTTATGCCTCCTGAATCGTTACGTGCAGAGAGAAAATCTGTTCTTCCCTGTGTTTGATTCGATTTCTCCAGAGATCATGTATGGTTCGGTTTAGAGGTGCCAAGCTGGCTCATGCACCGGCCGGCCACTCGCACGAGCCCGATGTCCATGTCCATATGCAAATTCGTATGCACCAGAACTAGTTCAGAGAATTCTACGGAGCAGAACTAGCTGTGTCGTTGCACTGGTCATCACCAGTGTGTCAGCATAGAACAATAGAAGGAGCATGCTCCTCTGCTTGTCGATGAAACTAATATTTAATCGATAGGAGCGGGGTGTGATTTGAGATCCAGACAACAAATCCTCCACATAATAGTGTTAGTTCATCATCTGCAGTTACGGTAGATGTCGGTGTTGAATGCAGACTAGTGTGCAGTGTGCTTGTAGGTAGTGACGAGGGATCCACAATTCCGCATTCATTCATCATGAGCAGATAGGTTCACAGTATTGATCAGTGCAGACTACTGCACTCTGATCGAGTAGTGACTACGAGAGATCCACAATTCCACATTCATTCATTATGAACAGATTCCCCCTATGTAGCACCTAGCACTTGATGATGATGCCGGACGACTAAGAGCAAGTTTAATAATACAGCCCACTTGTTGGCTGTAAGATTTTTTGCAGCCTTCTCCTAGCCTACCCATACAATAGTTAGCTATTCACTATTAATACATGGCCCACTTATCTCTCTCACAAGGTTTCTTGGTTCCTGTGCCTAAGCTGGCTGTAAGCTTACAGCCTGCTTTTTCTCTCTCTCCTCTCTTCTCTCCTCCACCTCAGCATTTAGCCAGCTTACAGCCCACTATAATACTTGCTCTAACAATGCGGCAAATAGCTGCTTGCTGCAACCTGCAAGCAGGTGTGTGCATGGGTTCTATTTCCCCATGTTTAACTTTGAAGTTACTGTACCTTGAAGGAACTGTTACCTGGTATTTCGTCACAACCATCGAATTTGAATGATTTTTGCGTGTGGAAAACTGAAAACCCGCTCCAGGGAGGCATGCAGATGACAAGAGCAGAGAAGAAATAAGCTTTGATCTAGCTGACTGTGACACTAGAGTTGCTCGAACCAAAAATACACGTCGCTTGAATTTATCTGCTAAATCTATCAATCATTCACAGTATTTTTCTCTTGCAACGAATCAGCGATCAATGAGTTTGTCAGGAGAGGGACTGAGGCGAGAGTAGTAGACATGTTGTACTTGCATGTTTCCAAGGTCTCATAGCAGCAGGACGAAAGAGTCGATGACGTATAGTGCGTGACTGCAGCAAAACCATTACATACATGTGTGAAGATGAAGCTATGAACTAGAACCACCACCAGTCTACGGCACGAGCTGGCCATCCACGTCGCGCTGTCACAACCCGCAATAGAAAGGTTTAACACCCATATAGAAACAACCCATGAGCTCCTCGCTCCTGAGAGTAAATTTCCCAGGGTCCACTAGTCGCCGTCGCCGAGCAGAGAACGCGACTATATATATCAGAGTGATCGGGACTTCGGGAGAGCACTGCATAGCCAGTTTGCTGTCAGGCATTGTATTGATGTGGGCTCTTCGGGTTGTTTTTTACTTTTTAGTCTTATTATTAGTTGCTATACTTCAATATTTGTATCCACCTCTTCCTCTCTTTTAATATATGTCCGATGAATTTCTTAAAAGAAAAGAAAAGAAAAAGTTTAGCTGTGAGGCTACGGGACTAGCAGCACCTGTTTCTTTGCTCATCCTTTGTGGAAGCTCGGCCTCAGATTGCTGTTTTTTCTTAATTAACTTTCCTGTCTCAACATAACCTTTCGGTTGTACAGGACCCAGGGGTCGTCAGTGGTGTTCTTAGCTCCTTTGATGAACTCTGTGATTTTGCCTTAACTTTTCGAAAATGAATATTGGGTACTTATATTTTGGTATGAACATGGTATATATTGCAGATTTGTCCCCTTGCCTTTTAGAGAACCTTCTGATTTCATTACTTGTTCCATGTCAAGTATTTCGACAGATTTCAAAAGTGCACTAATAGTAAATCTTGATAGAATTTGTGTATGATCTCAAATTTGACTGAAATTTGACAAAACAACATTTTCACACTAATAACTACTCCCAGATGGAGTTTTTTTTTTGTCTAAACTTGGGGCAAATGGTAGAAGAATAACAAAGTGAAAAATAGGGAGAAGGCAAAATTACAATTGAGGTTGAAGTTAGGGGTAAGAAAAAACATTAGTATTTGGCAAATAAAAAGAGCCTCCAAGTTAATTCCCAAGATCTAGAAATTACCATATTAATCAGAGGAAATAAATTAAATTGTTAGTATCCATGTCAATAAATTACCCACAACGACCACTATACAAAAAATAGTCCAAAATACCCTATACTATGTGTTTGGATTATTTAAAATGATTTATAATTTAAAACAAAGAGAGTACAACATAATAAAATGATCTGTCGATTAAGAATTTCAGAGTCGAGGATATGCACACCATGCATGGGACATCTAACACAAGTGCGATGCCCACACATGCAAATTACAATTTATTAAAATGGAAGGAGTACAACATAATAAAGTGATCTGTCCATCAAGAATTGTAGAGTTCAGAGGATTTGCTCATCATGCATGAGAAATTTAACACATGAGCGATCTCCACATGCAAATTACTACTATGCACTTGGATTGTCGGTGCCAGCTTAACCCAGACCAGTTTAGATTTGGAATTCAGAGCAAGTTTCAGGGAATGCTATAAAAACTTAGTTTCCACTGTACATGCATTTTCTCTTGAACAGGATAAAACAATAGTAGGGCCTTGTTTAGTTTCGAAAAGTGAAAACTTTTCGAAACTGTAGCACTTTCGTTTGTTTGTGATAAATATTATCTAATTATACACTAACTAGGATCAAAAGATTCATCTTGTGATTTACAGCTAAACTGTGTAATTA
>Ga0182004_10005394_pt1 | contig 10410 bp, 6 predicted proteins | sample Sormic07211540_1_FD_120479 | JGI IMG/M metagenome (GOLD analysis project Ga0182004, IMG submission 120479) | Endophyte microbial communities from Sorghum bicolor roots, Mead, Nebraska, USA - 072115-40_1 MetaG | ecosystem: Host-associated > Plants > Roots > Unclassified | place: USA: Nebraska...
AGTAGAGGCGTTTTTCCACATGGCAAATTCGATGCTGGATGAACCGGGCCTCGAGATCAAGCGCTCAAGGGCAGTCGAGCAGCTGTCTGCAAGTTTCCTACCTACTGCAAGGGCATTCCTGCAGAGTTTGGTTGTCTGGTGGCTGTGCCAACTGCAAGCGAATGTAGCAACTCCTTGAGTTGCATTCCTCGCATGTATTCTCTCCTGTGATTCAGTAAGAGTTAGAGCTTTGTTAGGCCTCAAAATTATTCACAGTTTAGAGCGTAGTCAACACCAAAACTATTGCTGTAGCTACTCTTGCTTCTTGGCCAACGCAAAGTTTTTTGTGACTTTACATTCTGATACGATGATGAGCAAAGTTTTTGTGACTTCACATTATGATAATAATCATAAGATGGTCAAAAATATAAGTCTAAGGACTGAGGATTTATTATTATTATTATTGTTATTATTATTAAAAGCCTTTTCTTTCTTGAGAGATATTGGAGGTTCCATCTCTTGCTAATGTGCCCTTTGCATGCTGCTACAACCTCCTTTGCGCATGCCCAATCCGTGTCATGTCGTGGACAGAGCCACCTCAACTGACCACCGCACGGCCCATCCTGAGGTTGAGGGTCTCTATGCTGCGTAGCTTCCCGTGTGGCATGTTTGTTAGATCGACTCCTTTATAGATGAATAGCTGATGGCGGCAATAGTGAACTAATCATGTTCAAAGAATTGTTCCCGTTGTGTTACAACGGATACTTACCTTACTCTATAGTATATGTCTGTATGAAATAGGTCTAAAGTCACATATTTATACGGTGTATATGTGTATAGCATACTTTGTTTTAAGATTTGTGGGAGATTTTTTTTCAAGACATGCAGTATTACCCATGTGATAGTCATTAATATTTATATATATACTCGAACCTGTGTACAGGATGGTGAACTTACTCATGGATTTATTGGCGCACGAAAGAAATGGATACCTGAGCTTTCTTTCTACCGATATAAAATATTATCTTCACCGCATTACGAAAAGGTCTATAAGTAGAGTTTATGAACCTGCAACACCACGCTCTCCGTGATTATGTTAATTTCAGAAACTTTGTTTTTTTGATTAAATGTCATTTTAATATTGGTATTTAATTTTTATATAGTATTGTCATCTTATTGTGTGGTCTATGTGTCTTTTTACAAATTGTTAGCTATCCCGTAGCAACGCACGGGCACGCTACCTAGTCTATATATGATAAGCGAAAGTTTAGGAATAACAAACTTATTATTTTAGCAAACCAGATAGTACACCTGTTGAACTTTAATTTTTATTTTAAAATATAAAAATAGCTTAGAATTAGATAATATGAATAGCATATTTGTTGGAGTTGCTCTTAGCCATAAAATAGTATTTTTCTATAATATAATAAATCAACACCAGCGTAAAAAAAAACAGCCGAACTACCGAGCTGTTCGGCTCAGAACCCGAAGGCCCACCATGCCACGGCCCATACAGGATAGAGAGGACACCACTCGTTCGCCAGTTACTCGCACACAGACTGACAGCCTCACTCACCACCTTCCGTCATCCTCTCCTCGTCGTCTTCAATCCATCCCCAATTCGTGCTGCGTTCTTCCATCTCCCAAATTGATCTCCTTCCCCATTTGGCCTTCCTTTCCCGGTGGGGAAACAGCTGTACCTAGGCAGCGAGCCACTCCTGCTCTCCGGCAAACGCGGAGAAAGTGGGCGGGCAAGGTGTCCGCGACGCCGGCACCTCGTCTTGCTCCGCTCCGTGCGGTTCACCTTCTCCCAGCAGCGAGGAGCGGCGCAGACCGAGAGGCCAAGAACCGGATCCGTGGGTCCATGAAGCCCGACGCGAGGAAAGATGCCGGCGGTGGCGTGGCCGCATTAGGCGTCTCCTGCTTCGACATCAAGTCCTTCGTCGCCTCCCTCGCGCTGCTCACGCTCGTCATGGCGCTCTGGCAGCTCCACCCTTACCAGCCGCTCCTCTCCGCCTCCCGCCCGTCTACCACCTGCCCCCTGCTCCCCCGCCCGCCCATCTCAGCTTCCTCCCGCGCCGCTGCCACCGTCGCCCCATTTCCTTCCGGCAACTCCAGTGCCAACGCTGCAAGCACCAAGGCGGCCTCTTCGGCTGTTCCCGCCGTCACGACGACGAAGCCGGCTGCGTCCGTGGTGCCAGCCGCCCGGCCGCGGGATCCCAACAAGCGGGAGTTCCGTTCGTACGGCAGCGCGGCGGCTCTGTTCGTCCAGATGGGCGCGTACCGGGGCGGCCCGCGTACGTTCGCCGTCATTGGGCTAGCCTCCAAGCCGGCACACGTCTATGGCACCCCCTACTTCAAGTGCGAGTGGGTACCCAACCAGGATCCATCGTCGCCGGCGCCGCCGCGGGCCGTCCGTACCAAGGCCTACAAGATGCTGCCGGACTGGGGCTACGGCCGCATCTACACCGTCGTCGTCGTTAACTGCACGTTCCCCACCAACCCCAACGCCGACAACCGCGGCGGGAAGCTCCTCATCCACGCATACTACTCCACCGCCTCCCGCCGGTACGAGCGCTTCGTTGCGCTCGAGGAGACGCGGGGTTCCTACGACGAGTCCCGGTTCCGGCCGCCCTTCCCCTACGAGTACCTGTACTGCGGCTCTTCGCTCTACGGGAATCTCAGCGCAGCTCGCATGAGGGAGTGGCTAGCCTACCACGCGCATTTCTTCGGACCCGCCTCGCACTTCGTGCTTCACGACGCCGGTGGTGTCAGCCCGGAGGTCAGGGCGGTGCTGGATCCGTGGGTCCGGGCGGGCCGGGTCACCGTCCAGGACATCCGGGCGCAGGCGGAGTACGACGGCTACTACTACAACCAGTTCTTGGTGGTGAACGATTGCCTCCACCGCTACCGGCACGCCGCGAATTGGACCTTCTTCTTCGATGTGGATGAGTACATCTACCTCCCGGACGGCCGGACGCTGCAGGAGGTGCTGGGGCAGCTGGAGGCCTACACGCAGTTCACCATCGAGCAGAACCCCATGTCAAGCAAACTCTGCGTGGAGGATCCAACCATGGAATACTCAAGGTGTGCTATCCTCACCTTTTCCTTTCCTAATGTTGATTGTTCCTTCAATTGTTTATGCCATCACTGTTTCTGTCGGAATCTTTCCTAGATTCACGTAATAATATATAATACAGTACTAATCTTTGTTACAACTAGTGTAGGAGTATTTCAGAAGAGTGCAAAGGCATCTCCAGTCATTGTCATTTTGTTACTTGCTGGAGCCACTTGCTTCAATTTGTTACTGACATGAGTCAACATCTAATAGAATTTGTTTATGCTTTGGGTTGATTGGGCAGTGTGACTATTTCATTTCCCCATAAGGTTCCGGGCTGTTTTACCTGGCCCATTCAAAAGAATGTTTGTTATGTTCCTTGAATTAAACTTATATGCATATGGCTAGTAAAAGATTCCTCTCTAGCATTCTGCCATGGAACTAAGTGGTTCATTTTATTTTTTTAAGTACCCATATGTTCCAGCAATGGTATCAGAAATTTCTAGATACAGGTCAGACTATTGTAATCATTATTACAAAATACACCATTTTTTTAGATTTTTCATCTAGTTGGGATATTGTTTACTGAGCTGCAGAAAAATCTACAATTGTGACAATTGATGAATTGTTGGAAACCAAATCACTGTATTCATCTATTTGTTGGAATAGGTTCAGTCAATAGCTCTCTTTGCTCTTTCTGGCTTGAGCACACAACTGACAAGTATATGAGACATAGCACAAAGTAGCTAGCAACTTACTGCTATATTGATCCTATAACTTCACACTACAAGCTTACACTCATGTTCACAACCAAGAACTACATGGTTTCAAAGGCAAGAAGGCGGGCTAGGTACACCTTACGGCCTAAGCGACAAGGCGTAACTAGACCCCCAAGGCTAGCTGGGTCCACCTGGATGCCTAGGTGACGCCTTTGAAGCAGAGACGCTACTATTAACTTGATCCTCACAACCAAGCACTGCCACTAACCCTTACACACCATACACAAGCTTCTTCATTTTCTATATCGCATAGCTCCAACTTTGATTCCCCCTTTTGTAGTCCCATTATCCCGTTAATCAGCTTGGTATGGTAACCATGATGCTACAATAACTGACCGAAACAGCACACCTCACCATCTGCTGTACTACTTTTACAGGCCATCTTCATGACAAACTTTGCTGCTAAATGCTAGCTAACTATTAGCTCATGCAAGAAGCCAATTTTCTCTTGGACATGAACAACTTGTATTAAAAATTTGTTTCATAGTGTGTTCCCTTTGTGGTTACTATAAATTTTGATTTTGCAGCTCTTCTCTGTCCTCTGTTGAAGTCCTGTTTAAAACAAAAATTGATTTTGGTCATCGACGATGTGAAATTATTTGGTTTAGCATTGTGAGCAATGCTTCTTCACGTCCTTAATATGAGTTTGTTTCAGCACTTTATTTGTTTTCTCATAATAACTCAAGTTCTAGTTTGCGTACTAGATATTGTATGAAATGCTCTTGCACATGTTTGAAAAATCTAATTATATGCGTAAAATGTGCTGTGTAAAATAGGCAATGGCAGAACCACTGTGGTATTGGTATGTGGGGATCTTGTACTTAGATGCTAATGTTTCTGTGTCCAATTAGTTTTATTTTTGTTGTTCTTACTTAATCTTTATAAATAGCTAGGGCTAGCAGGATTGTGTGTTGACCGTTTTGAGATCAGTTATAATTGGAGAAATGTAATAATATCCCTTGAATCTAGCTGAGTAACAGATAACTAGTCAAATTGAAGAGAATACCAATCTCCCTGCTAACCTAGTCTTACTGCAGTTGTTATTAGTTCTATAAGCCCAGTTATTTATCCTTTACTTTTCATATCTTCCTTCGTGATTTCGAACTGTGCTGTTATTTGAGTCTGTTTGTGGTTCATGTGCTTGCAAGTATAGTTATCTAGAAGGTTGTTTGCTGATTCTGGAGTGGTTTTTGCTGTTACAGATCATAAAGGGATGCTCACAATTAACTTGTGCTCCCAAAAATAGAAATAAATGATTAGTTTCAGAAAGCACCTCAAGCCAAACAGAGACTTAAGGTTGGCAGTTGATACACTGTAATGCCAGCTCTTTTGCTACTTTGCATTTTATTGGCAAATCTTGAGAGAGCGCATATTGCCTTTTATTTGCTATACATGAAATATTGTTGTGCTGACTGTTTTACTACAAAGGTACCACTATTTTTTGATGTCATTTGATGTCATGATTATTCAGGAAATGGGGTTTTGAGAAACTCGTCTTCCGTAATTCGATCACTGGAGTCAGGCGAGATCGCAAATATGCAATCCAAGCTCGGAACGCATACTCCACAGGTGTACACATGTCCCAAAATGTCATCGGTAGGACAACCCACAAGACGGAAAGCTTGATCCGATACTACCATTATCACAACTCGATCAACGTCATGGGGGAACCCTGCAGAGAATTTGTACCGACACCCACTAATGGAAGCAAGGTAATGTTTGAGGGGATACCATATGTCTATGATGACAACATGAAGCGCATCACAGGGGAGATCAAACGCTTCGAGGAGGAGACACTTGGAACCATCCGTAGATAGGATTGGTGCAGAAGCATAGCTGGTACATATACAGTATATTTCGGATACCTTGAACCCATGCCCATCCATTCCCCGTCACTCTCAACTTGTGCACTTCGTGCCGCCATTCCAACAAGCAGAAGGAAAGAATCTATCTCGGGTTGAATTAGTGTAAAGTTTCAGTTTCCCTTGGCATTCTCCAGTCTGTGGAGGGCCATGCTTTGATGCGCGTTTTCCCTTTTGTCTCTTTGATGGTGTCTGTATCTCATTATAGATTTGTCTAGACTGACTGTTGGGCTTTATTAGATTTTTCTGAAGTCTTATAGGGCGCAGTGTAAAGTGTCCGAATATTTGACTTAACCTCACTCTGGAGTTTGGATCTGAATGAAACTTTGTTCCTGCAAAAATTGCAGCGCCAGTTCCCATGGCTTTTGTAAGGCTTTGGTAGTGGAGCATGAGGTTTCTTACAATACAATGGATCTTCTGTTATGTACACCTATCAGAATAGAGGACAACTCAGCTATGGTGAAGCAGGTTTTTAACTCATGGTTAAGCAGTTTTTAACATGTACACTTTGTTAGATATTAATATTTCCATCTTTGCATTTCTCAATGGATGTGCTTGGGACTTCTTTATTATATTTCCATCTCTCTGCTCTAGCCGCTCGCCTCGGGCTGTGATAGCAGCTGAAAATTTTGTAATCTTGGAATGTCCCAAGGGCAAACGCCTTAATGACATGGCAAAACAGGCCTCTGGCGGCATTTTGCTTTCAGCAAAGGACAAAATCTTCAAGTTAGGATCTGTCTTACAAACCCTGGTGGATGGAAATTCCTGGTCGTTGACGGGGTATGGCCCACGATAGGACGAGTTTCCTCACGGAACTATATAGAGTAAGTATTAACTTACAGCCAGCAAGTGGGTTGTATTATTAAACTTGCTCAAACCAGTAAACAATGAATGGATCTGCCATGTATCACCGAATAGCTCAAGCGATGAAATGCACCAATTCGTTGCCGTTTGGACAACCATTGAAGAGGTCTCAACAAACCGATAACTGAAAGATAAAATATGGTGTTTATGGATGGTCGATTGGCAGCTACAACAAAGAGTGCATACTCAATCCAATTCAAAGGAAGCTATTCTAGATTGAATTTTATCCCTTATCTGGAAGACAAAAGCGGAACCATGCTGTGAGTTTTTCACATAGAGACATTAAGGCACCAAAAAATCTTGATGGCAAACAATCTACAAAAGAGGAGTTGGCTAAACAATCCTACTTGCAGATTATGCATGTCTAACCTAGAAACACCCAAGCACCTTTGTAAAGACCGCCCCTTCACCAAAGAGGTCGACAATCATCCTGCCCTGGTTTGATCTTCGGCATCTTAGAGTCTAGTGTCCAGATCTATTGGGCGCTATCTATGAAGCATGGAGGAAAGCAAGGTGCACAATCTAGAACAGGGAGCGAAGGAATTTGATGGCATTACAATTTATTTTTGGTGGAACATTTGGAGAGAGCATAATCAAATAATTTTTCAAAATGCATCTTTACAACCTTTGTAGCTCGCTCTTCTGATTAAGGACATTGACCTTTCCAAGCTGATCGTCCGTCAAAATGTTTCAACATAGCGGTTTGTAGTGGTTTTTGTACCATCTCTTTGTTTCTGTTTAAAGTGGACCATTTCTATCCTCTTTGGGGTACTACGGGGCTCAATTTTCATGTAGCCTGGCTGTACGTTTTGTAACTTAGGGATGAAAACTGTCGAAAAAAAAACCTCTAACCATTTTTTATTTCATATTTTTATGCGAAAATAAAAACAGAATCTGGAGTAGCGGTCGGGAAAACACAAAATGGGAAATTCGGAATACCAGGAACGAAATAATCCAGCCGAATACAACTCGATAGCAAGGCCTTACTGCATGGCGTCAGGTGCCGTTTTCTCCACGGTTATTCATATTTTCTTCAAAGGTTATTCCCACATTTCTTCCAGGTTAGTGTTGTTTGTTGGAGCTTTCAAAATTCTAAAAAAAAGAACAACTCCAAAAGCTTAGCTAAAAGTATTAGCCAAATTCCATTGTTGAGCTATTTTATAAAATAGAAAAACTCTTTAAAAGAAAAAGGTCTCCAATAACCTTGCTATTTTACAAAGTCACATAGCAAATGCCCGTAGCTAGCCACCAAAAATAAAAGGATATCCAGATTCATATTTTTCAAAGTCAAATAACATATTTGTTGAAGTCTAGTTTTTGCAATACAAATTCTAAAATAATCTCTATAACAAGAATATTTAAACTTGTCTAAGCTGTTGAAATTACTGGCCGGCTCGACATACATGAACACGGGTCATAGCCAACGTAGCCCACGCAGAATGCTTTGGAAGATGTTGGCCTGTAAAGTGTAAGTGTCACTACCCCGGATCACTACAGTAGTACTGTCAGTTCTACTGAATTTTGAACCAGCAGAACCATATGATAGTATTATGGAGTTGATATTACTACCGGTTCTGATGAACAGACACTGATGTTAAACCAGCAGTAATGTGGTTTCTAAAATAGAGCCCAAAAAATACAGCGTAGGAAAAAAAATTCTAATATCGAGAGAGGCCCCGTTGGACAACCACATAGTGAAGCGACTTTTTGCAGCCGCCGTTGCTTGAACCCCTGAACCTAAGGCGAACTTTCATGGCTGGTGCTCGAACCCTAACCTCCCACTCCACGCATTTGTCCCCTAACCACTCGTGCTAGCCATTTTATGTTCATCTAATTTTAAAATAAGTATTTGGGATGTTAAACAAATTTAAATGAAAAAGTTGTCAACTATAAAGTTTAATAACTTTTTAGGATCTACAACTTTGATTTTGGTGCTTTCTCCATTTGAGGTCATTTGCAAAAATTTGAATTTTAAATTTGAGAAATTCAAACGTAACTTTCCAGATGATTTCAAATTAAAACATTATCAACTACAAAGTTTCATAACTTTTTAATATCTACAACTTTTATTTTTGCAGTTTGCCATCCAAGGTCATTTAAAAAATTCAATTTTCAAATTTTTGGAAAATCAAAAGTAGTTTTCCTTGACAAGATGATTTTAAATCAAAAGGTTGTCGACTAAAGTTTTATAACTTTATGAGATCTACAACTTTTATTTTGAGAGTTTCTTCATCCGAGGTCGTTTGTAAAATTTAAATTTTGAATTTAAGAAATTTAAATGTAGTTAACGTTGATAAGTTGATTTCAAATGAAAAAATTATCAACAACAATATTTTATAACTTTTCGAGATCTATAACTTTTATTTTAGGAGTTTCTTCATCCGAGACTGTTGTAGTAACATTGTTCACAAATCTTTCATTTCACATATCTCTCTCTTATAGTTTATGAAACTACAAGAGAATATAAACTTTATGAACAATGTTACTACCACATTCTTGGGTGAACAAATAACTAAAATAAAAGTTATAGATCTTGATGAGTCCTACAACTTTTATGTTCATAACATTTTCAGCAAAAGTTATTTAGTATTTTAAAATCACGATTGAAGTTGTCTTTTTTTGAATTTCAAAATTTAGATAGACAAAACATGGTCACATGAAAAGATGGATATAATAATAGCTTTAAAAATAAAATTAATTGATAGAGCATGATTTTAGAAAATTTTAGGAAAAAAATCATCAAATTTGAAGTTAGTATGAGGAAGAAAAACTTGTTACATGTTTTAAACAGAGGTTAAAAAGAGAAATGAGTGTTCTTTAATAAATTAAAAAATAATTTCGAATAGTATTTTGAAGCAGTAAATGACTTCAAATGAAAAATTTATCAACCAGAAAGTTGCATAACCTTTTTAGATCTATAACTTTTATTTTAGGAGTTTCTCCATGTGAGGTCGTTTAAAAAATAAATTTTAAATATTTGGCCATCTAAAAGATCTCAAATTTAAAAGTTTGAATTATAAAGTTATAAATCTCATCAAGTACTACAAATTTGATATAAAGTTCATCTTCATCAGACATCATATGAGAAAGTCATGAAGTTTTCTTGTATATCACTGTCGGTGCAAGACATAAACCGATAATGATAACATCATTGATGATTCTTGGCTAAAACTGGGAATGATGATCCTATATCATTGCCGGTTTGTGCTTAAACCAATAGTGATATAAACTAACACTGAAGACCTAATTTTCACTGTCGGTTGGTCCTATCACTGCTGGTTTAAGCCAAAAATCGATAGTGATGTGTCGGGAAGCACTATTACTATCAGTTGAAGACCAAATCTATACTAGTGCATGTCTGAGAAATCAAAATAGTTAAGGTACACTGGTTTATTTATTATTTATTATTTATTATTTTTTCCTCTATGGTTATTTGCTTTTGTGGTGAGGAATCAGATCGTTTAAGACTATCTCCAACAATCATCACCCAAAATACAAGACCCATTTGTCTTTTGGGTAGCGCTACAGGTAAAAGGTTCATGTATACCTATTTTTAGTCTTCTCCAACAACAAGACATAAAAAACAACACTCTCTGCAAATGGGTCTCGAGGAGAGAGGATACCCTAAATTTAGGTTATGCCTCTCGTGATACTCAAAATGGGTCTTCTATATGGGTACTCTGTTGGAAGCTATATGTATTGTGTTGGAGATCTATTTTAAATTTAGGTTGCCAAATAAGTCTCCTATTGAAGACAGCCTAACATACAAGTTTGTATGTCAGACAGGCATAGAAATAGCAGGGCCATTCTCTAGCCATCGAACGGCTGGTCGTGGGAGACGAACGTCTAAGCTCGGCAGTTGAATGGC
>Ga0182004_10005395_pt1 | contig 10409 bp, 7 predicted proteins | sample Sormic07211540_1_FD_120479 | JGI IMG/M metagenome (GOLD analysis project Ga0182004, IMG submission 120479) | Endophyte microbial communities from Sorghum bicolor roots, Mead, Nebraska, USA - 072115-40_1 MetaG | ecosystem: Host-associated > Plants > Roots > Unclassified | place: USA: Nebraska...
CCGAAAACCAATCGAAGATTGACTCCTTCTAGTTCTAATCCTATGTAGCTATGCTAAACTAGAGATCTATTGATGTGGTGGCTCTAGGGCTTGATCAGAGGCTTCTTCTCCCAAGATGAATAAATGAATTAGGGTTTCCGTGCTCTCTCCTCCAGGGGCCAGGAGGCCTGATTATATAGTCCCTCCAAATGAATATGGACCTTCGGATCAAACCGACCTTAATCGCACAGTTTTCCATAATCCTTTAGGTCGGTGGAGCATGATCCGCGAGGCGGAGCCTGATTGGCTCTTAGGCCAGGGCGGGCGCCCAAGGGGGAGGGCGGGCACCCTGCCCCCGGGTTTGCTCGGCCTCCCGCTCGTTCCCTTGGCTTCTGGACTCTTCTAGATGTTGGATAATTGCGGTGCACATTAATATCTCTATGTAAACCCGAAGTGTGGGCCTTTCCTCCATATTTCCTGATAACCCCCTGTAGAAATAGACAAACACCAAAACTCGTAGAATTCTGTGAGATAAAACCCTAAGTCTGGGTGTTGGTTGCATTTGGATCCTTTTCTTTGTTTATTTGTTGATTATATTTGATACTTAAGGACCGACAATAGCCACCTGATCCCAGATGATGGTGGTATTTCTTCTTTGTAGCATTCTCTTTGTTCCTTCTGATAATAGCTTCGCTCTCTTCCAACATTTTGTACTGCAAGAATTCATCCTAAAAGGGCCTTAGCGTGACATACGCCTTGGTGCTGAAATTTGGCGTCTCGTTCTTCTTAACAAACTTGGTGTACAAGTTCTTCTTCCAAGCCTGAAAAAGTGTTGCCATCTTCTTCATTGTCCACTCTCGGATTCTCTCCTTCAGCTCGTCATGTCTCTCCTTCAGCTCGGATCCGAACGTGAAATGGTGACCGATGCCAGTCCACATGTCGGCCTTATCATGATCGGAGACAAAGCTGATGTGAGGAGCTGGGCTTCTTCTTCCATACTCGAGCACTGATCGGTATCCTGTCCTTCACCAGGTAACCACAATGACCGACATATGTCTTTGCATGTGGTCTTAGTGGTTGGCCTGTAGCCTCATCGAATTCGGAGATTATGAGACGGCCCTCCAACAGCCTCCTTGGCCCTCGAACAGCTCTGCTCTTCCCGGTCGTAGATGTCGATCTACAGGGGTACATATATATAAAGACACGATGATGAAATTAATACAAGATGCAATATACCCTAAAGTCTAAACCTGATCCCTAATAAACATGTATAATTAATATACCTCGCCAGTATTGGCTTGCTACATAATTTGTTGCTCATTAGGTGGCAGGGAGGATCCCTGCATGATCTCCTCGTAATCTGCCCACAAGTACCGACTCCCATCATCATCACCCTCGATTTGTTCATCACCACTGGCGATGAGATTCATCATGATGGACTCATCATCGATTTGTTGATCCCTCGGTTCGGCCATTGTCTATATATATATAAGGTATATAAAAAACTATACAAATATATAAAGGATGTGTCTATATATAATGAGTCATATGACATTCAAATCAAGTTACCACGGCATGAACATGGGTCTATACGAGCACGTCATGGACGAGCACGCCCACGAGGTCTACTCTATCGCCTACCTCGAGGCCATCACGAAGACGCTACAAAGGAGCTCGCTGTTTCTCCTGCTGGCACTACATGACAACATCAGGAAGCTGTTCCTGCTGCTCAACATCAACAATGCCAATGACTTCAAAATTGAGGACATGTGAGGTGATTATTAAAAGAATTATAATGACATGCCAAAAAGCGATTCACTGTTGTGCCTACTTGATAGTGGGTTGTAATGATATTATGTAATAATTAATTATTTGAGACTTTTTTTTACATTGGAGGATGAAGCTAGTTACCTATAAACACGAAGAGTCGATGGCGAAGTCGAAGAAGATCACTAGTGGGCGCTGATGACATCGATTCAAACTATAACCATTAAATTTGAGCTAAAAAATGACGGTAATATCAGAAAGACAAAAACAACATGAAAATGACTATGGAGGATGAAGTTAGTTACCCCTAGACCGAGGAAACCAATGGTGGCATCAAAGATGATCACCAATGGGCGCCGGAGATGAAGAACAAGAAAGAACAAGCAAGAACTAGCAATGGCAAGAGCAAGAACAAGCAAGAACAGCTCACTGAAATTTGAATGGGCTCGGTCTAGGCTAGGAAGAAGTGATGTGATTTATAGATTGGGCTTTTAGTTTGAAAGAACAGGGACTAAAAGAGGTCCCCTTAGTCCTGGGGCAAGCCACCAACCGAGGCTAAATCTTTAGTTCCGGCTGGTGGCTTGCCCCGGGACTAAAGGGACACCTTTAGTCCTGGACCGTAACACGAGCCAGGACTAAAGGGTCCCTGCCCCGACAGCCCTGACAGGTAGCCGTTAGGCAGCCGTTGGGTAGGACCTTTTAGTCCCGGCGCGTGTTACGGGCCGGGACTAAAGGTGCCTCCCGGGGACCAAAATTGTCGAGACTATTGGCGATTTTGGTAATCGTCCAAAGGCCTCTTCTGTGGTAGTGACAATGTATTTACTTTAACTTGAACATCTGAGTAAGCCACAATTTTCTTAACGATGCGCCTTTATTAGTTCTTGAGTTTGCTTTGTTTCCTACTCCTTACTTATATTAACACACTTTACCCTTGATTATGAGCACCTTTAAAATCCTAATCAGTACGCAGCCATCAAATATACCATACTATCGATAGGAACATCATCTCCTACAGAAAAACAATGCTATTAAATATTATAATAAATCCAAATGAATACAAAGCATTGACGTCAAGTTGAAACCCTAGATGCACATATTTCATCACAAGATACCTAACCAAAATTTGAATTTGAATGTGCTTAAACTTCATCAGAAAAAAAAACAACGAGCTGAGCTTTGGATTTTGCCGTGCGTTATTATTGCTTGCCGGTTGGCGTGTTCGTCGTGTTGTGTGGGTGAGAGAAGGCCTATCTGCACACAAGGCAATCTTTTTCCCGCCTGCGACGGATGACTGTAGTGCATGTGCATGTGCAAACATGATATTGTTCCTTGCGGCTACCTTTTGCAAAAGCTTATGCTCGTGCCTGCTGCCTCCTGCCAAGGTAGGTGCTCCTTGCATCTTTTTACATTCATGTTTTCACGTCCTTCCTCTCTGTCTTAGCAACAATGAGCATATTCTGTACATAGAAAAGTCAAATTGTATAAATTCTAACCAACAAATATTAAAAAAAATACAAACTTTGGCATAAAACTTGTATCAATAGATTTATTTCAATGTAGCACTGAGATGATATTTAACTCTTTAGTAAATATATAGCAATGCATTGTAAAAGAAACTAAGGTTTGGACTATCAAAATATACTTTGTATATTACTTCTTCCTAAATGAAATACAGTAGGCTTATCATTTCGGAAGAGAGAGTATATATATGCAAATGCGTCTCTCTTCGATCATTTCATATATCGTATATGCTTATTTCTATATATGCATGGTACGTATTGTTTGACTATATTAAGGTTCTCCATCGATCAGTGTCATATTGTCAACAAGACAGGCCCAAATTTCTCGACACAGTTCCGATCCATGATAGGCGTGCTTTCAGACAAGTGAACTACAACATGCATCTACGCAGGTCAATCTCTGTCCCCGATCATATATATGGGCCTTGTTCAGCAAATTTTTTTGGTTTTGGGTAATATAGCACTTTCGTTTGTATTTGATAATTATTGTTCAACTATAGACTAATTACAACCAAAAGATTCGTCTCGTAAATTACACACAAACTATACAATTAGTTATTTATTTTAACTATATTTAATGCTCCATACATGTACCGTAAGTTTGGATGGGATGAAAAATCTTGAAAATTTTTTAGATTTTGGAGTCAACTGAACAAGGTTGGTCGATCGCCCAAAGTCAAATGTGGGGCATGGGCAAGGGCAACCTTTTAGATTGTCGACCGTACCGGTGTTCCCTTTGGTACATACTCTTGTCCTTACCTCTTGTTTAACCTGGACCAGTAGATATGATTGGCACATTGGGCTATATACAATGGTGCAGCTCAGTGTTGGACAAAGTAATGGCACGCACGGTCTTGGTCTATCTGACTTCTCCGTTCTCTGCAAAGCACAAATTAAAGTTCTAGGTACACCACCTGCATCTCAAATTCAAAATGCAAATTGACATCTAGGGTAAGCATGACTACACTTTGGATCTTGGCAATCCAAAAATATATAGTTTCGAGTTGCTAACATATAGACCCAGCCTATCATGGACTCAATCGGGCTGTGTGAGAATCACATATGGATTATGAAATGCATATTAAGAAAAAAAATCCGTAGCTGATCCAAACAGCCCCGATTCTTCTGTTGATCATAGAATCTAACCACCCATTGACACCCGCCCCCCCCGCTCATAACTAGGCCTTCTCATTAGGGGGGGAGAGAGAATGTGATGACACCTCGTAAATATGATAAATATATACATCAAATATATATCTCAATATTTTTTTACTGTTTATATATATATTTAGTATTCATAATGAAAAAAACATAATATTATCATAAAAATATATGAAATAATAACTTTGTGTGTTTGCTATGCAGTTGAATTTTTGATAGGATATTAAAAAAATTCCCTTGTGTTTGGAGGGCCCACGGCACCTGCTAACCCCCTAGTTCCGCTATTGCTTAGAGCATCTCGATGAGATCCTCGTATTTTGTTCCCCAAAATATGATGTTTACCAACATCTAAATTAGTATAGGAAGGGAAAAAAGACATCTCCAAGAGTTTCCTATATTTCTATCCTAATTTTTTTCTCGGCACTTTTCCTACGGTCCGGTTTTATATTTTGTATCAGTAACCCAAATTTGTTTTAGTACATGTTTAAGCCTTTCTACCAAATCTTTCTCTCTCGTGGGCATGCTCCTAGGCCGCACACATATATGTGCGTTCAGAATAAATTTTTGCAAGGTTGAGAAAGATAGAGAGGGGGAAGATACCAAAATATTAGAGAGAGTTTTTTTTCTTATTTTGCTAAAAAAATTAAGGATAAGAAAACCGAATGACAAACTGTTGGATGGTCTTGTAACCCCGTTGTCCACTCAGCTATTTTGAGACTTCAAACACAACCAACCATCCAACAACGTAACACCTAAACATCGAAGAATCCAAACAGCCCAACGATTAATCTAAAATTCTTAACATAAAATTTTATAATCTATAACCACTATATATCCATATTTTGATAATATAATCGGTCTGAGATCCAACCAGGAACCTCACAAGACATGTGACACCAGCTATCTAGATACTTCGTCTGTTATTAAAGTTTCAATTTCTAGAGTTGTCTTAAGTCAAGCTTTTTAAACTTTGATCGAACTTTTAGAAAAAAATACTAAAATTTATAGTACGAAATTAGTACCATAAGATTGTCTATAGAATATATTTTCATAAGACACTCATTTTATATTATAGATATTGATGCCTTTTTTTTATAAAGTTAATCAAACTTTAAAAAATTATAGAACATCTCCAAGAGTTTGGCAAAACAACTTGGCATCCATATAATTTTGGCAAAATAAGAAAAAACTATCTTCAATAGTTGGGCAAATCAACTTGGCAAAAATAGCAACTTGGCATATCATGACTCCCAGCGCTAAAAAATAGCAACTTGCCATCTAAACTTGCCATCTTGATTTCTGGTGTGCATGAAGCCTTCACGCCTTTCCTTTCCCTACGCACGCGAAGAAAAGGGTATGCCTCTCCTCCACGCGCGTGAAGAAAATGTCATCCAACATTTAGGTACGTGGTTCTCTCTTTTTTCCATCGTCGATCTTCATGCCCAGCTATGGTAGTCAACGTCTGCTATGGCAATGCCAGCACCGTGGGTAGTCATCGTCTCTCTAAGGTTTACGCTAGGTCTGATGATGCATGGGAACCGATCGATGAAGGTACGATGTGGCTGTGGCGTTGTTCACGCGAAGGAGAGGAGAGGAAGTGCGTGGAATCAGTAGCGCCTGGAGAAAAATTCATTTTGTGGGCCTTTATTTTTCATTTTGCGAAGTCCAAAATAGTAAACTCTTGGAGAGGGGCTATTTTTTTACTCTCCATATTGTTCTGGGAGTTGGCAAATCACAAGATTTGCCAAGTAAAAAATAGTAAATTATTAGAGATGCTCTAACTAGTATAGATTTTAGGAATCAAAGTTTTGACATAGAAGTATATACAAAATAATACAACCATGTAATCAAGTATATACAAAATTTTTTGGAACTAAGCAAGTCGTAAACATGCCTAGGTGTGTGGTGCGCAGAATCCTGGAACTGCTGGATGCCTGCATGGCATTGGCCCACTGAGGCACGGCTCGGCCAGGGCACGCATCGCACAGCCTTTGTTTTGCTGTGCGTCCTACTGCATGCTTCTTGCTTCGTGAAGAGCAGGAGCTGGAGCCATTCGAAAGGAGCCGAGCCACGGAGAGAGAGAGAGAGAGAGAGGAAGGTGGTTGGTCACTTGGTTGGCCTTCACACTGTGCTTGTTTGCTTCCAACGCTGCGCTCCCTTGGCTTTGGGCAGTGTTTCCCTGTGCCCAACTACTGTGGTGTGGTCCTTGCTGCAGCCACAGCTGCTGGATAGTAGCCCTCTCTTCTTTCTTTCACTTCAACTGCGAAGAAGAAAAAAAACGCTCCTAGGGCATGTTTAGGCTTTGTTTAGTTCATGAGAAATTTTGAAAAAAAAATCAGATTCTTTGTCACATCAAATCTTGCGGCACATATATAGCATTAAATATAGATTAAAAACTAACTAATTATACAGTTTGTCTATAATTTACGAGATGAATCTTTTAAACTAGTTAGTTCATGATTCGATAATATTTGTCAAATACAAACTGAAATATTATAATATCCATTTTGCAAAAATTTTTGCAACGAAACAAGAACCATTTTGCAAAATGTACATTTTGTAAAATTTTTGGCAACTAAACACGCCCTACTAGCGTGAACAAAATCTGGACTCAACTGCCAAAGTCCCCCCACCAACTACAAAATTAAATGCGTCACCAAGAGAGCCTACCCACATCACCCGTTCGAATCAGTGTTGTTTGGAGGACATCTGATGTTCCAATACTTAATAATAATAAAATTAATTATAGATGCTATGAGTAATTCACGAGAATAATTTATTAAGTCCAATTAGTTCATTATTAGCATATGTTTATTATAGCATCACACATTATCAAATTATGAACTAATTAGATTTAATAGATTCATTTTGCAAGTAGTGTGTAATTAGTTTTGTAATTAGTCTATGTTTAATACTCCAAATAGTGTCGATATATCTAGTGCGATATAGACTACACTTTAAAGGAATAAAAAAAGATAAAGAGCAAATGTTTCTGTAGCTATGATGAAAGCTCTAGTTTGGTTTTGGTGAATTGATAAAACCCTATGTGCTAACCTATTGCTCTAAGTGTTCATGAGATAGGAAAGCACACTCCAAATGGTGAGCAACATGATGATGATCATGATGGTGATGGTGGAAACTCGGTGATCAAGTGTTTGGGCTTAGAAAAGAAGAAAAAGAGAAAGAAAAATCTCAAGGCACAGGTATAATTGGTTATGAGCTTTTTGCTTTTGCACTCAAGACACCACAGAGGGTGTGATTAATTTAAGATTGATAGTCGTACTATTTAAAGAGGTAAAACTTGTATCGAAATGCACTTGTAAATGTGTCACTAGATGCTCTAATTCATTACATATGCATTAAGGATCTAGTGAGAGTGATAACTCCTTTGAGAAAATGCTTATGAAAATGCTAACACACATGCACATGATGAATACACTTGGTGGTGTTGGCACATTTGCAAAGGAGGTGGAGTTGGCGGGATTTGGCGTTTTGTAAAAATGAAATACCTATTTTCCACTACGCCGGTGGTGGATTTGAAAAGGTGGCGAAGTCACGGGAGTGTTTTTCTCTGAGATTCACTCACCGAACGTTGGCTTTGGACGCAGATTCACTCACCGAACGTTGGCTTTGGGTGCACCGGACGCAGGGACAACGTCCAGTCAGTGTTGGTGGCGCAGTGCTTGCTCTCTATTTTGCTAGGGTTGAGCACAGATGCTGCCATGGTCTGACTGGCTCATCTGGTCATCTTTTGGAGTTGAGTAGATGCAGGCGACCGGATGCCGGTTGAACACTGTTCAGTATCCGATCATAGTACTTAGCCTCGTGTGAGAGTAGAGAGAGCATCAGACGCTGGGCTATGTCCAGTCCTGGTTCAGCGGATGTGTTCGGTCATGGAAACCACATTTTGCTACCTCTGTGAGTAGCAACCAAACTCTAGGGTCCTGTCAACTTATGCAGTGCATCCAGTGTGAACTTAATCGTTTAGATCTGACACGCAATGTTGAAAACATAGTGACTTATGGTGAGGATGCGAGCACTAGACGTTGAGGGCGTGCATTTGGACAGTTTGACCAGCAAGTTGGGTCACCTCGTTTTCTTTGGAGAGAGAAAGCCAATGACTCTATTCTTTTGTGGGGGCTATGAAAGGTGGTTGGTTAGCTTGGGCTCACTTTCTTGGTCATTTTCAGACATAGCATCCTTGTGAGCCTAGCCAACATACTCCCACTCATTTGCATCATTGATTCATCATCTTTGAGAGATTGGGAGAGCATCCAAGTGCATTGCTTGAGTGCTTGCATCTAGAGACACTTAGTGATTGTGTTTTGCTACAGGATTTGCTTGTTACTTTTGGAGTTTGTTGACACCTAGATGGCTTGGCGCAGTGAGGATCGTCGAGCAGAGGTAGGTGATTGTCCTCGGCTCTGATCATGATGATTGTGAGGGGTTCTTGACCTTTCCCCAATGAAGAGCCAAAAGGTACTCTAGTGAATTGCTCGTGGCTTGTATGATCCTCATCTTATGTTGGTGCTGTGACACTCTAGCTAGTGAGGGTGAAAGCCCAAGTTTGGTTTTGGATAATTGATGAAAGCCAAAGTACTAACCTCTATGCTAAGTGTGTGTAGATTATATGAGGTTGGTACATGTCTAGTGGTGGAGCAAGAGATGGTCATGGTGATGGTGGTGATGACAACAAGATTATCAAGTGCTCAACTTGGAAAGAAGAAAGAGAAAAACAAAACCCTATGAAGATCAAGGCAAATGTATTGCTTAGGGTTTGGTTTTGGTGATCAAGACACCATAGAGGGTGTGATCACACTTACGATAGATAGCCATACTATAAAGAGGGAAGCTGTCTATCAAGTGCCACTAGGTGTTATGAATCATGTGCATGCATTTAGAACCTAGTGCTTTAACTTAACCCTTGAAAATATTTGTAAAAATATGCTAACACACATGCACAAGGTGGTACACATGGTGGTTAACACTTTTGAGCAAGGGTTGAAGAGGTGGGAGAAGTTAGGTCTCTCTCCCTCGCACGGAGCTTACGAGATGGGTTTTAGGTGTTTTTGTCAAAATGAAGCGTCTATTTTCTATTAGGCTAGAAATGATTATAAAGAGGTGGTGAAGTCACAGAATTGTCCAGCATTGAAGTAGCGCACTGGACGCTGGTGCTGAGAGCACCTGACGTAGGGGCTACATCTGATCAGTTCTAACTGTCAATCACTCTAAGGGTTTAGCACCAAACGTAGGGACTTGTCCATCCGATCTCTTTTTGGGAGCATCAAATGTTGCTGGTCGGACACTGGCTGAACACTATTTACCATCTTGTCTACATGACATGGTGTGGTCATGCGAGCGAAAGGAGCACCAGTTGCTAGGTCGCATCCGGTCACCATGCACCAGACACGTCTGGTGATGGAAAACATGTTTTGGAACCTCTTTGGGTAGCGACCAGATGCTGGGTGTCGAGGCCGCTCAGTGCATCTGGTGTGAACTTAACCATTGAGATCTAATATACAATGTTCAAAGACAGAGGACACGTGATAGCAATCCATGCACTGAACGCTGGAGGCTATGTCTGGTCGATCGCACCTGAGCGTCCGATTGCCCTGAGTTTTGTGAGAATAGAGAGCCAACCACTCTATTTCTTTGGGGCCCTATAATAGTGTTTGGCTGGCTTGGGGCTTACTCTTTGGACACTTTGACATACTTGACGTTCTTGTGAGCATAAGGAAACATCTCCCACTGATCTCCTTCATAGATACACAATCTTTGTGAGATTGGGAGTTATTTCAAGTGCATTTGCGTGAGTGATTGCATCTAGTGGAACTTGGAGATCGTACGGATATCACCGATATCATATTTGTTTTCATATTTCTGGTCGGATTCGGATTCGAATACGGATAATATCAATCATGTCGGATAAGATAAGATTAGATGTCGACATCATAAATATACGATCTAAGTATTCGGATACGG
>Ga0182004_10005396_pt1 | contig 10409 bp, 8 predicted proteins | sample Sormic07211540_1_FD_120479 | JGI IMG/M metagenome (GOLD analysis project Ga0182004, IMG submission 120479) | Endophyte microbial communities from Sorghum bicolor roots, Mead, Nebraska, USA - 072115-40_1 MetaG | ecosystem: Host-associated > Plants > Roots > Unclassified | place: USA: Nebraska...
CTCTCTGATGCAAAATGAATTAAAGCAAATGCGATTTGTAGATTTAGCTAGCTTCGTCTTTGCCCTAGATCGTCACTTCAAGTTGGTGTACTGTCGTCTTATTAATTTAGTGCAAGCAGTGTCACAGTCGCGATATGATACCGTTACACATAGTTCCAAAGCTTGCTTTCAGTACCACTCCCTATTTTAGGTGTGGTGGAGAATCCGACCGAAACCATTCTGTGATATGTGAAAGCAGCGTGAGAAATTGAGAACTCGGTGAAGTCTCCGTTCAAAGTCGCCGCACGAATTGTGTGGACTGAGGATTGGTCCTTACTAAAAAAAATTGTGTTGATGTCCAAACGAAGAAGGTCCAAGTATAATAATCATTTGATATTGTTCAAATATTCATAATTTTCTATTTGAATATCGATACTTCTTGCTGAAACCAAATGTAAATACTATTTAACCATCAACCATTCCATGTGTGATATTCGACAATTTAGTTGGTACATACCCCCAATGTGATCTTCTTTATCAAAGGGGCAAGCCAGAGAAGGCGAGAACACCATCGCTCGGGTCTCAGTCCTAAGGGGAGTCATGGCATAGTCTTAGTCCTAGAGGTCACCTCAAACTTGGATCGGGGACAACAACAGAGCGTCCCGAGCGAAGACTAAAAGCCAACTCTAAAATTTATTAGGCGCTTCGGGTCTGATAGATGCTAAAGCAACACTTTGCCGCGAGACGTTGTCGATCACTCCCTCAATAGGAGCACGCCTAGGGCGTGACACATCTAGACAAAGGATTTCTCTAAGCCCGTTGAGCACGAGGGCTCCAGGCCCGCTCATCAGCCCCTCTAGACAAGGAGAGGATCCTTGGGTATCAGGGAAGCCAGGAGAAGGCTCACCTAGGGAAGCCTCTGCTGCGCCAAACAGCGCCTGGTGATCAAGCGTCAGACTACAGCAGGGACGTCAAGGAGTGATCGTAACATTTTTGGCCCCTCCTATATGACAAAGAAGTACCCCGGGTGCACCAAGGTGAGAAATCCTAGAGAAACTAGCCAGTTTTGTACTCTCATGCCCTCATCGGTAAAAAAGGGGAGGCATGTGCTCTCGTAGAAAGAGAGAAGCCAAACAGAAAGATAGACACCAAGATCGACGATCAGGTAACTAAAAAGGGGAATTGACTGAACAATCTCCCCAAGAACCTTAGGAAAGTACAGCATGATCCATTGCCAATCTCTCTCTCTTATAAGAACCCTTGGTTGAGCATTCTTAACATAAAGAACACCATACTACTAGATATAGATCTCGTAAAGCCGAACCACGATAAATTGCTTGTCTATGAATGCGTTGAGTGCTTGAGCCACCTGTAACAAACAAAATGATGCTTGTCGCAGTTTTAAACCCGCGACACATGGGTAATTTTGTGCAGCTAAATTGAGTATGGAAGTAGTAAATAGCTGCTTGGCTAATTGGCCCCTCCTTATTTTTGGGTCATGCTTTGTGGAAAATGAAAATGGATATCTAAATTATCCAATATTCGTATCTGCTAAAACTTATAGTATGGATATCCTTATTCGCAGCTGTTTCTAATATGGATATTAAATGGATATATCTGACTTCGTTTTTCCATGTTTTTCTCTATCTGATTCTAGATCCATATTAAACAATATGCGACTGTATCCATATCAGCAAAGAAAACGAAGTGTCCTGAACCTATTTAAAAGTTCTCTCTATGCGAGTGACCAATTATTATTATTACTAATAATGCACTGAAACCATTTAGTAGTATATCGATAAATAAATTTTAGTACTAATTTGACATTATTAATGATACAAAAAGATTAATTAATTTTAGTATTTTTCTGATTTAGTTTAAACCAAATATATTTGTTGTTTTAAATTATTTTAATACTTTAGTTTATTTATTTATTGAGTAAATTATTTATGTAATTTATAATTTTATGATAAATATTTATATAAATATAATATTGATTATTTAATTGATATACTTATTTATTAAATTCAAATATTTATTGGTAACTATATACACAAATACTTTAGTCTTTATTACTTGTGTAATGATTTTGTGATTCCAAAACTATTGATAAAGTAAAAAGGCTAGTTGTTTTCTACCATTTTTATTTGAAATCTTCACTTGATCTATTATGTTATTCAATATTCTCCACTATAATTTAGTTTACTTGCATATTGGAGATTATTAGAAGTGTACTTTCATTTAGTTCACTTTGGTTAACGATGAACTTAGTAGTATTTTTTCATGATGTTAAATTTAACAATATATATTGTGAGTTGACTTGAGTTAATATCCTAATAGAATCTGAGGCATCTGCTTCGTATTCGTAATCGAAAATATCTAAATCCATATTCATATTCGAATTAAAATATGGTAAAAGGTGATATTCGGATTCGATTATGCCCCTAACTAGCATATTTTTGCCAAATCTTGCTATCAACATCTTGGACTCTCAAATGCTTGCACAGCCTTCTGCATGCACTATCTGGATATGCCAGACAAACTGCTGAAAGGAGACCAGACAAGAAGTCTGGCATATACTGAAACACGGCTCTATGTTTAGCCTTTTAAACAATAATGATATGCAAGCATGCAATGCAAGCAATAATCTGATCACTCTTGTTAATCAAATAATTACTAATCAGCTAAGTATAGAGCAGCCAAATTAATTGAACAAAAGCAACAAAGACTAAACTTATTTTAGCATCAAATTTGGCTATATGTAAAAAATATGATTTGAGCCAAATTTGGGTATCAACACAACCACCTCTAGAAATTGATTTTAGAGGCATATGGAAATGTGGTCTGCCTTTGATATTTATTTTTTTAATAGATCAAATGATCTCAAATAGAGGATACCCTAAATCAAAGTTGTAGTGATCAACAAGATGTAAAGCTTTGCAGCACAAACTTTAAAATTTGGAATCATTTAGAGGTTGAAATAGCCAAAACAAGATTCGTGAAAGTTAATATGAAAGGATAATGTACTTATACTACTTAGTTATAGTGAGTTAGTGATGTGGCGATAATTTAACGTCATCCAAGGTTTGAGGTTTTGAGTTCAATCTTCAAGGAAGTTTAGCCTGAAGGGTAAGGGAACTGTCCCTTTGGTTCAAGACCTCACTGCTGACCAAACTTGTTGGCTATATTAACATTAAGCAAGCAAGTGTACCACTAATTCATCCATGCTATGACAAAGAGGACATAATCGTTGGTTTGGACATCCTCTTCTAGCCAAGCGGTCTGCCGTCTAAAGGTGGTCTTGGACAGCCAACAAAAGCAAAGAAACTTTGCATTTTGCTGGCATCCGAATAGAGTCTCTAAGTTCAGTGTCTGTCGATCCATTGGTGTTGAATATTCACCATTGGTGATGAGTACGTGTCCACTCGATATGATCAAAGGACGACAAATTATGTCAACTGCTGAGAGACGTATTGATTGTTAGAACGTCATGTTTGCTTGGCTACAAAATTATGGCTGAAACTACTGTTTGTTGATTTGTTGTAAGAAAAAAAATACTATTGAATGACTGGTAGAACTAGATTCAGCAGATAATTACTGTCCTGCACCGATGAGCCCTAACTCCACAAGTGGGATCGGCATGGTGCTGCAGTTCTACCGGTCAGACCGGAAGATTTCGGATCAATGCAGGTGATCCTGGGCTGCCGTCCAGCATCAGTGTCTAGTTATATTATGTAAACTTATTATGTAACTTATGTACTTAAGAGTTAAGAGGTTACATTCGTCTACTCTCCATTCTTAAAAAAAATACAATTCTCATTTTTCAATATTAGTCAAACAACATGAAGTTTGGGAGGACACTTGGAATTTTGAACTGCTGAAACTTGAATTTCCACAACTTTTCTCCTTTGCTAGCTAGGGACTGTACATTCCTTCAACGAAATGTGGAACAAAAAAATTTCAGTCCCTGCCTTTTGGTTGTTTCTCAGCAACTCTAGAAAAACTCAAGCTTCTGAAGAAAGGAAAATTTTGGCCCAGCCAAAATAGACCTTTATTATTATTCACAAGAAGTACAGACACCATCATGCGGAGATACAAACCAAACATGTCTCCCTAAATCAGCATAAATACAACTCCTAGCAAGATTATGAGCATCCACGTTTGATTGTCTCCCCTCATGGACGAACTCGACAAATACAAAATCATTTGATCTATCTCTAATTTCCTGGACAATGTGCCCATAAGAGCCTAAACTACCTTCACGTATGTTTGCGACAACTCCAGCATTGTCGCATGCCACTCTGAAGTCCTGAAGTAGCAAGAGCCAAGCCTTCCTTACATGATATTGCCTCCACCGTCCCTGGCTCTCCGAGCTTCCTTCCAACAATTGGGCCACCTGGGGCACGCGTAATGCTGGATCGTCGGAGCTCAGTACTGGAAGAAGCCAACGATGAACACACATGCATGGAGTCGACGTCTGCGGATAGTTTAGGCGAGTGTCGCGAATTATTATAAGATATATCAAAAGTAACTTCAAGGCAGTCATCACACTCTGAACTATTTACTCTGCATTATCGCCACTGAAATCTTGCATTTCTTCCCAAGTTCACTAAAATATAGTCACCTCTCGAATAGAAAAGTTGTCATGGAAGTTGGATCAAACACCCAATTGCGCAGTCCATCATACAGTTTCTGAGGTCCACGGTCATCGCAATGACGTGGTTCGCACACGGCAGAAATGTTGCCGCCGGCGTGTCACTGTCAGCGGTCTTGCCGACGCGTCTAAACAAGCAAGTCGACGAACGCGACCAGTCGGGCTTTAGCTTGAATTGGCGGCGCAGCGGACAGCATGCAGCAGCCGCCACCGCGACCTACAAATTGAAGAGCGAGGCACCATGGATGCACATCCACGAAAGACGACATAGATCAGATACAGAGCCGCGGTGCACAGCGAAAAGATCGATAAAATGAAGCCGCCTCGTCCCTCCTTGCTCGTACTCCTGCGCTTCTTGGCGATCTTGGGGGCGGCGTTCTTCATCATTCTCGCCTTGCACGTTGAGCCTGCGCAAGGTACTACGTAGTTACGTACTATGCTCATCACGCCACTCCGGTGGTTAATAGGTTACCTGGAGTCCTGGTTTCTACAGTTCACAATAGCTCGTTAATCAGCTGATTTACATGTATTTTTGGTGCATCATCTCTCTGGTCTGCGTGCAGGAGGGAGGCTGCGGAGCTCACCTCCATCTCCGGTTCCACATACAAACCCGAGTTCAGAATGTGGCTGCAATAATGGTACTTGAAGCAGAGAGTGACCGGCGATATAATTGGAAAGTGCGCCTCTTTTTAGTGGAACGCAGTGTCCAATTTGAACCTTGTGAGATCTTACTCCATGTACTCCCTCCTCCATCTCTGAATTGATAAGTGTATTTTTGCGAGGGAAACGTCATATAAAATGTATTGTGATTTTCAAATATTTCTCTTATAATATATTGTCATTTGCTCAATAATCAATGCTTCCTCTGTTTTAACCATTTTGCTATATATCGAGACATATTATTATATCTAGCAATGTAGACGTACAAAAAAAATCAAAGTGACTTATAATTTAAAACGGAGAAAGTAGTATCATTATGGAAGCATTAAAATCAAGCTTATTAATTCCATTCCGGTAGCAATCAGAATGGACATTATTGTTGGACGTACTCCCTCTATTATGAAATATAAGGAATCCAATTTTGTATTAAGTCAAACTATAATAATTTTGACCAAATTTACAGTAAAGAAGAAAAATAAGTAGAACTTCAAATTAGCTTAATTAGTTACACTATAGAATATATTTTTATAATATACATCTTTGATGTGGTAGATATCAATATTCTTTTCCACTCTCTCCCTTCCAAATTATAAGTCATTGTAAGAATTTTAGAGAGTCAAAGCATCTCAAGTTTGACCTAAATCTACCACCTCAAAGGTAGCAAGCCATTCTAGCACTCCAATATGAGAAAGTAGTGCAGAGGCCTATGGGTATCCATTATTCCCACTCTAAATAGTGTCGTCTCAATGACGGTGAAGTCAAAGGTCCAAATTAAACCAACTGGTTCTAATACAACTTGTAGGGATTGTGATGTCTAAGAGGGGGTGAATTAAACAACTTAAAAGCCACTTCTAATTATGACATCTAATTTTCTCCTAGTCAAAACCTATGCAATAAACAAACTATCATTTGTGCAACTATGGTTTTGCTAGGTATGTTGCTATCTCTACCTCAAAAGAGTTATGGAACCTAGGTTCCAATCCTATCAACTAGACTATCAACTAAGCTAGGAAGATAAAGCACAAAACCAAGGTACACAACATAAATACAAAAGGTAAAGGGTGATAGAGATGCAAACTCTTGTTTGACGATGCTGGTATTTTTAGTGAGGTATCAAGAAGCATGGAAGCTCTCCTAGTCCTCATTTGAGCCCCTCTCAAGGATGTCCTCATAGGGGCCAAGCTCTTGGTCGGCTAACTCTATAGATAGCGCTAGGGCTTCCTTGTGTGCAAGTGGATCTCCAAAATTGTCTCTCCTAGATCGCTCCTAGGCGTATTTACTATCGAGTTTTTGGCTAAACTGCAGTGGGTCTCGTTCTCTTCGGTACACGGTGACAGCCACACCACAAATGATGTTAATGTGATCTTGCAAGACTACAAGCTCCTCTAATGTACAATAATGGTATGCACAAGCACCAAGTGGTGAAAGGTATGCAAAGCTCACTACCCACTAGGCCTAAACCTAGAGTGAGCACATTTAGCAACGGTCTAACTAACCTAAGCACTTTTCAAAGCACCTATGCTAATCAGCGAGTATACTATTAAGTACTTTGGTGGCTAGAACAACTAGAGATGAGCCTCAACTCACACAAGTCTTCCCTGAGCTCTGCATTCCCTCTTTTAGCCGATTAGAGTCATATTTATAGCCCCCCAAGGTGAGTCATAGCCGTTGGCACTTTAACAGCCATCTCTGTGCATCGTCGGACCATCTGACACATGGTTGTCAGACCATTTACAACAGTCCAGTCCCTCACAACACCTACTATGTCAGAACTAGCCGTTATCGACTGTTAGGACCTTTTTTGGGAGTGTCAGACCATAACGTACCATTGTTCAGTTCGGTTCAGTAAGTGTCAGACCAAAAGGTGAGCATTGGACTAAGGTGCCACTGTTCAGTTTAGTTCATTGAGCATTAGACCGAAAGTCTGAGTGTCGAACTATATGGTACCTTGTTTTTAGCATGTCACGCTTTCGTATTTTGGGCATAACTTTTGGCTTCAAACTTCGTTTTTGATGATCTTGGACTTTTTGGAAAGGTAACAAAAAGCTATATAACTTTGAATTGAAGTCATATCAATTTAAACAGATACATAATCATGAGACAATTCCAATCTGTCTATCTCTTTGTCTCGGCTTCAGTGGCTTCAACTTTGTTTGTGTCTTTGTATGGGCTTCTACTTATTGGTGACTTAGACTTCTAGCATGTCTTGTAGGTCTTCAACATGGCTTTCAATGTCTTTCTTGAGATGTTGATTATTTGGACCACCACTTTGCCTAAGTCCAAGTCCACCTTGGATCCATTTGAACTATACCATGTATATACTAGCAAACAACATTAGTCCAAATAGTTATGTTATTCATCAAACAACAAAATCCAAACTTAATGGCCCATAGGGTGCATTTTCCTTACAGTGTTAGCTTGTTGTTTATGTTTCTCACTAGAATTGTGTAGGTATGCTTGAGCTTAGCCTTTGTTGATTGTTCTATTTGCTTGCTAGTTGTAGTCATGCTAATAGACTTTGTGTAGGGCTTGATCTTGTTTTGCTTTGCTATGGTGCTATTAGTGATTATTAGGTCTCAACTTTGTTACTAATACTTGTGCCTAATTGTGTTTGTGTCTCGAAAGGAATTTTAATATGCCATTCATTGCCTTGTAGCCATTAGGTCCTTTCACTAAGGTAACCATAAGGTGTTGGCCACATAGTTGGGGCATGCACCCCTTAGGTTGGGGTCTTAAGGCTGATTGCTAGGCCCAAGATGATGACACATCACCTGACAGAAACAACAACAACAACATGTAGTGATAATTTGATAATCTTGCAACATAATATTGAGGTGGGACCAGATTAAGTTGAAATATAAATACCCATGGACCTCAATCATGCTATGGATGTAAGAGTTATGGACTTCCCAATAAAGTATTGTCGAGCTGCCTATGAACCGCATGTTAGACATTGATGAGTTTGCACTCTGAAATTAGTCCTAGGCTGATTTGCCAAAAATGGTCTAGTTGATTTGAGAAACAATGGATTGAATTGGGAAAAATGGGTCAAAAAAATTAAAAGACTAAATAGGCCAAGATAAAACGAATCAGCCCAAGTCAGCACCTTAACAGGCCAAATTTTGGTTTTATGACGGTTGTGGCCTTTTACAAGTCTGCCTCTCATATGGGCCTTAACTGGCCTAATTTTAGTTTTATGACTTTTTTTGCCACTTGCCAAGTCAGAGAAATGTCAACATGGCATCCCACATAGCGCTTTGGTATGCATGGTTGTGACGTAAGAAGTAACATCATAAATCTCTCTAACATAAAAACCAATGTCATAAGGTTAATGACATGAAAAACAAAGACACCATGTATTTTGCGACGCACAATTTTTCGCCATTTGCATTTTCATCAACCTAGTGTCATAATATGCAACCTATAACATAAATGATCTATGTTATGATAAGTATAACGTCAAAAAAATTGCAGATTTCTTGTAGTGTATCCATGTCCGATCTATTGTAGATGTCGCAGAAATAAAAACTCTTTCTCAAGTTCACATCATCATCACGTTTGCTTTAAACACATTGAAAGTACCGACATTAGGTAGTAAAAAAAATATTGTTGATACCATAGTTATTAAACATTAAAACAAGCTCATCTCATTTTTAACTTTCATAGTCATATCCAGAGCAGCCGTTCTTATGCCCTCCACGATCAAAACAGAGAGACAATTGATCAACAGGGAAGTAGGATACCACGTCGTCTTTCGGCCTTTGGGGTTGCAGTCCAAATGCCAAACGCTGACATCTTGATCGCTGATTAGTGGCTAGCAAGCAGGAAAGAGGATTGATAAGAATGGCCCTCAATGCTTTAGTGATCATGATTTTTCGGTCTATCTGGAAGGAACAGAATCCCGAGTGTTTCAAAGCTCATGAAACTCAATCACCACGCTGTGGTGGCTGGTGCTTAGTATTACAGGAGATGTCCATACCTAGATTATGGCAGATTACGTTCGGTTGTGATTGTTCTTCATAGTTTACAATGGATAATACATTGTTAACTTGTTTTAAAGCCTAAAACTTTCTTGGTTGTTTTTAATAATAACAATTTTAAGCTTAGTGCCGCCTAAGCCACCTCTGGGTTCATGTGCATGTGTGGTCATGCTTTGCTCTTCTTAATGAATTACATGCTAAGGCATTAACAAACTATGAATATATAAAATTGCATATGGATTCTAGATTTATTATGAAATATTTTCACATTGTGTAAAAATTTTCACCTAAGTTATAGATACTCTTATGTCATATTTGACCCAGACTGTTTCGGGCTCTAGCACCATAGCGCTGCTGTACCAGAGTTGGAGAGAAAAAAAAATACTGGACCATCTCTTCCTCAGGCTGCCCTTTTGCTGCGGATATTGTAGGCACTTGGTGGGTATACATGTTGATCTCACTCTCCCTAACCCCTATCCAAGTTCTTATGTCCTTCAAAGATCATCTTCAAAGTGCCATTCTTCACGAAGATTGTTATCCTTCTCTGCTGGAGCATCTGGATTCTATGTAATGATTATGCCATATTCCAAGGAGTTGTGCCTTCTGTGGATAGAATCAAAGGTGGTCTTCATACATGAGTTTGCTATGATGCTTCATCGGGCAAAAAAGAAGCGTATACGGTGACTGAGTTGCCGGCGAAGCTCTAGCAGGACACACAGTTAGTTGATCCAGGAGCCGGAGTCGCCGGCGAAGCACTACAAACACACCCTTAATAAAAATTTCAGTATATAGACCGGCCGGGTTATGTCTGTTGAACTTATAATTCCAAAATCAAAGGCAGCAGATATATATCACAGTCGACATTAAGGACGTTGCTTGCGTTTTTTAGAGAAGTGTATCATATCATATTAGTTAACTCTCTGTGCCTCTCTGTTAGATTAGTGATCGATGAATGATTGCGTCTCGAGACTCCAATTAGGCTATCTAGACCCTTTCTAAATAGGCTTTCGGCACTATGCACTGTACCTGCAGAATCTTAAATCAGCTGCTTAGGCTCGCTTGGTATGTATAAGAGAGTGCGCTACACTTAGGGATGAAAATTATTTGTTTTCATATTTTTGGTCGAATTCAGATTC
>Ga0182004_10005397_pt1 | contig 10407 bp, 13 predicted proteins | sample Sormic07211540_1_FD_120479 | JGI IMG/M metagenome (GOLD analysis project Ga0182004, IMG submission 120479) | Endophyte microbial communities from Sorghum bicolor roots, Mead, Nebraska, USA - 072115-40_1 MetaG | ecosystem: Host-associated > Plants > Roots > Unclassified | place: USA: Nebraska...
TACATCGAAGAGCTAGAAACAGAACTAGATGAACCACTAGAGCTAGATGAATCCGAGCCACCACCTAAGCCCTCCATAGAACTTAAGCCACTTCCCCCTAGGCTTAAGTATGTCTTCCTTAACAGCGATAGGGATAGCCCCATCATCATTAGCGATTAGCTCTCTGAGGAGGAGGCTACTAAACTTATCACTGTATTAGAGAAACACTGCTTTGTCTTAGCATACTCCTTCCGAGACTTTAAGGGAATTAGTCCAGCTCTCTGCACTCATCGCATACCCATAGAACCCGATGCTACACCTTCTAGGGAGCCTCAAAGAAGGCTAAATAATGCGATGAGGGAAGTAGTAAAGAAAGAGGTCGTGAAGCTCTTGCACGCAGGCATAATCTACCCTGTTCTAAACAGCGAGTGGGTCAGCCCCGTACAAGTAGTACCTAAGAAGGGAGGAATGATGGTAGTTAAAAATGATAATAACGAGCTTATCCCACAATGAACCGTCATGGGATGGAGGATGTGCATAGATTACCAAAAACTCAACAAGGCTACAAAGAAAGATCACTTCCCATTACCCTTCATCGATGAGATGCTAGAACAGTTAGCAAAGCATTCTTTCTTTTGTTTCCTTGATGGTTATTTGGGTTATCATCAAATCCCGATCCATCTCAATGATTAGAGTAAGACAACATTCACATGCCCTTACAGGACATATCCATATAGGTGCATGTCTTTTGGCCTACGCAATGCTCCCGCTTCCTTCCAAAGGTGCATGATGTCCATCTTCTTAGACATGATTGAAGAAATCATGGAAGTCTTCATGGACGACTTTCCTGTCTATGTGAAAACTTTTGACGACTGTCTTGAAAACTTGGACCACGTCTTACAAAGATGCCAAGAGAAGCACTTGATCCTGAACTGGGAGAAATGTCATTTCATGGTTCGGGAGGGGATAGTGCTAGGACATAGAGTGTCCGAGGGTGGGATAGAGGTAGATAGAGCTAAAATAAAGGTCATAGAACAAGTCCCACCTCCCACTAACGTTAGAGGTGTACGCAGTTTTCTTGGTCACGCAGGTTTTTATAGGAGGTTTATACAAGATTTTTCACAAATCGCTAGACCTTTAACAAACCTGTTAGCTAAAGATGCACCCTTTAATTTTGACGAGGAGTGCTTAGATGATTTTTACTACCTCAAGAAAGCACTTATCTCTACGCCAATCATACAACCCCCTGATTGGTCGCTTCCTTTTGAGATAATGTGTGATGCTAGTGATTATGCTGTAGGAGCAGTCTTAGGATAAAAATCATCATGCTATCTCTTATGCTAGCAAAACACTAACTAGCCCACAGCTAAACTATGTAACAGCAAAAAAGGAGCTTTTAGCTATAGTGTTTGCTATAGATAAGTTTAGATCTTACTTAGTAGGAGCAAAAGTGATTGTTTACACCGATCACACTGCACTAGAATACCTGCTCACTAAGAAAGATGCTAAACCAAGGTTAATAAGATGGATCCTGCTACTCCAAGAGTTTGACTTAGAAATAAAAGAATAAAAGGGAGTAGAGAACTTGGTCGCAGACCACTTGTCTAGAATGCATATTGAGGATAAACATGATCTACCAATCAACGACTATCTTCAGGATGACACACTCCTTAAGGTGTCAGCCGCCTACCTGTGGTACGCAAACATTGTCAACTACATGGTTTTTGGTTATGTACCACTGGGGGTAGATAAGAAGAAGCTGATCAAGGAGAGCCATGTGCACCTTTAGGACGACCTCTACCTCTATCGGGTCTGCCAGGATGGTGTGCTAAGAAGATGTGTCCCTATGGAAGAAGCCGTTCAAATCATTGAGAAGTGCCACAGAGCTGAAAATGGAGGCCATTATGGTACTTTCAGGACCCATGCCAAAACTTGGCAAAGTGGATTCTATTGGCCTACCATGTACCAAGACACTCAAGACTTCATCAAGTGGTGTGAGAGGTGTTAGCGACATGGGAATATCAATACCCATGATGCCATGCCTCTTACAAACAACCTTCAAGTGGAGCTGTTTGATGTCTGGGGAGTAGACTACAGGGGTCCATTCTCGCCATGTCAAGGCTACGAGTACATCTTGGTGGCAATGGACTACGTGTCCAAATGGGTTGAAGCACTACCTTGCAGAGCAGCTAACTCAAAACATGCCAAAAAGATGTTCCAGGAGATCATCTTCCCAAGATTTGGCACCCCAAGGTTGGTTATTAGTGATGGGGATAGCCACTTCATTGACAGGAGATTCTGTGAATTCCTAACTGAAGTAGGGATAAGGCACAATGTGGGTACACCTTATCATCCCCAAACAAGCGAACAAGCAGAAACCTCAAATAAGCAAATCAAGAACATTCTGCAAAAGACTGTCAAGGAAATGGGGACATGACGGGTGAACAAACTCCATGATGCACTTTGGGCATATAGGACCGCATACAAGACCCCCATCGGTATGTTGCCATACCAGCTTGTACACAGAAAGACATGCTACTTGCCAGTTGAGCTCGAGCATAGGGCACATTGGGCCATAAAAAGATGGAATATGAACCTGCCCTCAGCCGGCCTCAATCGAAAGCTTCAAATCTCAGAACTAGAAGAATGGAGAGAGAAAGCTTATCACAATGCTAGAATCTACAAGGAAAGAACCAAGAGATGGCATGATAAGCAAATCAAGCAAAAAGAGTTCCATCCTAGGAACATGATTCTTTTGTTCAACTCCAGGGTCAAACTTTTAGGCCATGGAAAGCGGAGAAGCAAGTGGGAGGGCTCATACCTGGTAATCGACGCCGCGACACATTGAGCCGTAATGCTTCAGGAAAACGATGGCAACGTCTTTAAGATAAATGGTCATCGCCTCAAGTTCTTTTATGAACATGACCCTTTAGAAAAAGAAGTAGACATGATAAACTTTGTCCTAAACCCCATCAACTAAAATCTATATGTCATTTTATTTCCTTCTTGATTGCTTGATCACTAGATAGAATGCAGACTTAGCACATTTAGGGGTCAGGCGACCCAATAAACTCTTGAGTGGCCCTTGAGACACACCTGGTCGAGCTAGACTCACACTAAGGGGGTCGGTCGACTGAGGTAAGTGTCGATCCATAATACACCACACCTGTCACGATTAAGGGAGGCTGGGCACAAACCCCAGTCGACCAAGGCCCCAAAGAGGGGGTCGACTGACTGACACTTTGTGCAACTGGGCACCTTGCCACGTTCGAAACAGAGTGTGGAAGGTCGCCACGAACTCAAAATTTCAAAATTTTGAAATTGGCCGGTCGACCGATCCTTCTTTGAAGGGATCCAAATAGTCACGGATCACTCTCATCCCTCTTGATTATCCCTCCGATGCTCTAGGCGGATTTCAAATTCTTATCGCTAGGAGCATCCTCCTAAGCCTACAAATAGCTCCCCCCTCTTCTTCTTCTTCCTCCCATTGCTTTCCACCTCGAACCAAGAGCCATTCTGAACTCTTGAACACATCAACATCACCACTAACACCTTACCATGGCCCTCCATCGAAAAACAACCAGATCGTCCATCGCCCTGACTCACGATGCCTGCCCTCTCCCTTATGGAGGAATTAGAGCAGCTCCTGGCGGTGGATGTCATCAAGGCAGAGCCTCTGGCCATGGTCCCACCCACCGGAGGGCCACCGGGGCCAAACCCCCGGTTGGTCAACCATGTCTTTGGGTCGACCGACTCGGAGCGCGGTCGCCCGAAGACCCCCCAACGCTTCTCCAAGTCAGGATCCTCGTCGCGTTCTCTCACTCCGAGGAGAATGCTCGGGAAATTTCCGATAAGGGCCACCACGCCAAAGCAGCCTACCAGAGGCCAATTGGCATTGAAAGGAAAGTCTTCGGCGGGCACCAGCAAGGCCCCCATTGTCGTCTCCTCCAACACTACGGGCAGCTCAGCGTTCACACCTTCCTACACCCCGGCCTCACCAACGTTGCGCAAGATCATGAGCACAGGGCCTAGGATGGGGAAGAAACTCGTCCCGTCCCTGGACAACGAAGAGCGGAGGGCCCTGAGGGAGTCCAACGACTCCACCAGCGGCTCCGTTCGCCGTCGGCTGTCTCCACCTCCCATCAGAGGACCTCCTGGCCAATTTGAGGGGAGCAGGAGAAGAGCGACGTGGAGAAGCTCCTCCATGTCATGGGTGTCCTGCGCAAGAAGAACTCGGCCCTCATGGAGACTGTGCCAGAGCTTAAGATGGCCTACCGGGATTTGGAAGACGAGTTCAACCATCTTCGTGTTAGCAATAATGTGAAGATCAAGAGGATCGCTAAGGTGATAAACAGAGAGGATCTACTAGAGATCCCCTCTCCCTAGTTAACTTTAATTAGACTATTAGCCACTTAGTTTGAATTATTCCATTTTGATTTCTTTAGTTCTATTTCCCTTTTGATTTTCCCTTTTTCTCAAATGTAAAAGTGCCTACAATATTTGAACTCTTGAATAAGAAGTTTAGTTTGAATAAAATAAGACTTTAAGTTCTGCTGGTGTGTTGCCACCAGCAGAACATGTGCATGTGATGTCTCTTCATGTTGTTGAAATTCAGAACACAGAAAACCTCAAGTGTGGGGGATCGGCCGATCCACCCAATGTCATCGCTAGATGAAACGAAGCACGCACTTTTGTCAGGAGCACAGACTCGAGTTGACACGCCAAATATCGACCCAAATATTTGGTCGGTCGATCGAGGGTTTTCCACCATCCGGAAAACAAACGTCACAGCAACACTCCACGTGTCGAGGGTAACACAGGGCCACACTGGGCACACCAGGGTAGGGTCGGTCGACCCCACCTGGTGACCCCGGGCCCAGCAGCCAGCATCAACACGATGACTTGCATCTTCCTGTCTGGTTTGCATCCTTTACTCCCTCTCGTCCTTACTTTTGTCCTCCTCTACTCTAAATGTTTAAAATGAAATTTAATTCACATGACTAACTTGAGTCTTGGCATTTAAAGATCCATATGTGACACATAGTTTATTGTGGCATATGTTTATGCTTATGGGTACAAAAATTATATAGGAATGCATTTTGACTAAGTTGTTGATGAAAGTGACATAGTTCTATGCTCATCACACCAATCTTGTTCAAGGTACATGGAATTTTATTTTGAATATCATCAAACCATAGTTTCATTCACTCCTCATTAGCAATGAAATTCCTACCAGAGCCAAAACATGTATGTCTCAAACAACCCTTGTGTGCAACTTGCATATGTATTGAGTTTGGTCAAATCATGTAGATAATAGTGAGAGTTTTTGTCATAGTCCTAAGATCAAGATCGCACACACCACATTTCTTGCCACTCCTACACTAGGAGCACGCAACACCCCATTCCATCCCACAAAATATAGATGCTCCATATGCTCAATAGTGTAGAATCTCTCTCTAAGGGTTAATTATAGATGAGACACAAAAGGAGAGGTTAAAAAAACTAGCCTTGTCTCATAGAAAAAAATAGAGAGAGCAAAGTCAATAAAGGAGCTATCTAGTCATCATATCACACACACTTGCACATCTTGATCTCAGACTATGAAAATCCTCTCCTTAGATCCTTGCTTTGACTATACAATAAATGCGATGCATGATATGCTACTTTGTTTTTCCCTACCAAGCTCCACATAAGCCTGATAGATGTAGGATGTAGCAAGAAGGGCTGACAGTTAAGCCTTCGTAAGGTTGCTTTACAAACTGAGGGATTTGAGAGAGTGATAAATGAGGAGTCAGAATAAACTATGTGCTTTCTTTTGAACTATCATGAAAACTCTAAGTAGCAAGAATAGAGTTTTGGGAGCTGATTTTGTCTTAGGATTATTCCTCTTATCAACTTCTCAAGGAAATCTGCTAGACACTTACCACATAACCCATTTGCATGAGCTATGTCCTGAATACAACTATATGAACCATGATCTTTAACTTGTCTCTAACCTTTACTCGAGGACAAGTAAAGACTCAAGTGTGGGGGATCTTTTTGACGGTATTTTCACTACGATTTTTGAGCACTAAAACCATCAACAAAGGTTAAGTTTTGGTGATAACACCAAGCAACTATGTATTGACATAGGTACAATTCACTTGGTTCCACATGTACATGTCATTATTTGGTTGCAGGTGCAAACAACCACTAATCCAGCCTGATCAAACTTAAATTAAGCAAAGATGATCAAGAACCAAAACCACCACATATCAACAAAAGATTGAAGATGACATGTGGCACTACGTGGTTTTCACCCTTTAGCCACGAAACACTTAAGGAAAGCCAATCATTTGGGTGCAATAGGGTGGTACTATGGCACCCAAACACTGAATTGGTAGTAATATGTGTGCATATTGCTACACTTAAATTGTGTTGCGATATTTATTTTTTTTGTTGCAACAAGGTGACGCTAAGGCACCCAATTTTAGGATTTGTGTTGCAATTGGTTTGACGTACTGCTACAACAATTTTGAGTTGCATTATCATTTCATGTGTTGTAATACTAAGTTCTATGGCCACCTTACTAGCGTTTGTTGCTTATGAAGAGAAATATCACAACCATTGATTTTGGTTGCAACTTTCTTGGTCTGTTGTGGTAATAGCTAGATGCCTATTGCATCTTTTCTTGCTGCGAGATGTAATAGCATATACGTATTGCCACAATATTGTGTGGTTGTAATACTAGCCGTAGTCATTGCAACTGGTACTTGCCTATTGCAATGAAGTATTAATTTGTTGCACTTAAATTTGTCTATTGCAATGAAGTATTAGTTAGTTGTACTTAAATTCTCCTAGTCACTAGGGGACAGTTTAAGGTGGTATTTTTATATCAATATTTATTGTCTTTACGTGACGATTTTGCAGTGTCACTTTCTTGAGTTTACCAAAATTAAAGAAAATAGCAAAAAATGTGGTGCGTAGGTATCGAACCTACTACCTTTTGAAAGCAAGGAAATTAGCAAACCAATGGGATAAGCATGATTTTGTAATATATTTGATTATTTGATCAATTAATTTTTTTATGACAATATTTATTGTCTTTATGTGATGGTTTTGCAGTGTCATGGTTAATTCTCGAGTTTACCAAAAACAAAAAAATAGCAAAAATTATTGTGGTGCATAAGGTTAGTTTACCAAAAATAAAGAAAATAGCAAAAATTAGTGTAGTGCATAAGGATCGAACCTGCCACCTTTTGAAGACAAGGAAGTGAGCAAACCAACAAGATAAGTATGTATGCTTGTCTCAATTTAAAATCCCATTCCTGATTTTATCAAAAAGGAAAGAAACCAGCAAAATCTTTGTCTCAAGCATGAATCGACCTTGAGACCTCTTACAAGCAATTATTAAGTCATTACACCACAACAGTCCTCTCTTTGTGATAAAAGTAGTAATTTTCCCCATTTTAATACATACATGTAAATGTTCTAGGTACGAAAACAAGAACATGAACATCAATAAAGGTTTTCTCATTTTGATTTCTAGTCAAAACTTATAACTAGTTTTTCTCCCACATACTAACACCAAATTTGGGGTTTCAAATTTTTGTTTGAACTTGTTAAATTTCAGATTGCAAAATTTAAAATGATAAAATATCATCAAATGAATTTTTTGGGTGCAACTGCGGCTATTGCACCGAAAACAAGCATATTGCATCATATTTTGGTCATTGCTAAAGGCTGAAAACCACATAGTGAACCACAAGAAGGAGAATACCACGTACTGAAATTATATTTGAGATTATTTTTTGCAAAATGTTTCCCTTTTATTTTAGTTCACGTTGATTTATTTAAATGATTTAGGGGTTTGAAATTTGGTTTGAACTTGTATTTTTTTCAAATTTCAAAATTTGAGCTAATATTCTTTTGTCAAACAAAGAAATAACCAACATCGAAGTTGTAAATCTCCATGATTTAAAAAGCTTCGGTATTCATGACTTTTATAGCTGAAAATCATTTGGGGTTTCAAATTTTGGTTTGAACTTATCAAATTTCAAAATTTAAAATTTAAACTGATAAAATATTGGTGAATGAAGAAATGACAAATAGTGAAGTTGTAGATTTTAATGAGTTGAACAACTTTAGTATTCATCATGTTTTATATTGAAATCATTTTGGGTTTCAAAATTTAGTTTGAACTTGTCATTTTTTAAATTTCACAATGGAAAAAGTTCAAATTTTGTCAAATAACAAGATGAAAAAAATAAAAGCTGTAGATCTTGATGAGTTGAACAACTTTTGTATTCATTAAATTTACAACTAAGATCATTTAGAGTTTCCAATTTTAGTTTGAACTTCTCAATTTTCAAATTTCAAATTTTGAAATGCGTAAAACATTGTCACATCCAAGTTTTACCAAACTTAAATGATGAATCATGATTTTAGAAAACATTAGAAAAAATAATCATCACATTTGGAGCTAGTATCAGGGAGAACAACTAGTTACAAAGTTTACCCGCGGATTAAAAAGAGAAATTACACTATTCTACATGGTCATTGCATGATCATAGTGAATAGCGCCATTTCTTTTTTTAATCTGTGGGTCAACTTTGTAACTAGTTTTTCTCCCTCATACTAACTCCAAATTAGATGATTTTATTCCTAAAAAACTATAAAATCATTCTGTATCAATTAATTTGTTGGTTTTGTCAATATATACATATGAAAATTTTGAGTCATTCAAAATTTGAATTTCAAAAAAGGCAACTTTGGACACAATTTTGGTACCCTAAATGATTTCAGCTGAACAAGTTATGAATACCAAAGTTGAATAACTCCTCAAGATCTAAAACTTTTGTATTGGTCATTTCTTCAGATGACAAAGTGGTAACAAAATTGTTCACAAATATGACACATCTCTCATAAGGTTTTATAAACTATACGAGACATGTGTGAGATTAGCGAACAATGTGCATTACGAATCTGTCAAATGATGAAATAACCAAAATAAAAGTTATAGATATTCATGAGTTGAGAAACTTTGGTATTCATCACTTTTTATGTTGAAATCATTTTGGGTATCAAATTTTGGTTTGAACTTGTTGTTTTTCAAAATTTCAAATTTGAAATGTTCAAATTTTGTCAAATGACAAGATGACCAAAATAAAAGTTGTAGATATTCATGAGTTGAGCAACTTTGGTATTCGTCACTTTTTACGTTGAAATCATTTTGGGTCTCAAATTTTGGTTCGAGCTTATCATTTTCCAAAATTTCAAATTTGAAAGGTTCAAATTTTATCAAATGATGAAATGACCAACATCAAAGTTGTAGGTCTTCATTATTTCTACAACTTTGATATATCAAATTTTCATTTAAGATCATTTGGTGTATCAAAATTGTTTTAGTTTTTTTAGTTTAATTTTTATTTTCAAAAAAAATATTTTTCATTTTAAAATGTTTAATTTTCAATTTGAAGTTATTTCATATATAATAAAATATCTACATAATTAGCAACAAATTATTAAATTATAAAAGCTATTTTTAGATTGATTCACATGGTGTTCTATTTATTTGAAAATAGGAAAAACAAATAAAAATCATTACTAGAGAATAAAGGGCTAAACAATTTCGTATTTGGTCCATCGGAGATTCAGTCCGTCTCGGCCCATATCAAAGCATACTTATTTGTCACCATTGGATCGACTTTGAATGGCTGATCCGAAACTCCTGCCCCAATCCTCCAAACCCTATTGTGACCTTTTCCCAACTTCGTAACCGCACGGCACCCCTGCGTACGCACCACTTCAAACTGCTGCCCCACGACGCTGCTACTACGCTAATCCGCCGCCACCACCGTGGCCGCCACGCCGCCGCCGCCGCCGCTGCTGCTCCACCATAACCTTCACCGCTGTCGCCACCATGCCTCCCCTCCGAGACTGGACACCGCTGGTGCAGCCCTCGACAGGACGTCGGTTCTCTACATCACCCTGGCCCCCACGCTGCCGGCCGATTCCAACAGCACACCACCGCTCCGGCCGTCTTCTCGTTCCTTGCTGCTGTGCTTCGGCGGTGATGAGCTCACCCACCACGTATGTGTGCCCCGTCTCTTACCTTGTTTTTGTGTGAAAGGTAGCATCTGAACCCTAACTGAAGCTATTCAACTATTTGCATCCAGATCTTATCTAATTGTGAAATGTAACTTTTGCATATGTGTTTCAGTGAGAATGCCACTTTATTATACTACCAAAAAATCTTTGATTGCTTCTGGATCTACCCATAGTGTTTACCAGGGGTTCTGTAGTTTGCTCCATAAGAAGCTACTACGTGTAGTGATATATGTCTCCTAGCTATTAGCTACAGTTAACTGCAGTTGCATGCATTCTTGCTTTAGTGCTTGATACTCTGTATAGATCTTGAGGTGTCTCTTGGGGCAAATAACTGTGAAA
>Ga0182004_10005398_pt1 | contig 10407 bp, 6 predicted proteins | sample Sormic07211540_1_FD_120479 | JGI IMG/M metagenome (GOLD analysis project Ga0182004, IMG submission 120479) | Endophyte microbial communities from Sorghum bicolor roots, Mead, Nebraska, USA - 072115-40_1 MetaG | ecosystem: Host-associated > Plants > Roots > Unclassified | place: USA: Nebraska...
ACGCTGTCGGGAGGGACCTTTAGCCCCGGTTGTCGTCACCAACCGGGACTAAATCCCGACCATTAGTCTCGGTTTGTGCCATGATCGGGATTAAATCTTTTGTTCCGATTTGTGGCATCGGCCGGGATCTAAAGGCTGGAATTAGATCCGGTTTGTGTTACCAACCGAGAATAAACCCTCCCTCTATAAATTCAAGCTCCTTCTCCCTCCTCTTCCTCCCTTCCCGAGCCCGAGCTCCTTTGTTCTTGCTTGTTCTTCCATTGTTCTTACTTGTTCTTGCTCTCATCTCCGGCGATCAATCCACTTCAACGCTTCTACGCCGTCGTCGATTTGTTTGAAAGGTTGCTAGCTTCATCCTCCTATGTTTTAGCAGCACCATATTATAACTTCATGTTATATATGGCTATTTTATTTCATGTTGCTAGCTTAATCACTTTTCATGTTTGAATTTTTATGAAAGATGATAAAAATAGTATACACATATCATTACTAGTATGTATACACAAATCATATTTAGTTCTATTATAGACAATTGAGGATATTTTTTACTTTAATTTGCTCATGTTCTTATTTTAAAATATTAAATAATGTTGATTCTTTGTAATTTTAAAATAAATTAATTTTAACTTTAAAAATTCTTCAAATTAATTTTATTTAGAGATAAAATTACACTTTTAATAGATAAATTTAAATTCCATGATAATGCAGATGACGACATGCCATTGGATGTACAATGCCGATCGCCGCTCCAATGAGTTCATTACAGGCCTGTGAGAATTCTTAAGAGTGGCAGAGCAAAACAAGCGGGATAGTTTTATGTGTTGCCCATGTGCCGTATGTATGAATTTTAAAGAATTTTGTAGCTCAAGAAGTATTCACTTGCACTTGTTCGAGTCGGGTTTCATGCCAAACTACATTTGTTTTACCAAGCATGGAGAGACCGGGGTTTATGATGGAAGAAGGTGTGTTGACATCATTTTTTTGGTATGAGTCAAGACGGTTGAGGAGAGCTCATCGGTAATAGGGAAATTGTTTTGCCGGATCGGCAGAAAGGTGCCCAGAGTCGATTTGAATAATGCCGGTGATGAGACGATAGTTGGTGCTGCTAGCCTGAGGATGGAAGTGACGACTGCTGATTATTGTAGATTGATCGCCAATGCTGATAGGAGAAGATTGGTCATCGATGCCGATGGTGGGAAGTGTAGAAGCTGTTGCCCATGGGGCAGGACCCGATGAAAACTTAAGACAAGGGGTGATGAGGGTTTTGTCGTAGCTAGAGGAAACATAGGGACAGATAGTTATTGCTTATTTTAGTTTACCTTATATGTAAGAGTCCTGCCTACTTTGTTTAGATTTTAGTCGTATTCGGTTGTAACTCTTGGGATCATGGTATAAATATAGAACCAACAGCGATGTAATAGATATACCAATCAATACAACACACAAGTTTTACATCTATTTTTACGTCTACTTTTCGACGTCAACTCGCACAATTTTTCTTTTGTTTACGAGTTCTCAGGGATTCGGCGAGTCATACTCAACGATTTCTTGAGTTCCACGTGAGTACCTCTTGGCCGTGACATCTGGGCGCATCGTTGTTACTAGGACCAAAGTATTCAAGTTATCACCTTTGTCGATTGCTATGTCAAATCGGCTGGCACGCCTTGATATCGAAATTGGGTATTAGCCTTTTGTGTTTGCAGATTTATTTTTTGCATCAACACATCTTTTGGCATACCCAGTGGGACCACTCATCAACAAGATTGACATGGCTACTTTTGATCTCGACACAGATAACGTCATTGCTGTGACAGAAGCCGACCTCAGGGAAGAATAGAAGCAAGCTATGAAGAGTGCTATGGAGGAATACAGGCAGCTCTGTCTGAAATCCTTCAGCGCCGACAGGAGCGGGGAAGTTATCCGGAAGCAAGATCTGCCGATGCCATGAACAAGAGTTAGTTTTTGGTGCTATGTACTCTAATCCATCGGCTACGGAATCAGCTGAAAACATTTGATGGCTAGAGTTTATCGGGCTGCATCGTGTTGGCCCATTATCGGTGTCGTGCCTAGGCCGGCACTACGGTACGACATGGCCGGCGGCCTAGGCAGGTGCCAGGCACTAGCACGATAGGAGCCTAGCTGGGTCGTGGCTCTTAGTGTCGGGTCTAGGCCGGCCCATCGTTCATGGCCAGATGGGCAAGTATATTGATGGAACTCCGTTTGAAAGGTCTAAGAACAGCCTGTAGAACATACTGATTTTTTTTTCTCAAAACGCAGACCAGCTCAACTCCAAGCTTCTGGTTTTCAAAACTGTAAAAATTTCGGAGGCCACCAAATTAGACGAAATTCAATAATTTCAGAAAATTTGGATCAGGATTCAACTAAATTGACTAGTCAAAATTTTGAATTTTGATCAAAATTTGTCAAATTTTAAGGAAATCGCCCGCAGCTTGTAAGAGCAGCGTCACCACCGCCGATGCCTTGCTGCCCAACATCAGAACCCCTCGAGCATGGATTGTGGACTTGTCTGAGCTCATGGATTTTTAATCTGCTGGCATTTAGAACATATTATCTCCCTTGCACAATCTCAGGCGTTCTTGTAGAAAATTAGTATTGGCGCATACCTTGCCTTTGCCCATGAAAGCGACCTTCACACCGAGCTGCTCGACAGGTGTAGTTAGGATTGAACATGGATTTGAGGAAGAGATGGAGCAGAGCAACAGAGAAGAACACGAGTGGGGACTGGGAGGAGCATCAGAAGGCGAGAGACCAAGCAGCCGCCACCAGGTGAGCTACGGAGGAGAAATTTGAGAAAACTAGGGTTTCCAGAGTGAGCTTTGCACTTTTATACCAAGAGAGATATCAGTGCGCTATTTTACACCATATGATGGGCTGGAAATTCAAACTGGGCCGAAATTATTTGGCCGGTTTGGATTTATCTCGGGTCTCACCGAATTGGACGAAATTCGGTTGGTTCGGGCCGAATCCCATAACGTTGCTCCACTCCACCGTCAAGGTCTTCATTGGCGGGGAGTGAAGAACGCCCACACACCCCATGGCTCATGCATGCTGCTTGAAGGTTCAATGCAGAGGAGAAGCACGTCCTGGTCATCGATACGTCCAGGGCGCACAAGGCGTCCCACTGTTTCTTGGCAGTCGTCTTCTTCGTCTCTGTTCTTTTGGTGAACTCAAGACAACTGATGGACCACATGACGAAGGTATGGAAAATTCATGAGGATATCGATGGTAGTCCTCTGGAGTCTGGAGTCCGGTACAGGCAGGGAATTTATCTTGAGATTTTCAGAGGAAGGTGACTGGAGGCTTGACATCCGGGGCAGACCATGGCATTATGAAGGCAACGCTTTCCTGGTGGCGGGGATAGCAGCAGGAGCTGACCAGTCATCTGCAGTCTGCTCTCTTCAGCAATTCAGGAACATCCCGTTCTACCTCCTCACCAAGAAGCAAGCCCATTATCTCGGAGAGAGCACTGGGACAACCATGAAGATCGACAACAACGCAAGTGGATGCATTAATGATAAGTACATCAGAACCAGGCTGCAGCTCTCTTTGTTCATGTACCTTGCAGAAGGAGATCGCGCTGGTCGATGAAATAACAGGTGAAGGGTTTGCTGTTCAAATCCGGTACCAAATTTTTGTTTGTTCTGCGGTTTCATAGGGCACATGGAGGCAAGTGTGACTTACCTGTTGCAGGAAGGAAAATAAATTATAGCTTGTCTCTCCGTGTCCTTCCTTCCTGTCCACTTTGATGATCCACTCTGCTGGTTTTTGCCAAATAAGATGGGGCAGTCCTCCCACCAACCCCTATCCTCCCCTCTGTGGCGTGCCCCTAGCTAGACCTGCAAATGTGAGCACTCCAGTAGTCGTTGATTTGGTTGTAAAGGAGGTGGCTCGCCTATCTGTGACAGATAATGTTTTGTAGGAAAACAAAGCAACGTTGATTGCTGAGGTTTGTGGCGAAACAAGGGATGATGGGGTAGAAAATTAACAAGAAGCAGCCGGTCGCTGCACTCTGCTCCACCGGTACAAAGAAGCGAAAGGGCTGGAAACGCAAAGAACGAGAGGGCTCATAACTCAGAAGTGCAAAACAGTAATGTTGCCGATACGTCACGAGAAAAAACAAGGTAAGCAGAGGGTTGTTGGTCTACGATCACGCTCAGATTTCCTGGATGACGACACCAACATGGAACCAGCTTCTAAAAAGTGTACTTTCTAACGCCCCACTACAGGAAACAGCTGCTTTGTCGAGTGCCCGCGGCACTCGCAAAGGCACTATTGCACTCGGCAAAGGCTTTGCCGAGTGCCGCACTCGGCAAAGGCCCCTCGGCAAAATTTTTGTCGTCAAAGGGTTCTTTGCCGAGTGCCTTTTATCGGACACTCGGCAAAGGCTTTGCCGAGTGTCTGCGGAGGCTCTCAGCAAAGAAAAGTTACTGTCACGGCGGGTTTATAACTAACGGTTGCTTTGCAGTGTCTCCAAGAAAGACACTCGGCAAAGAATTATCTGCGCCAAAACCTACAGCACTCAGCAAAGATCATCTGTGCCGAGTGCCAAACCTCTGGCACTCGTCAAAAATCTGTGCCGAGTGTCAAAATTGTGGCACTCGGTGAAGAGATTTTTTTGTCTTAAAACTTTTATACTTACTTTACACTTTATTTTGAAGCCTAAGTTAAAATTTGACATAATTCTCGATATATTTCATATATATATATATATTTAATTTATTTCGATTAAATGTATTTCTTCCGAAAATATAATATTAAACTACAGGTGTATCCAATCATAGAATACGATGATTGTAAAATATATATTCATAATAATTATTATAGTTTGAGACTATTTCTTAAAGCACGTCCAAAATTTCAAACGTCTTATACATAAAATATGGCGATAAAATTGTGAGAGAAATGATTTTAATTATATAAATTACAAATAACTTCCGAAAATCTTAAAACCTGGCGACACGTCTTAACATCACATGAGGACATTATGATAAAAATTTGAGAACATTTCGCGGAAGTTGTCTTGTACGATAGTTTTAAACCAATGCCTCTCACTTCATTTCACATGTGATCACATGTGAGAGGTGTGAGTTTATAATTAACGTACGTGATAACTTTTGTGAAACGTTCCCAAATTTTTATCATAGCATCTACATGTGAAGTAAAGACACGTCGTCAAGTTTTAAGATTTTTAGACTTCATTTGCAATTTATATAATTTAAATGCATTTCTCCCGCAACTTTGTCGCCATATTTCGTGTATTAGACGTTCAAAATTCTGGGTGCGCTCCTGAAAATGGTCTCAAACTATAGTAAGGCCTTGTTTAGATGCGAAAAGATTTTAGTTTTCACTATTGTAGCACTTTCGTTTGTTTGTGGCAAATATTATCCAATTATAGACTAACTAGGATTAAAAGATTTGTCTCGCGATTTACAGCTAAACTGTGCAATTAGTTTTTATTTTCGTTTATATTTAATACTTCATGCACGTGTCGAAAGATTCGATGTGACGAGAATCTTGAAAAGTTTTTGGTTTTCAGGGTGAACTAAACAAGGCCTAAGTATTGTGAATATCATTTTTCCATCCAACTAATTCTATGATTGGATGCACCATCTTTGCCGAGGGTCGGGCTTTGCCGAGTGTTTGGCACTCGGCAAAGCATTTAACACTCGGCAAAGTTCGGCTTTCCTGTAGTGCCCTACACTCTCTGAATGCTTGGGAAAGGAAGGCCTGCAGTTTGTGAGGGCATCTGACCAGGACGAACCACGTGTTGCAGAAATCTGAGCAAGTTTGTGTTTAGGTATGGCCAAAGGCCTTGTTTAGTTCACCCCAAAAACTAAAAAGTTTTCAAAATTCCCCGTCACATCAAATATTGCGGCACATGCATAAAGCATTAAATATATACAAAAACAAAAACTAATTACACAGTTTGTCTGTAAATCACGAGATAAATCTTTTGACCCTAGTTAGTGTATGATTAGATAATATTTGCAACAAACAAACGAAACTGTTACAGTAGCAAAATCAAAAAAATTTCACATCTAAACAAGGCCAGAGCACGAAAGACGGCAGCTGACATGATGGAAGAACCTGTCACAGCTATGTTTAGGTATGGCCAAAGCAAGTTACTGTTCGTTGTGCGTACTCTGTACACCACAAAGCTTTTTATTGCGAGGCTGCCGGAACAGTCCTACGTGGATAAATGAAATTTATAGTATGGGACTGATGGGGATTGGGGAATGGCCCGGCAGTTCGTGGCCTTTAGAATCTTTAGGAGGACCCAACATTCTTTTCTTATGTGAAACCAAAATGGATAAGAATAGAATTGAAAAGTTTAAATGGAAACTTGGTATGACAAATACGGTAGCTAAAAACTGTGTGTTTTTTTTGGAAGAAGGATATTATTTTCATTTTCCGGAAATATCCAGGTATTACATTGACGAGGATGTGGAGAAATATAATGGTTTCACCTAGAGATTTACAGGTTTCTACGGCGAACCCCATACAAAGTCTTTGTCATGGAGAGCTCTATGAACTCTGCACGCAGCAAGGAAATGTCCTTGGTTATGCATGAATGGGCGACTTCAATGAAACTCCCATAAGTTGTGAAAAAGACTGAGGTCGGCCTCGGGTGCAAAGCTGTATGGACAAATTAAGGGAGGCACTGGAGGACTGTTCTCTCCCTGACATTGGTTTTTCTGGCACCCTTCAGATGGAGGAATAATGGTCACACAAAAAAACTGTATATCGGAGAGAGGCTGGATCATGCTGTTGCTTGGTGGACAGGACCGTGTTTTTTTTTCTGTTTCGTGGCCAGCCGGATACAGGAGGAACCAGTGTGTTACAATTATTGAGAGCATCTGGAAATTAACAACTCAATGTAGAGCAGGAAGAGTTAGAGATGCTGTTCGGGAGGTTGCTAGTGAGCTGTGGGATTGGAGCAAGAATGTCGTGGGAGACGTAGAAAACTGTTGTAAGGAAGCACTCACTGAGAGGATATAGCATATGAGCAAATTCTGAGACACAAGTTAGAAAAAATAGAAGATAAGAGGGAGTTGTACTGGCTCCAAAGAGCACATGCCCATGCATTGGCTGCAAAAAGGGGATCGAAACATCAAATATTTCCAAGAACACGTTCGCAAAAAAAAATATTTCCAAGAACATGCTACAGAAAAAAAGAATAAATTAAATAAGTTGATCATGGATGATGGTTCACGCGCAATGAGCTCCTTGACCATGTACAATCAAAGGTTAATCCTGATATGAATATTTTTCTGTTGACAGAGTATACAGTGGAGGAAATAAAACAAGATGATATTAGTGATCTTAAAGCCCCTGATGCTGTTGGAATGCCAGCTGTTTTTTATAAACAATTTTGGACTATTGTGGGGCATGATGTGGTAAGCGTGGTTATGAATTTTCTAAATGGAGGTGCAATGCAACAGGACTGGAATGATACAGTAGTACTGTAGTAGTCCAAATTTCAAAGGTTGCAAACCCTGATAAAGTCCAGGATCTCTGACCAATCAGTTTTTGTAATGTGATATATAAGATCGCATCAAAGGTTCTATAAAAACGCTTGAAAGTCATCCTGCCAGACATTATTTGTTTAAATCAGAGTGCCTTTGTACCTGGAAGACTCATTACTAACAATGTTCTGCTGGCTTATGAAATCACTCACTACACGCAGACCATAAACTCTAAAACCATGGGAATCTATCTTAACCTCTACCAATTTTACCCTTGCATGTTTTCCCTTGCACGAACTAGCTAGTTCCTTGTGGAAAATATGATACCCTGAATACTTTTAGCTAGTTCACTGTGGAAAATATGATACCCTAAATACTTCTAGGTGAATTGCTACAACGGTAATTCTGTCCATTTTTGGATTATTTCTATACGCGTTAAGAAATACCAACACCGAGCCGACAACCCCTGATGGTTAGAGCATTAGGACAGAGCAGTCGGATGGCGTCCAGGCTCCTCTGACACCTGGACCAGGCCGAGGTCCGTTCACACTACAACAGCACCCTCCTGGACTCTAGCACACGTAGACCATAAACTCAACCCTCGAACGGCCTTGTACTCGACCTACATTTGTTTACAAGGCGAGGGCAGATCTTATAGAGGGGGTCAAAACAGAACAGTACAGTCCTCCTGACCAATTTGAGCTCTGCACCAAGAGTAGGGCAACCTAGAGAGAGGAGCGACCGAGTGCACCTCCCCTCCTTCTTTCTCCTCCAACGCCTCGGTAGCAACCTCACCTTGTCTTATCTGTGTTCTTGAGTCCACTAGAGCCACCGAGACCCACACATAGTGACACCCGACGAACAACATTGCTTGTCGTGGTTTCTACCCTACGATGCCTGCATTGTTATCATACTCAAAACACCGTAGCAAACTCCAGGAATTCAGATCGATAAGCCTGTGCAATGTGATCTACAAGGTTGTCAAGTGCCTGGTAAACTATATCAGACCCCTTCTACAAGATATAATATCTCCCAGCCAAAGTGCTTTTATCGCTGGCACAATCATTATTGTTAATGCTCTAATAGCTTTTGAGTGCCTGCACTTGATTAGTTTTAATTGTGATGATAGGGGTTCTCTTTGTGGACACAAATTGAATCTTGTTGGGACACTGCCCCTCCGCAGGACGGAGGTCTCGAGCCTCAGGCCAGGAGGGACAACCCGAAGGCTACACGCCATGTCCCTACTAATCTAGCTGGCCAAGGAGATCCCACGGCTGAAGCAAGGGCGGCCTTCGGAGGAGCTTGCTTCCCGATGCTTAACACTCGTAACCAGCTAGCATGGCATGTTAGGGAAGAGATACTGACATGGCACGCCAGCTTCCCGGTGGCCAGCAGGCCTAGGCTGGCCCGGCCTGAGGCACCAGGCCGTCCCTAGGCCTCGCCTCAGGCACGCCAAGGTAGCACGGCCCGGCCCGCTAAAATGGCCAAAGGCCGGATGAAGGGTCGGTAAATGGCCAAAAGCCCACCGCGGCGTGCTCCCTTAACCGTAACTTCAAACCCCCTCTCACTCGATGCCGCCGCAGTGCCGCACTTGGCTCCTCACCTCCTGCTCGCTCGCGTCGCACACTGCACTCCTCCCCACTCTTGGTCGCACCCGCATCTTTTCCTCCCTCTCTGCTTTGCTCTCCACTCTGGCACACCCTTAGCAGGCCAGCAGGCAGCAGACAACGGCACGACATGACGGCAAATGAGCAGTTAGCGGCTCACGAGTCGTGCCCAACCTCCTCGTGCACCTCCTCCTCACGCATGTCCGTTGTCCGGCGTGCCTGTCGTCCTCAAGCATGTGACCACGGGGTGCCGGCCTTGAGCACGTACACGTGCCCTCCTCCATTCCTTCTCTAGATCAGGTTTCGAGCTCCCCGGGGGCGAGAGCGCCAGTGTCGATCTCAACGGTGAGTACGACGACCGTCGCCGCCACCTCCCCTGCCTCTTGCCGTCTCAGCCTCCCCTTCCCCTTTCTCACAGGCAGTGGGCCATGGACCGACACGGCCGACTACATTGGCCGGGCTTTTCAGGCCGGCACGACACGGAAAATGGCCCTTAGTGTTGTGCCTGGGCCAGAGGCAAGGCCCGCGTGCCACTGAGGCACGGCCCGTAGGGCACGACGTGCCTTGTTAGCCCGACGAGCATCGGGACGTGCCGGCCCGTTGCCATGTCGTGCCATGCCGGGCTGGGCCGGCCGGTTGCCCATCTATAATCTTGCGTACAAGAGCTTTGAGTTAAAACAAATAAACTGCCCGGGAGACAGCAATTTATAGGCCTACAGAGATGGCCTGGATTTTTATGCTGTCACGGTCACGTGCGCATATTTGTATTCTGAATCATGCTTGAAGAGCTTCGTTTAGGCGTTGTTTAGTTCTCAAAAAATTTTGCAAAAAGTTTCAGATTTCCTTTCATATCAAATCCTACTACACGACAACCTTTCAACAGCGACTGACTTGAAGATGCTGAAAGGGGTGTACAACAATGGACGATCCGTTGCTAAATGCTATAGCAACGGACCCCTGCAGACGTGGTTGAAGCCGTCGTTGTATGTGTACAGCGACGGACATCACCTTTAGCAACCGACCGTTAGACATCCCATCTTCAACAACGGACAGCGTGTTAGACCTTTTAGCAACCTACAGTTCATTGCAATAATAAGTTTTAGCAACTGATAGTCCATCAACCACAATTAAATTGGTAAAAAAAATAAACAAGCTGTATTTCAAAATGTGTAAATTAGGCCAAATATACGGAACCAATACAACTTAAAATATATCATACAGATCTTCAATGACATTTACAAATGGGAACATTAATCATACTCATTCATTCACATATCAAATGAGTACTACATATATAATCATGTCACTAGAAT
>Ga0182004_10005399_pt1 | contig 10406 bp, 10 predicted proteins | sample Sormic07211540_1_FD_120479 | JGI IMG/M metagenome (GOLD analysis project Ga0182004, IMG submission 120479) | Endophyte microbial communities from Sorghum bicolor roots, Mead, Nebraska, USA - 072115-40_1 MetaG | ecosystem: Host-associated > Plants > Roots > Unclassified | place: USA: Nebraska...
CGGACAGTCAAGCAGCTCGTGTGCTGCACTGCTGCAGTGCTCGTGCTGCACGACTCTGCCCTACACTTACCACCAGGCCGGTTGGTTCCAAGTCCTAGTGCCACGCGGAAAACCAGTTTATTACATTGTATAGATCATTAATGACAGAGAGCGCCTGATTGCCAACCTAAACAAGTCGCTCGTGACTACGTTTCACACCAGCTGGTGGCTTCGCTTCGAACCGAACCTAAACTACTGACCCAGCAGAGCAGGTGACCGCGCACGTACGTGTAGCGTAGGTACGAGACATTTGCGCGCACGCAGACATGACATACGACTACTGCGTGCTGCGCACGACTTGGAACAAGGGTTTGGAGTTTGGACATTGGAACTGAAAACCAAAGCAAAGATAAGGATGAACGATGTGCATTTATGTGAAAGAGACGGAGGCGACGTTGTAAAACGCGACGGCAACAGGTGCGTTGCGTGCGTCTTCATACTGACCTTTCTCGCGGATCTACAGACGGCAAGCGGTTAAAACGTCGACAATGGCTTGAGATCGACCGATACGCGGCCCCGGCACGACTCGGCCTGCGGACTCGAGTCATTTCTCCCGCGGGTTACTCAAAGTGACCGCCACTTTATTCGTAAAGCACCCGCTCGCTAGCCACTAACAAGGTGGTGTTCGCGTTGCGTAGCATTTTTTGTTTTATTTCATAATTAGTATTTAAATATAGGTTAAAAGGGTATTAAGTTCTCTTTTTTTCTAAAAAAATTTAGATTTTAGTTTATTATTTTGCAAAATGGAATTAAATATCATATAAAATTTTTAACAAAAAGTGATTATTTTTTATTTATTTTGATCTTAAGAGGTAAAAAAACCCAAAAAAAACCTCAAGTTCTTATATGGGCAATAAATTCTATATTTTGGATGGAACTAAATATGACTTTGAAAATTTTGGTATTTTACATTTTATCACTAGAAAGTACTCTCTCCATCCCAAATTATAAGTCATTCCAAGAATCTTGGAGAGTCAAAATTATAGAGAAAAATACTAAGATTTCTAACGTAAAATGAGTATACTATTAAAATATAATTAAGAAAGAATCTCCAAGATTCTTGGAATGACTTACAATTTGAGATGGAGGGAGTAATTGATATTTTACATTTTGTATTCTACGAAAACTAAACACCCGCTAATTAGGCTCAAAAAATTTATCTTGTAAATTATTCTCTTTAGTTTTATAAATAATCTATATTTATTACTCTGCATTTATTTAAATATTTGATGTAACGGGAGTTAATATTTAACGACGTGAACCAATTGGGCCTAACACTTCACTTTTCCATCGTGTCAACCGAGGGAGGAGGGCCTGCGAATTCATGGCGCTGTCTGTTGCTGCTGCTGCTGTCGACCACGTGGGCGGAAACGCGCATGCGTGTAATACACTGGACAGCTGACAAGAAATGTAGAAGAACTTGTTTGCCGCTGTACTGGTACTAGAAGAAGGCAACGGCTTCACGTAACGGTAAATACGGACAGGGACACACAAGTGCACGGCTGATGTACGAGCACAGAAAATTTAGCTGGGGTAATCTTTTCTATACGCCATGCTGGTCAGACATGTCACGCATACGACCAGAAGCACACCATATATCGCAGTCCAACACACTCCATTTTCTCTGCATCGGGAGGCTTCAAGTTACAAGCCCACTTGTCAAACGTTACGGCACGAACACAGGCAACTCGACACCCGAAAGCATCCACGAACCACTGGATGCCTAGGCAACACTGCGCATGATGCCGCACCATCCATTGTTATGGCAGCTCACTCCTGTTTGACATTTCTGAAATACGGTCTTCCTAGCTACAATATACAGTTGCGAACGAACTAAGACAAATGACAGTCTCAAGAGAAGCCGAGTTGCATTTCCAGCCATTCCTGTTTGAAATGCCACACGAAAGCTAGGGTCACGTATCAAGACGCATGGATGGTTAGATGATGCTGCAAACTTCCAAAGGCCGAGAACTACCCGTGTATGTAAATACAATCGCAATCAGTGGTAATTACAAATCCAACACGTCAAATCCCCGCAAGAAACTGCAAAAGGCCACCGTTGCCAACCGTCAGATCTTAGGACATCTCAAGGCTCGGGTTTGTTGTCTTCCTTGTCATTAGAGGTTGCGTCATCAGGGGCTGCACAAACGGAACACTGTCAGGGATGTGCAATAAAAACTATGAAACAGGCAAAGGATGCTTTGGTATATTTGATCACTCCCCATGTGCTACATGAATCGGCAAGCAATGACTACCTTGTTTGCTCCCCCTACAGCAGCAGGTGAAGAATTCTCCAAGTGGACGTCTAGGAACAGGAATAAGCTTTCCCACGAATGCCAGCGGCCAGCTGCAGAGCAATAAAGAGAATGATCAGATGCAATAGAGGAGAGAGAGAGAGAGAGAGGGGGGGGGGGGGGGGGGGGAAGAAAAAAAAAAGAATAATAAAAAGGAGGGGCAAAAGAAAAATAACAAATAAAAAAAAAATGAGGGTGGAAAGTAGATAAGGTCGGAAAACTGAATGCTGGGCTGGGGTTGGGGGGGTTCGGGTGGGAAAAGGAGGTGGAGGAGAGGGGGGGGGAGGGGGGGGGGGGGGGGGGGGGAGTGGGGAGGGGGATGGAACATCTAGAATGATATTACAATGGATCGCACCAGTAGTAATATACATATGAAACCAGAAGGAACATATCACGATTCTATCATGAGCTATTCTATTTCATCAGCAAGCATATGATAATCTTACCTGAAGAAAGCAAGGCCTATGGATACCAACCACAGCTGCCAGCTTAACTTTACTGTTGAGGCAAACTTGCCAAGGAACTCAACGATAAGCGCCTAAACATAAACAGGAATAAAAGAATGTGAGAACAGTACACCTAAATCATTTTATCTTAGTTCAGAAAGGAAATCCCTTTTAGAGATTCTACCTGGAGTATAACTGTTATTGCTATGATGCCAATAAAGAGGTGGTTCCCTGAAATGCCCTTGAATATATTGAGCTCATCTGGTTTACGTGAATTGAATTCGTTGAACACCTAAGAAGACAAAAATGCACATGTCAACCATTCGTTAAATAAACTCCAGAGTCACATTGGACAAAAAGGAAGAAACTTCTTTTCTAAGTTTAAGCTAAAACGCAGAACCTGGCAGAGAACAAATGTGTTGAATATGAAGGTATTTTTCACTTTATCTGCATGTGCTTTATCATCATTTTTCAACTGCAAGAGGCTTATTCCCTTGAAGTTGAGAGTAAGAAGGACTGAAACTTGAAACAAAGCCTGAACAAAGAACCAAGTGTTTAGTAGGATGATCTATACTGAGAATCACAAAATAAAGCGGCATATGTAGCATACCATGATAATCAGGTTTCTCCACATGATATTTGTTATCAATGGCTCCCTGAAAAGGTGATAAGAAACCATTTAGCACCGCGAACACAAATATTTTTGACACTTCGATAGCAACATACAGAGATAAATGCTGACATACATTTGATGCAACTGAAATGACCTAGCAACTAAAATTATCAACAATCTTATATTTACAATTTATTGCAAAATACTTCATCTGACCACAAAAATGTAGTACCATTTAAGTTTGTCATAAGTCAAATCTTTTTTAACTTTAATACCATCAATAACTAAAATTTCACATAGATTGGCAACACAAGATTGATGCTAGCAGATTCATCATGAAAAATACTTTCATTTTTTCTATTTGGAATTTGTATTTTTATAGATATTGCTGATTATTGTATTAGAGGCCATGTCAATGTCAATGTCCCAACGCATTTGTGATCAGAGAAAGTAGTGTGTACAATTACGGAATATATTCAGTTTAAACAATGCTAGAAGACAGATGGCGATTCACTGCAATGTCCATAATGTTTGTCAACCAGATACCTTCTCCCTACTGGGGTCTCTCCATACGATGGTAAATGAGCAAATATAGCACATGCACAAGAACAAACCTTCTCCCTACGGGGGGTCTCTCCATAAGATGGTTTGTCGGTGGTTCTGTCGCCAATGCAAGGGCACCCAAAGTGTCCATAATTAGGTTAACCCACAGCAACTGTCAGCCAAGGGAGCAAAAATTAGAATTTTACCCAACACAACAGAGAGTAGAGCTAGTAATTCAGATGTTTTTCGAAATACTAGCTGGACATGCACAGAACCGAAGAAAACTCCGAAGTATGTTGCAATTTTACAAACTAAATGATGATATAATGGAGGTTCCAATAGATCTCAGTGTACAAATACATACATCATAATAGAAAAGGATCTGAACTCAAACCTGGACAGCATTCAACGGCACGTTTCCAGAACTGACGGCAGCAACTACATTGATTATCAGAGCTGCGACGTTGACCGTTAGTTGGAACTGTATAAACTTCTGTATGTTTGCATACACCGAACGACCCCATCTGACAACCTAAAGCCAGAAACAAACACCATGAACTAGTAGCATCAGGCTAACAAGAAAAGATAAAGACAGTTAACGTACCCTCACGACTGATGCAAAATTGTCATCCAAGATAATAATATCAGAACTCTCCTTGGCAACTTCAGTTCCCTGAATGCCCATTGATAGACCAATATCTGCCTGCAAGTTTTAGAGTTTTGTTAAGTACTACAAAAAGATGTTTCTTGAACATCTATGGAAAGATGCTTGTTTAAATTACATATTAGTAACTTGAAAGTTCATGTTCAAAATGGGCATTCAGGGACTAGTAGTCCACAAACCTCATGCAGTGCTGGGGCATCATTTGTGCCATCTCCAGTAACAGCAACAACGTGACCTCTTGCCCTCAGTGCCTTAACAAGTAATAGTTTATCATTTGGTGAAGACCTCCCCATCACCTGTAGCCATTATTAGAGCACACTTTAACCCAAAGACAAAAGATAGTATATCTGCATATGCAATGCATAAAGAAAAATTGGTAGAAAGTCTATTGTTTGAAGATTTATATAACAACTGAAAGGAAATAGCAAAATAGATAGGCACAAAAAACAAATTTCCTCATGTTAGCATGTTTGTATTCGTATTTTGGCCATTAGTGGGTAGCCGGGTACAGATAGATTAAGGGATTGTTACCCCATATCTTAACATGAAGTCACCACCAAATCTTGACACACCCAATTGAGTATTGAGTCAGCGCAGGTAAATTAAGGGATTGCCCTTCGATTAGAGCCTAGACAGCTTGTGCAATACTACTAATAACTGAATCACAGCGATTTTCATAGTTTTACATAGGTCATTTTCATTGTTTTTTCATCAAATATTTTATTTCTCAAGTTATAGGGCATAAGCAATGTCACAAAACGTGAGCAACAAAAAACTTGCTTGTTGCCACAATATTTCACATTGGGTCGGTTCGCACTAGTGTATATTATATCTGTTACCCGACATGGATACAGGTGCTGGGGGAGAGGGAGCCCGGGAAGGGGAGGAAGAGAGGGAGGGGGGCTACAATGACATATACTAACCACAGAAAATATTACAATAGTATCATAACAATGCAATGTTCGGGAAAATGCAAGGACAATAAACATACAGAGATTTTTTCAGCAGCTTCCTCCCTTTCTAAGTCTGACAGTGCCCGGAATGTTTTTCCTTCAATGATGACAGGCTCCGACACATTGGGATCATCAAGTATCCCGCACTCCAGGGCAATGGCTCTTGCGGTTTGAAGATTATCACCAGTAACCATACGCACCTAACAATTCAAATTAATGCTGAAAAGTGATGACTGAGAATAACTTTCAAGTAAACATCTCCAGACAAAGCAAAGGTATGGATTATGGAAGATAACATAAATGGCAACCTGTTCCTTCTGGATGCATCTAGTATAAAGTGACACAGAAACATGATAGTACCTTAATGCCAGCTGCCTGACATAAACGAACAGAATCTCGAACTCCTGGACGGCAGGGATCCTGCATCAGTTAACAGATGTATATTACGGGTATATTGATGACGATAGTTAACAGAGGCAGCACACTGTTAGCAAACACTGTACAATATTTGCTACATAACAAAGAAGGGAACATCGAAAAGCAAACAGCAGCCTTATATCATGTATTATTAGCACATTCTTCATCAAGATCATCTAAAGACAGACAACATAATTTAGAAATCAAGGTTGTGGATACAAGATACTGCCTGAATTGGCAGCAAACAACTGCTATAGTGGTTTTGTAACCATTCAATTTCTAGTGTTGTTGATTGGTTAAAGTTGTTCTTTGCAACCAAACAGTTTATACTGTCAAATTCAGTTAAAGAAACTGATAAATAGATCAATTCAGATGTACGGTCACATTGAGCTCTAAGGGACATAATAACAGGTTTAATTCATTTACAGGAAAGAAGCTGAAAAATAGACACATAATAACAAATACTTCGTGCGAAATGTGGAACAAATACTACTGAAAGGTAGCATTAACAATAAAAAGGGAGAGATGGAGAGTGCATCTATCAGAATATTTCAAAATTAGCAGCAATCAAAACTCTCAAATGTTATGTACCTTTATTCCCACAATGCCAAGCATAATCAGGTTATCTTCAGGCAGTTTCCACTCTTCCCTGTGATCTTCGTCTGGAACATCATCCATCTCATGAGTTCTATAGGCAAACGCAACACAGCGGAGGCTTGCAGCAGCCATGTCTTCAATAAATTTCTTGAATTCAGCAACCTGAAATATTAATAAACTAAGACCATACTATGCGAATGAAAAGAACGAACATGAAGTTCCCTTAAAAATTTGAAGAATGAATATACTTTTTCTGGAGTCATTGAATGCTTCGAACCATCAGTGTCAACCCAGCCTGTGCATGAATCCAAAATAATTTCAGCTGCTCCTTTCCAGTGTATATGGACCTCAGAGCCACCCTTCAAAAAACGAGAAGTGATTAGACATTGAAATATTCAAAATACAAATTGACAGTTTAACCAAAGGAGACACTGGTCAAGGAACAAAATATCTGCTTATATCATTCTTTTGTTTTCATATATTTTTTTCTAGAACCAGCAGGAGAGTTTCCACGATTGCTGAATACAAGATTTGAACGATGTGTCATGTAGGTGATAATTCAACATAATTAATATGTTTTAAAAAGGGAACCCTTACTAGGTGGAAACTAAAATGTTATGCTTTGAACAGTTATGGTTTTTGAACAATTATAGCCATTAGATGTGTGGCCGATACCAAGGGCCAACATGCATGCACCATATCAACCCATTTATGGTAGGGTAAAAACGAGAGGATGTAGCACAACATTATGAGTTTATGACTCGAATCACGACCAACTTAGGTCTTCAAAAGACATCACACAAGTACACAACATCTTCAGTTTTGCAGATAATTCAAATTACCAGGTGCACCGCAACCCCGCCTCGCTTTTTCTCTGAGTTGAAAGGAAATACATGAAGAATAGATGATTTCGATCTTGTTTCATTGAATTTCATACCCAGCTGTAGAAATGTGCCGACCATGATTAGCGATAGCAAGAGATTAACATATAGAAGGATCTAGGCTGAGACTACTATAAAAGGACTTTTCGCACCTTTAGCCCCCAAGACAGTATAGCCTTTTCTGTAGGTGATCCAGTCACCTCCGGTTCTTGACCACCATGCTGAGACATAGAACATAAGTCAGAACTCATGCCCCCAAGAAAGCACATGTCTGTTCATGCTCTCCTGATATTCTCAAGCCAGAAACAATAAATTGAACTTGAGAACTGGACATAAAATTTCCTCTTGAAAAGATCACTACACAGGCATGCATGTGCAATAAATCAAACAAAAATTGGCAGGATGCACCTTTTTTTTAACATAAGGATGCACCCTTTTTTTAACATAAGGATGCACCTTTTATCTAACCACTGATGGTGATGGCGCATAGGGATCGCTATTAAGCTATATCTTTAATAAAACCTGAAATTTCATATGCAACCGCATATGACTACTAACCTCGGGCTCAAATATGCTTCCAGAAGTGTTCTGTGCAATTCCTTCAACAATCAGCGATGTGACATCAGCAGATAACATCTGAGCATTATCAGGTGAGTCCATCTTCTTTCCACCAAAATATGCCTCAACAACAGTCATCTTAAAATCAAACAAGGAAGAAGAGAATTTAAAAATCAGGGCCAAGATGATTTAACAAACAGAATTATCTGAAACCTGTATGTCAGTATGTATAAAGTGAATAAACACCATCGCACCTGATTTAAAGTCAAGGTGCCAGTCTTGTCACTGCAGATTGTTGTGGCGGAACCCATCGTTTCACATGCAGAAAGCCTCCTCACCTATATTCCATGGGTAGTGAGTGTGCATAGCATTCGACGCCGGATCAAGTAGCATAACAAAACCAAGGTATAGAAAGTTGGGAACATACCAGAGCCTTGTCCTTCATCATTTTGCGCATTGAGAAAGCAAGCCTGACAAAAATAAAGCATGTTGAGTGGCAGGTGACGAAAGCGCTAGCAGAAAGTAACATGCAAACCATGCTTACGTCAGTGTGACAGCTAATGGTAGTCCTTCTGGAACAGCCACGACCACAATGGTGACCTATTTACACCTCAAGATGGTGAGACGAAAACTGTAAACACTAAAGCAGTATGCATAAACAGAGAACAGAATACCTACAGCCACTGTGAATATTCTAACTACTCCACGTATCGTCTGGCCTACACCCATCTTCCCTTTCACATATTGCACAGATCCATCAGGATTATAAGTATGCCCAGTGAAGTACCTACTCAAGAAAACAGGGTGATACAGATTGATGTAGATAAACAAAGTAGACAGTTAGCACACTAAAATATAAAGGCAATTTCACCTGGCCAAAAGTACAACCAGAACTGCAAGAGCAACAGACAGTCCAACCATTCCAATGAAAGTAGCGACACCATTCAAACGAACCTGCACCAGAACAACAAAGGCATGTAAAGTCAATAAACTCACGCAAAAGCTGGCAGCAACAACAAAATCAAACCTGAAGTGGTGTCTCTTCACCCGAATCTTCAGATATGCTTGCCATTAGCAATCCCCATTCAGTGTTGATTCCAACAGCAGTTACCTGGACATTACAACAATAGGGTTCAGTTGATAAATGCTCTACACTGCTCCAATCACTACCAGTGATTAAAGAGGCAATAGGCACTATATCATATGAAAGTAAGTTTGATACTGGAAAGTAACCGCACTAAAGCTTTAGATCAAACTTGGGCAACAAGAAGTAATCTACTATTTTCATGTACCTTTATCTACTATTTTCTTCTACACATCTATGAAATCGAATAATCCATAAGATTTTATTAAAGTATTTTCAAGACAAATCTAAACATACTATTTTCATGTCATAATCTAAATCTTAAAACTGGAAGTCAAAATTTCAGACATTTGACTGGATTCCTGTCTACAAAGTAACTGTGGCTGGGGAGTATGTGGATACAGAAACTTACCAGCATTGTGCCATAGCCATCAGCAACTTTGCAACCTGACATTAAAAATGGTGACTTCTGATCTTTGTGTACCTTCAAATAACCCCCATGTGGCCAAGTTAGGGTCAGATGTAACGCGTGTTACTTCCAAGGCTGCATATTGGAGTAACTTACAATTTTACTTTCTCCCGTCATGCTTGATTCATCTATGGAAAGGGAGTGCCCACTGACAAGGATACCATCTGCAGGGACCTGGCAAAGAAATTATAGGGTATCCTTCCTTAGAAATTGAAAGTAGACACATGACTCAAAAAATGAGGCTCATGCTCAGTGGCCTTCTCTACCTGGTCACCAATTTTGAGTGGGACAACATCTCCAACAACCAAATCATATATTGATACCATGATTCGCCTTCCACCTCTAACAACCTGAATGATTCGTAACGTTATTTGGGATCAACAAAGAAACCGATAGAAATAGATTCGTCTCTAATCCTCACCTCCAAACGAATGTTCTGTTTTTCTTCATTCAGATTTTGGAATTGCAGTGATTGCTTGTAGTCACTGATAGCTGAAAATTAACATGGAAAAATAATAGCCACTAGATTTTGAGCAACTGTACACGAACCGTAAAAGCTAGTTTTGGCACTAAGGAGTAAGAGAGGTTCAATTTGAAGTTTCAGGCATACATACTGGACTTTAACTTCATTGCTTTAGAGTTTAGACCAATACTAATTTTGCATCATTATATGTAACTTTTCACAAATTTGTCATTGGTTTTATCATCTATCACTTGATGATGTGATGTGAATAGAAACACACTGCTTGTTACTCCATGTTTAGTATACAAGGCATAACCACCTTTGTTTCAAAGACTAAGGAATGTATTTAATTCTCTCTCGACACTAGTACTGCCGCATGGTTATA
>Ga0182004_10005400_pt1 | contig 10406 bp, 17 predicted proteins | sample Sormic07211540_1_FD_120479 | JGI IMG/M metagenome (GOLD analysis project Ga0182004, IMG submission 120479) | Endophyte microbial communities from Sorghum bicolor roots, Mead, Nebraska, USA - 072115-40_1 MetaG | ecosystem: Host-associated > Plants > Roots > Unclassified | place: USA: Nebraska...
ACAGAATCTGTATACAAAACAAACTCTATTAACTATGGAAAGCATTAAACCCATTTCCACAACCGATCGGTACACCGCCATGAGTCGATCGACAACCCCTGCACCTTTCTCCATAACCATCGGCAAGCCACCTCTCATAGCTATCGGTAACCATCAGCACCAGTCATCGGCACAAACCCATCACCACTCCTAGACCTAGACATATTATGTCGCTTTCCCATCGGCACCAACCCTCATCGGCAACTCTTCTGTAGACTAGTCACCACTTTTCTGCCTGCCAATCTTATACCTCATTAACTCCAGGTACGCATCTAAAGATACGTGTCCAAAAACGGTGTCAACATCGGCCCTGGCCCCGGCCGCGCCGCGACGCGCCGCCCCCACCCCGCTGCACCGCCACGGCCCCGGCCCCGGCCCCGGCCGCGCCCGACCCCACCGAGCCGCGCCGCCACGTTCACTGCCGCGGCGCCCTCGATCGCGCCGAGCCGCGCCGGCCCCACCTCAGCGTGCCGCGACGCCACGGCCCCGGCCCCGGCCGCGCTGCCACGCCCACCATCCATCATCTCGGCCCCGTCCCAGGTAGCCCCCCGCCGCCTCCCTCACAGTAACTTTTTTAAAATTTTTGTTAGTTAAATTGTTAAGTAGTTAATTAGTTAACGATTTTATATAGTTAGTTAGTTAATTTTAGTTATTAGTTAAAAATATAGTTAGTAAGTAAGTTAATCAGAGACCTATGGTTAGTTAGTTAGTTAAGTAGTATGACTTAGTTAGTTAGGTATGTAATAAGTTGTTTTATCATATTGGTCGGTTAGTTGATGATCGAATGTCAAATCATTTTGTAGATGGATTACGGTGTAAGAGTTTTTTATGGAGGAAGTGTTAGGAGAGAAGATTGTTAGTTTGAGGATATGTATGAAGAATTGGAATGGTTTGATGGCCCCCTAGTTTTAGCGATTTATGTGACCGTTTGAGTTTGAAGTTTGGCGAAGCTTTCACACTTAAGGTTAGGTTTGATGTTGGAAAAAATAGGGCACACTATGTGATGATGGACTTGTGCAACCAAACTGAGTGGTCCCGATATAATAGGGTCATCCAAGGTTCGAATGTCAGCGTGGCTGAGTTGGTGTTGGAGAATGTTGAGAATGAGGAGCCGTCCATCGACGACGGTCGTGCTCAAGGAGATTATGGTGTGCAGGTCCAACAAACTATGGAGAGTATGGGCTTGGATGGTAATTGGACGTAGGAGCGGGTTCATTCTCCTCCAGTTGGTCATATAAGCAATGATTTTGATGTAGACAAAAAAAGAACAGGAGGAGAATGAGGCGGCATAGGATGAAATGATTTGTGATGATCTTAGCTCTGATTCTGACGAATCAGAAAATGAGGAAGGAGGTCCACTTGCCATGTGTACACCGGTTCATGGCATGCCCTCAGGAGTGCCGCTTGAGGTACTTCATGCCATGCAGACTCAAGGCACATTGGCCACAGGGTATCCAGGTGATGGAGAGGAATATGAAGGATGTGGCCGGGTTAGGGAGGTGGAAACTTACATTGCACCACCCTCTTATACATCGGCAGAGCTTACACAGCTGAGGGAGGCTGGCTTGCCCTTTACCAGTGTTCCAAATTATATGGATGTCAACATGTCGCATATGGCGGTTTGTGACATGGGTTTGCAGATATTAAGGAATCATTGTACAACCATCAAAATTTAATACTCAGGAAGGGAATGCTTTTCAATATGATGTCTAAGATGAAGATGTTCCTATAGGACTATGTTGTGTATCATCATAGGCCCTAAACGGTTCGGCATTCTGACAAGGAGGTAAAATTACACATAGTATGCAAGGCAGGATTCCCGTGCTCGTGGATGTTGAATGCACAGAAACGGTCGAGTGATGGGAAGTGGAAGGCAACTTCAGTGGAGCAGCCCCACAGATGCCAGATTGATAAGGGCAAATGATAGCATCCCCAGTTAATGGCTCGGTACCTTGCTCGCCGTATATTGGGTCTTGTAGATAAGGACAATGATGTATCGGTGTCTTTCTTGCAGGAGACCATAGTCACTTTTGTTGGGTATGAGGTCACTCTTATGGAAAGGCTTGGCGGGCAAAGCAAATTGCTCTGGCAATTCGCTGGGGTAGTTGGGAGGAAGCCTATAACAGGGTTCCACGCATTTTGTGTGCAATGCAACACTTCAACCTTGGCATGAGATCGTTCATATACACAGGAGGGTTGTATCTTTAGAACCCATTGAGGCATATTCTGTACCGTGTGTTCTGGTATTTTGATCAGTGCAAGCATGCATTTAAGTATTGCCAGCCAGTTGTTCTTGTGGATGGCACATTCCTCACCGGCAAGTACAGGGGCACATTGATGATGGTTGCTACTGTAGACCTGGAGAACAGATTGTGCCACTAGCTTTTGCTTTGGCAGAGGGGGAGAACAATGATTCATGGTCATGGTTCATGCGTCTGCTCCGTGTTCACGTGCTTGGTCCTTCTCACACCATTTGTTTGATATCGGACCGTCACATTGGAATTCTTAATGCTACCGGTGAACACATTGATGGGCACCCACCCCTAGTGCATCGTTGGTGCATGCGGCATTTTGCCACAAATTTCTAGCGTCGTCAAAGGAAGAAGGAGGTGGCAGACAAGTTAAAGGAGCTTTGTAATAAACGTACGGAACACGAGTATAAGGAGACAATGGCGGAACTAGAGAAGATGCTGAACCAAGCGGGCAAGGCATGGTTAGTTCAACAGATGTAAAATAAAGCCAAGTGGGCATTAGCATATGATGAGGTGGCTTTCGGTACGACATCATGACAACAAACTCCTCTGAGTCTTTCAATCGTGTGTTCAAAGGCGTTCGATCGTGTCTGGTATTGTTAACTTCTCTTTTAAGAAATGCAATGAATATTTTGTTACGCGGTATGGCCTAGCCCTGAGGAATGAAGAGGAACTTGGAAGATGGGGGAAGGCTGCACATGAATATTTGCAGGAGGCTGAGGAGTTGTCCAAGCGACAGGTTGGCGAGGCCTATGGACGAAATAGGCTTATTTTCAGTGTACGAGCTAGAGGAGGCACAAACCTTGGGGGCGAACGATTTGGTGGGCGAACGTACCGTATGGATCTTGAAAAAGTAGAATGCAGTTGCAACGTCCCTCAGATCATGCATGCCCCTTGCTCACAAATGATTATGTCTTGTTGGCTTAGAGGTTTTGACCATACAGTTGAACCATACATGTCACCCTTGTATCTCCATGCCAACACCCTAAATGTTTGGGAGAAGAGCTTCGAGTCGTACCTTGACGAGTCGTAGTGGCCTCCATATTATGGTGAGGACTACGTGCCTTATCTGGACCTAAAGAAGGTAGGGCAGGGAAGGAGGAAGAAGAAGCGACTGAAAGGTAATATGGATAATACGAAAGGTTACGGCGATGACATATATAGTGGCGGTGACTTCAACGAAGAACGTGCGCAGCACCTATGCTCCATTTGCAAGAAACCTAGTCATAACGCTAGGTTTCATAGGCGGGCTAGACAATAGGTTATTTATTAATCTTATTGCTCATCAAAATTCTTAGTAAATATACATTTATGTTATTCATCTTCAAATTTACTTACTTTGTCTTATTACTAATGTTATTTATTGTATTAATGTTGTTAATTTCATTTTTGAAACAGGCAGATTCAGGGTGGCAAGATGGCGGCGCGGGCACCTCATCCCCGCTTTAGCCTCATTGAGGCAAACTACGACAAGGACCACTGGGCCAAGGCCTTGTCAGAGCAGTAGAGGCATTTGTGTGCGCTTCGTGTTCGCATGCATCGTGTACACAGCTGGGACAAGCGATACGCGACGTACATACGTCGTGCAGGCTTTCTTGAGATCCTCTGGGTCTACAACAGTACACTCCCCACTCTAGACCCTGCAGTTCCTACTGCTTTTGTTGATAGGTAACATTGCATTTTCTATTACTTTACTTTGTTTCATAAATATGTACCGTCAACTTATTGATAAACAAAACATTATAATGATGCAGGTGGAGACTAGAGAAGCACACCTTCCACGCACCTTGTAGGGAATTGACTATCACAATGCAAGATGTGAAGATGATATTGTGTTTGAGTTTGTCTGGTCATCCAGTGACTGGGGTCGTCGACGAGTCTACTTGGCTAGACCTGGTGGAGCAGTTCTGTGGTAGGAGGCCATCCGATGCTGAAGTTAAAGGCACAAAGTAAGTTCATATTTGAGTCCCATTGAAATCACTAATACAACAATTTTAGATACATCTATTTTTATAGAATAATGGTTTACTTGTAATTGTAGGAAGACCTCAGGAGTGTCAATGTCTTGGATAACATAGAACTTTGGTGCAGGACCACCGCCTGGTGCTCCAGATCAAAGGTGTGGTTGTGGCACTTCTTGGGGGCTTTCCTATTCCCTGACTCCTCAGGAGACAGCATCAGCTAGATTTTCCTGAGGATCCTTATGCAGCCACTAGAGAACATTGCCAGCTACAGATGGGGTAGCGCGGTCCTTGCATGGACATACCATCAGCTTTGTCAGGCCTGTCGTCGCCAGTCACAGAATGGAAACCTAGGTGGCTGCTCATATCTACTTCAGGTTTGGATTTGGGAGCGTTTTCCGGTTGGAAGGCCCACTAAACCTCCAGGTTTGCCTATAAGTGCATTGGCTATTTCGATTTCTTCATAACACTTAAGGCATTTGTGACACTATGTTTGTGTTAATTGCAGGTTTGGGTGCATGAAGATGTTGGACCCACCGCCCTTTTTGTCTGGAAAGATGCTAAGGTATTCAGGGGCAAACCAGACAAGAGGTACATGCAGTACACAGACGAGCTAGACGTGTTGACACACAACTACGTAAGTTCAATCCACATTTCATACTAAAGGCACCATTAATGCAATTGATTTCGAAATACTAAAATAAGTTTGCAAATTTGTAGGTCACATGGACACCGTGGTCTAGGTGGGAGCTAGAGGACTACCTTAGTCCATGCTGCGATGAGGAGGATGGCGATTGGCTTTATGAAGGCCCACTTATCTTCTTCCACGTGGTCGAGATGCACTACCCTTGCAGGGTTCACAGACAGTTCGGGAGGTTGCAGGGGATTCCACCGCTGTATTCCACCAACGCTGAGCTGCATAGGTATGATGCCACTTTGTTCGTTCTAATTAAGTGTCTCATTGCTAATGCAATCTATTTTTGAAGGATTGATCATAGGATTCGGACCACGCAAAAGGATTGGGCGGTCAAGCACGAAGCACATTTGCTTAATTTTTATCTCAGGCATGTTCCCCTCCTCAACGAACTACCACCGCACGACCCAGCCAGATGGATGGAGTACCTATAGTGGCTGCACCGGAGTACGAGGACTCATGTCATGGTCCCGTACACCAAAACGCCTGTAGATGAGGGTGGCGAGGATGACATCACCCATGCGTTCGATGAGACGCAAAGGGTTGACAAACAGGTTCTTAGGGCCCTTTAAATAGATATGTGGTAAGTACCATGGACTTCCATCTTTTGTTTGATGTTTATGGCACAACACTTGTCAAAATGATCGAGGTAACCTTGTGTGTGATGTTGTAGGCACAATAGTTGTCAAACTACTTCGAGGAATCTTCTAGGCAACTATTCCGGACTAGGGACGACAAGAGCAACCCTCTTCACAACTTTGTTAAGGTACTTTCGACGAAAACATTCATTATTACAACTCAATTATCTTCAAAATTCATACTCAATAATGCATGTGGCCATTTTATTCTACAGAGAATCAAAAAGGGTTGCAAGAAGTTAGCGGCTAAGCTGAGCTGTGTAAACACGCTGCATGAGCCACCGTACAACCCCATGTTGTCTAGGAGCCAGACGGCCTCGATGTCCACCGTAGCTGCTTCGGCTAGTGACACTAGGGCCGCGTCCTCCTCTGTACGTACTCCACAGTACATAGGGAACGGTCCAGCAGACGAGGACGATGAGGACGAGGAACTTCAGTACTCCACGACGAGTGGCGACGACGACGACGATGAGTTACAGTTGGAGTACACCGGTTACGAGGAGTTGGGTGCCTCACAGCTAGATGGTGCTCCTATTGGTACACAGGGGGTGGAGTACACATAGGAGTACACACAGGTCGAGCAACAGGTGCCTATGCTGTGCTTTTACTTTCCTAGATTTGCATGATTCAAAAATTGGAGTTGCTCATAAGGTTGCTTGTTTGCAGGCTACTACCTCAACGCCGTAGTTGGAGCGTGTCGATAGGCGCCAGCGTGAGAGGCAACAGAGGGAACGCACGGACGTGGGGTGGAGAAGCAACGTGGTGCCTACAAATCCAAAGAGGCAACGGAAGCTGTGAAACCGCTACACCCCTGGCGATATTTAGAAGAGTCATGTTTAGCAGTTGAGACATTATCCATGATGTTCGAAACCTGTTATCTTAGCTATGTAGTAGCTATGCCATATTATTATTTCCAGTACGTCGGTCTTGGTCCTACAAATGATGTACTTTGTTATTTCTAGAGGATTATGTTAGTTGTTCGTTCTCTGTTATATTTGTTATTTGCGTAAATAGCTCTGTCTTGTGAAAGCCACTGCGACCGTATACGAACGGTTAACAAAAACCAAACTCAGGCAGTGGAATGAAGGTTCTGGGATTTTTTTGGCAACCCCGCCATGGCTGGGGGCGGGTTAGGGGTACCCCGCCATGGCCCATGGTGGGGTAGCCCTAACCCGCCCCCAGCAATGGCGGGGTTGCCAAAAAAATCCCAGAACCCCATGTACCTATGCATGGCACAACTCAAAGTTACTTCCTCTATTCCTTTTTCAAGGTTCCATCAAGACTTTAGCTAGTAAACCTGTTACATTAGTTAAACATGCAAGTAACAAAACTCTTTAAGTGTTATATTAGTTAAACATATTAGTAAACCTTTTAAAATGTTATATTAGCTAAACATGCAGACAGCTGCAGACTTTGGCGACATGCGATCAAATTGAAATATGTCGGAATACAAATTATTACATGACAAGTTTCAAAGTACAAAACTCACATCCCTAAGCCACTGACAAACATTACCACATCAATCAAACTACGTGCACCACTGCGTAAGCAACTCGTCCTTGGACTTCCAATCGTCCACTACAACCTCCTTACCCATACTCGCCTCCACTGCCTTGGCCTCACTAGCATGTCTCTCGTAGTAAGCCGCCTCCACCTCTTCTGCGGCGTGAGAGTATAACTGTCCCTCTTCCTCGGTCATGTCTGTTGGCCACCATGAGTCGAAGACCGGTGTCTTCTGGATGTGGTATGCAGCCTCACCCTCCTCTAAGGCACCAACATGCATCGGTCCTGATGCCTCACCCTCCTCTGCAAGACGAAGTAGCTCGCCTATCCTTGCCATTTCATAGTCATGCTCGTCCTGAGGTTAGCCCAAATCCTCGGCAAGACGAATGAGCTCGCCTATCCTCCCAGTGTCGTCGTCTTCCTCTGGCTCAGCCTCCTCTTCGACCACAATCGGACGACTAGTGGTGCCACCAACTCTAGCGTCCCACCCTAATATCTTATTCTCTGTGTACTTAGCATGGCCCACATCTGCTTGCCAGTTCCCGGTGCATCCAATCTCTGTAAGTACAAAATTCAAAGAATTAACAAGATGTTCATTCAAGAGAAACAAAAAGTTTGACTTTCAAAAATGGAATGACTCACTCGCACATAAATGAGGCAATAGTATCGTTCAAGCATTGCATCTCAGCTCTCTCAGCCTCCTCCACAGCCTTCGTTGCATCCTCTTCAGACTTCCTTGCCCTGGTACTCCTCTACCTCCTTTTTCCTCTCATCGGACCACTTCTTCCATGCAATACTCGCAGGGTTACGAACACGCAACTCTTGGGCCCATGCAAGCATTTTCTTCTTATGGTCCTTCACAAAATCAGTGACATAGTTAGCAGGATAACCTCTCATCTTGCGAACTGCTACTCTTGTCTTATACTCATCCTTAAACTTAAACACATCATCAGATGATTCCCATTTGCATTTGTGAGTGCTCTGTTTTGGGAAATATATGAATACAAAGTTAGCGTATAAAAACAAATATATGAATACATTAGTACTAAATGTCCACAGTCCTAGCAAACCTCATCATAGTCGATCATGTGGCCACAGAAGTGGCCAATACCAAGACTTGAAGGGACTAGGCCGTAGCTAGCTTCAACACCACATTTGCACATCACAGGAGGCGCAATACACCTCCTCTTCTTCTTCCACTCTGGCACCTCCTCCTTCTTCTTAGGATCTGGCCAATGGCTTTTTGGACCATAGACCCACTCCGCGAAATGACACTTTGGAAAATCACGATCCTATAAAAACGACACATTGGAACACACATATACGAACTGACATTTGAAGGTTAACTCTAACTTACTTCACACCGCAGAGGACAAATGAACTCTTGTTCATTCCATGGATTTATCACAGCTTGTTCTTCGCAATGACAGTTTGGAGGATCCTCGAGCCGCCGTGCAGAAGCTACGGCCTTCTCATCCTCCGTCATAGGAGGAGTGTTAGGGGGACGGAACCCAGCGAGTAAACAACTCACGTTTGCAATGATGAAGGGTAGAAAAGCAGAATTCTTGGGTCAAATTTGTCCGGCCCGTCGATCCATTGGAAGAAAAAGCACCGGAAGTAGGGCTACAAAAGAGTTTCAATTGTCTCATTGGGAATAAAACATCAAAAACCAATAAGAAAAACAGAGGGTACAGTGACTTATGCTACAACTATAACATGTGTAGAAGCAACGTGCCGCAGTATCCAGATGTCTCGAGTGGCTCATGTGTGCCGGATGTCCACAATCACATTTAGGAATAGGTTCCTCGAGAGGCACGGGGGCATCCTTGCAAGACACGTCGGGGTAAAACTCTCTAGGACGACCCTTTTTCCGCCAAATCGACTCACGATACGAGTCCTCCATCTAAAATCATGCAAATAGTTCAACACAAATCACATAACTAAACAAACTAACATACTATAACTAAACAAACTAACATAATAAGAAATTTACCAAACAAACGATAACTAAACAAATGAACTTTATTAAAATATAGAAACGTAAAGTAAATAAGAAATTTACCTTCTTCAAACGAGGGGTAGCCGGGACAAGGACCGGCAATGGCCGGTCACAGCGGGGAGGGGCACCGAGGAGGGGCAATGGGGGTGAAGGACGGCGGGGAGGGTCACTAGAGAAGAGCGGCGCTCGGGTGTGAGAGAGGGAGAGAAAGAGAGGCCCTCGGTGAGAGAGGGAGAGAAATGAGCCGTGGTGGGCAAATGAACTCATTTTAACGGGCGCGGGCATACCCCGCCATGATCCACGGCGGGGTCCCCCTAACCTACCATGGATCATGGCGAGGTCCATGTCAGCACAGTCTGGTAGGTGGCAGCCACGTGGCAGGACTACCCCGCCGCCATGCATGGCGGGGTCCTGTGCTTTTGCCCCGCCATGCATGGTGGCGGGGCCAAATAGCCTAGATTTGAATTTTTTTTGTAAATTGGGTCAAATTTGAATTTTGTTCCAAATTTGGACTAAAAATAAAAAAATTCGCCGGAAGAGGGTGGAGCTCGTCGGAGAACACGAACCAGGCGCTACGATACAACAAAAACAAAATCAATAGCATGAGAATGAACATGAGCTCCTCGTGAACTCACCTAGGGCACTTATGCGGGCAAAGGGAGCTCGGGGAAAATGGGCAGTGCAAGATGGCGGATCAAGGCGCTCCTGCGATGTTCGGCGAGCATTAGAGCGGGATAGAGACTGGTAGAGCGTTTACGAGAAAACTTGGAAGCTTCGGTATGTCATTGCGGTGCTCGAAAGCTGCTTAAAGAGGCAATCGGGCGATGGGATGAGGACTATGACGACGGTGGGTTGAATTCCGATGCTGCGAGATCCAAACTTCAGCATAGATTGCGGCTAGGGATTCCCAGGCACTCCTGGATGGGAAAGGGGAGTTGCAGGGGGTGGAAATGAAGCTTTGTAGTGGCTCGGTGCGTGCACGGCAAGAAATCCCGAGTAATCAGGGGAGATTCTCTTGGAGTAGAGTCCGCTTTGATGCTGGCTTGAGGAAGGGGACATGCCTGACTTGTTGTTGACACTAGCTTACACCACTTAGATACTAGGTTGTCATCCCCAGCATGGAGCCACAGTGTACAAAGGTATTTATAAATGTAAAGCCTCTCTAGAAAATAATCTATTCTATCCGCAAGCGCACACATAAAACACCTCATTGTAGCATTTCACCAGGATAAGTATTCCAGGTATCGTTATTTATAATTTTGCTTAAGAGAACAAAAGAGATGAAATTAAAATAAGGACAAAATCTATCAAGGCATAGAC
>Ga0182004_10005401_pt1 | contig 10406 bp, 4 predicted proteins | sample Sormic07211540_1_FD_120479 | JGI IMG/M metagenome (GOLD analysis project Ga0182004, IMG submission 120479) | Endophyte microbial communities from Sorghum bicolor roots, Mead, Nebraska, USA - 072115-40_1 MetaG | ecosystem: Host-associated > Plants > Roots > Unclassified | place: USA: Nebraska...
TACCTACCATTAATATATAAGTACCCCCAAACTGACCAGACTCTGCACAGGCCAAATGCTTTGCATTTGCCGGTCACTACTAAAGTACCAATACTATTTATTTGACTGATAAGTCATAGTAGAAAGTAGATACTGTTAAATAACTAATAAATTCGACTGATAAACTTAAACGAACAAAGTGATTTTCTATTTTTTCAACAACAACAAAAAAAGACCAGTACTATTTTTCTTTTTGCAATTAAAAGGACATCGTTGCGCATTATCTCAGCAGCATTTCGTGCTACCGACTCCTACACGAAGTCCCTGAAGTACAGGCATGATAGGACTATCTAAAAACACGGAGAGAGCCGCTGCGACTTCCCTGTCAGTCCGGAGCTGCGGAGTTCGCTGCTTATACGCAAGGAAATGTGCAGAACTGAACGGAGAGGGCACACCCAAAAACTCAGTTGACAGTGTTTGGTCCGGATGACGACGTTGCTTTAGAATTCAGTTCACTCCAGAAATCGTAAAACTTTTAAAGATTTTTCGTCATATTAAATCTTTGGATACAAGTATAGAACATTAAATATAAATAAAAAATAATTAATTGTACAATTTATCTATAATTTGCGCGACGAATCTTTTAAGTCTAGTTAGTCTATTATTAAACAATAATAATCAAATACAAACGAAATACTACAGTAACTAAACCTAAATTTTTTCAGCAACTAAACAAAGCCCCAGTTCGATCTCAAGGACTTGAACCCAAACTTCCGCTAATAAAATACGCGCTGCAACCACTTGATTCATCGGAAATGCTGTACACGTAAGAACAACCACCATTATATTCCCGCGGACTCGTTTCACGCACATCTCAACGTCGCAGTAGTAACTGCCAATGAGTTACAGCAGGTGCGGTAGAGATCCAAACAAATTCAATCCTTCACGGAATGAATCCACCACTGGTCTAGTAGTTCTTGAATTTACCCCCAAGAGACCAGATAAAAGTAAAAATGAAATAAAACGAAGATTAATGGTATTAGACAGAGCTTAGTTATACCAGGCTAAACGACCGATGATCACACAAAGTGCTGTGACAGGGCGAGGAAAGCAAAGCGAGAATCCGGTGGAGTTTTTTTCCCCTAGCATTTGGCATGTATTTCTTTGGGATGGGGTGATGGGGTGAGTTGGCACCACTATCTGGCCGGCTTCCTATTTGATGCCTCCCTCCGTTTCTTATCCCCTCCAAAAGAGAAAACAAATACAGCTACCACATCAAAGCCAAGCCTATCTCTAGGGAAAGAAAGGAACCAGGGCCTCCATGCTTAGGTCAACACAAGAATATGTACACTAAATATTCTCTCCCTATATTTCATTCCCTGCTTGCTCCATCACCGTTCTCTCCTACCCCACGCTGAGCTAAACTCACTCCTGCAAAAATGGGTGAGGATAGTCCCAGGAATGCTGGACTAGAGTTTCTTTGTTTCGCTGATATAGATTCTCGAATTATAATCATGCTCTTCTTTGTGAGGGAATTACAGTCATGATAAATTGGATCCCCTCCTACCCTACGTTGAGTTAAACACAAATGCCACATGATGAAGTAAGAAAACCCATGTATTCCCAAAGATTATTGGTAATTATGGATACTAGGGCGAAGAATGAGGCTTTTCTAGCAAAATGGGTCTGGGAAAGACAATAAGGATGATTTATGTTTACTCTATTAAAAAAATAAATACTTCCAAAATAAATCATTTGTGCATTTTGAAGGGAATATGAGACCGCAATTCCGGAAAGGGGTGGTTAAATAAAGAAAAGTCTGAAGTGGGGTCTAGCTTCTAAGGCGAATAACGGAAGAAACACTTTATTTTGGGAGGAGGTTTGGCATGTGATATTTCTTTGAAACTAAACTTCCATGGTCTTTATGACATATGTTGGGATAAAAGTTGTCTAGTTAAAGATTATAGGGATATGGGTGGAATGTTAGGTTCAAAAAACCTTTAAGGCAATATGTTTCTTTGCCGAATGGGAACGATTCATAGACATAGGATTGAGGTGGTCGACTAGGGGGGTGAATAGTCATTTCTCAAACTTAATTGCGAAGGCTAGTCAATTTAAATGCGCAAGTGAATTAATGGTGCCGCCTTGACTGCACCTAACTAAGTTTGCTAGCACCCTAACAAAAAAGAGTAAAGTAATGATCATTGGGGTGTCGAGCTAGCAGGAGCTCACCTAAACAAGTCTAGTTAGCAAGGTCAGACAACCTTGGCTACTAGGGCATAAGAGAGTGCATGGGAGCTCCTACACATACTAGTGAGAAAAACAGTAAACACTAGCTACAAGCTACAGTAGCACAAGAGCAACAACATTGGCACAAAATAATTACAAGCAAGCTAGTGTTGAGAAATGCAAATCACAAGGTAGATGATGACACATGATATTTTCTTGTAGTTTGGTGACTTATCGGTCACTTAGTCTACACTAAAGAGAGTTTTAGGATTGTTGCTCCTCTCGCTAGCTCCAAAGTGTGCAAGCTTTGAACTACCCCCTCGAGGTAGCCTCCAACATGAGCACTAGACTTGAAATGGTTGAATCAACTAGACACTCAAACAAGCCTCAGTTTTACTAGAGATGCTCCTTCGGCTAGGATGAGATCAAGAGCCATGAACAAAGCCTTCTCTAGAGCACCACACAAACTTCATGTGGGCTTCCACAGAGACACAATGCCCACGCCGTCTAGGAACTAACAAGCTCCAAGAGTAACAAGCAACTACTCTTGCAAATCAACACCTAGTGTCATTTGATCAGTCTCTCAATATGCGCACTAGAATCGCTCCTCACTTCTCCAAGTATGCCTCACATGAAGTGTATGAGAGTGAGAGGGGAAATAAGCTCTCTAAAAGTATATAAACTTCTCAAGGTGACAAAAGAGCACAAACACCTGGCCACCCCTCTTTATAAAAGAGGGAAGAAAAACTAGCCATTTTGGGCCTCTTCTTACGCTCCTGTAGAAAAGGCGGTCAGACCGGCGGCGGCCCAATGTTGACTGCAGGCGGCCCAATGCTATTTAAAATGGGTACATTCGTACATGTGTCGTAGAACCCCATACATGTGTTAGAGTTGAAAATTTGCGCGGGACTGAGGGCTTATATGTTTTCACTAGAGATCATAAAAATTGCAATCAGCTTTTCACAATCTAGATTCTAAATTGATACAATCCATCAATCCTAGTATGAACTTGCTTGGACCAGATTGTGACTTTCAACTAAACTAATGTGAATATACAAGTTGGATATATTTGCTCACATTTGCCACTGGTTACACAAGCCTAACATAGTGCTTCTGCCAGTTTCCTCCCCCTCACATTCTATTTTTGTCCTTCTCGTCGCAACCCTAGTTGCTAAGCGACACCCGCAGTCCTACCTAAGCGTCGCCGCCGCCTCACCCCGCTACATGCCTTCCCTCCCGCCGAAGTGTCACGCAGCCTACTGCCCCAGTCAAAGCGTTGCCCCCTTGCAAGCCGCCCAACCGACGTTGGAGCCCATCCTTTTGAGCTCGGCTAGAACAAAGGTACATTTTTTTCTTTCTCTTTAGTGAATCACATATACGATGAATAAAAATCCCAAAAATAGAAGTGACATGTGATGATTGTTTGTTCAAATAGACTTATACTAGTGGACTCAGATGAGATTATGCTAAACGAACAATAGTCAATCCACTAGAAGTTGCATTTCATTTTCCAACCAAAGCATCTTCTTCCCAGGGAGGTGGAGAACTCCTTACACGAATGCCTTTGATGATAGTATTGTTGATGCTTTGTTTGCTATGAGTGAGTAGTAGTGATCATCTATCATTTGCAAGGACAAAATTTGCGTTCATTCGGCCATGTGTCGTTTTTATGCAACTCTATCTATTTTTGGATGATGTATCAATTTATTTTATTTTTAATATTAAGAGTAAAAACAAACGCTCTAAATGAATAAGAAGAATTTAATATAAACTAAGTCTACTATAGACATCACACAATATATGACATAAATCCCACTATCCTAAAATTCATGATGCCTAACAACATCAACTTCTTACGGTACAAATTGTTACAATTCAAGTTTTTCACGATCCACAGTCTGCAATTTGCTTTTCATAAATAATCTCTAGTATAAACAAACATGATTTATTATTGAAAGTTGTACCATTTGAGATAAGAGCTTGCATTGTAGTATTGCAACAAAAGACTTGATGTTTTAAGATTTAAAAATTATCCCAAAAAATTAAGGTTTTAGCTCTTTGACATAGGTTGGGCCCACATCAACATTCCACCTACCGTGTAATTATTTTAGCACCATATGTGACTGTGGTCTGCATGTATCCATGCATTTTTTTTAATTAGTGACTTATTCCTAGTAAATACTAGCTCTGACCACCTTTAATAAGTAGTGGCACATGACTAGTTTCTTGAAAGCACTAGTTTATCCTTAAAATCCTAAAACATAAAGTATTCTGGGACTGAGGGTAGTGGGATACATCTTTTATTTCCTGGACGGAAAAGTCCGTTGTTTTTTTTTTGTTGCGAGAAAGTCGATTTGATTTTTTTTATACATAGAAAAGATCCAGCATTTATAAATTGCCTTAGGTGCCTTGTGTTCTGGAAGCCTTGTTTGGTAGTATAACCAGTGAGGTTGGGCTGGCTCGTACCAACAACTAGTGTGGACAGCATGTTATGTTAACCCAGAAGAAACACCGGCCATTTGGTGGGGCCAGAGTAAAATATGGGTCGCACGAGCATGAGGTGACCCTTGCTTGCCTTGACGATGGCTAATTTCCTTGGCACGTAAATCGCCTAATTTCTGACGCAGCGTTTTGTCTGGGCCGTGTCATCGCTGATTTGAATATAGCAGCCTGTTTTGGGTGTCAAAATACGTCAGCCGATGGAGCCGCTACTACTCTCGCATCGCATCCTCTTGTTGACGTTTTTTTCTTCTTTTTTTTGGAGACCTGCTCTGCTCTTCCTAGCTAGTAGTGGTGAAGGTGTGGCTATCGTTGAGTGGGTGATAGGATAGGAACGCCCTAATATTTTTTCCTTGATTTTTTTCCATTTACAGAAGCAAGCGAAAAATATACTCTCTCCTTTAAAAAAGGAAAGAAGGGGGGAAAAATCTCAAATTCATGTGTCAACCAAACTCAAATTCGTGTGTGAGCAGATCTCTGGAATCCAGCTGAATTTAATGCCTTGTTGAAACGGGTAGTAGGTGGTTTGACGAGAGGCAGTTCATGTGGTCAGATTTGGAATTTGTGTATGAGTTGGATTTGATACAGCGCAGAGTTTGCTTGTCTTGGGTGTAAATTGCTGGGTGGCACCAGGAATTCTAATACTACTATGATTTTTTGAGGGAAAAAATAGCAAGATGTCATTATTGTTACCGTTGCCAAATTGCAAGGTCACCCAGAGAATAGTAGGTAGGTAGTACGAGAGTCACCCTGTTGTTATTTTTGGCAAACACGTTAAAACAGCTTTTGGGGGCTGTGCTGTGCACGCAGCCTTCAATGTTGGGGATGTTGGAGTGCTTTTCGCACTCTGCTTCTAAATACGTCTTCACACCAAATCTGAGTTTATACGCTAAGCCGTTGGGAAATTGTCTCCATATATCCTAGGAGATTTCTCTATCAATACTCCTAATAACTGTCTACTTTAGTGGTCTCTATACTTTGAATAACTAAGAGGGAAGAGGGATTTTGTAGATCAATAATAGCGTGTAAACAAAAAAAACACAAATGTGAATACAATTTGTGCTAATTTCAAAGAGGTATCAAATTTTGACTATTTTTCCAAATTCATCCTTACAGAAAAAATTAACTCATACTACCTAAGAGATATTGCTATCATGTCTGTGGTTGCCACCCCTTTAAGCTTGTGCCGATTATCTTAGATTGTAGTACGTAGACATCCGTTTGTTGTGATATTCATCACATTGCAATTTTCTAGTTCACTTGTGTGTCATATTTTTTCAAAAGGAACAATTATATTAAGAAATCATAGCACGGTACATCCCCGTCTTATAGAAAACACCCTAACAAAATTAAAAATTACAACACACAACACCCAAACACACACAAGAATATTCTTGCCATCATTGCCTAAACTTTGTCCACCGAAAAACAATTACTGAGATCAGTCCAAGATTCGCCTCCTAGCTTCACAAAGGGGCACCACCCCTTGGAGTTGTCGCAAGGCGAGCGCCTCGATACTATACCAGAATGCATTGTTGGCACTAAACAAGCATTGGCCGCCAACATGGGAAGAAAAGGAGAGGAAGAGGGATCTGCCACCACCGACCATGAGACTGACAATCAGAAGTTTATTTCACCGCTGCCAACACCGTTAACAATACTAGGGAGCAACAAGAGCAAGGAACCCACCAAAGGGGATGCCGGAAGTGCCCACCCTTTCAAAAAAGAGGGAATGAAAGCTTTACACTTCCGCTAGTGAAGGAGCCAAAGTGACGCATGGCAAGGGTGCTCTGCAATTAGCCACGTCGAAATCCTCCACATGACTACAAGCGATGAAACGAAAGGCAACAAAGCACCCGCGCAACGTCACCACCACGGGTAAACTAAACCCTAAATTAGCTAATACAAACCTAGTAACATAGGGCTTTGTACACCGGTCGAAATCTAGGTTTCCCCACCCTCCGCGCGGGAATAGGTCGTCGAAGGCGAGGGGGGGCACTGAGGTCGACACCGAAAAGCGACTCCCCCTCGGTTAACCTGTGTCTTCTAGGCATCACATCATAAGCTCTTCTTTTTTCTCCTACCACTGTAACAATCCACGCTCCTTTGGTGTCTTTGGATTTTTTCTTATTCATATTTTCAATTTTTTATCCATGAATTAGTGCTGGAAGGTAGAAACTCACCAAAAGTTGATTTTGTAGTGCCACATTTCTAAATACATGCCTAAATTATTTTGACGAGATATAAAATGCATGATGGTTACAATTTTTTTTAAAAAATGTACATTTCCCGCATTTTTCGTATGGTAAGATGTTATTGCTTTTTTACTGAGATCTTATTTAGTATGGTTCGGGCTTCTCTACTAGTGAAGACTACATTTTATGGCTTCAGCTTCTAGGCGAAATGGTTTGAGCTTCATTGGTTTTAACTTCAATTCTTCAAAAGCCATTCTCACGTGTGCGCGTTTGGTAGGGATTTTGGTTAAGTCATTGGAAACCTAGCAAAAATCTGCCAAAAGAGTGCCTAATAATCTTGCAATAGCATGTCTAAAGTGCATACACCAAATTGCATCGTGCCCAATAAGAACAATTTTAACCTATCAAAATGGACTTTTCGATGTCAACTTCACAGAATAGAACAATCAATCTCTGGTTGAGCAGTTTGAGCTTGTATAGCGTATCTGCGTATACGACTTTGTTGGATTGAACATGTGCTCTTTCTCAAGGGGGTGAGATGCAAATGGCACAAGGCAAAAAGATTCTTTTAATGTACCTAGAGTGGAGGGCTTTAAAGTTAAGCAAATTGACTAATTAGTGCAGAGAAATATCCTCAACTTCAACTTAGTCACACCACATGTATAATAATGGAATTTGATGAAATGAAATCACAACAAAAACCAACCCCAAGGCCAGAAAGATACAAGAGAGAAAAGAAGCTTTGCCCTCCCTCTCGCTCTCTACCTCATCTCCTTTTCCTACTTTGCCCAATTGCTAGTTGCTTATCTCTCTAGTAGTTAATAAAAACATCCAGCTTTTAAACTATAATTCTTTTGGATTCCTCTCCAAATGCCTTTCACCCGGCCTTTGTAAATCCCCCCTCCGGCTGCTGCTGCAGCATTCCTTCCTCTATTATTTCTCCATCCCTTTCCCCTCTCTTTCTCTCTCTCCTCTACCCTCTCTCTAAAAGACTGGATACAGAACGAGGAAAACATATAGAAAGGAAAGGAAGAAGGGAAGAAGAACACCAACCAAGCAGGGCTTGGTTTTTGAGAACTTCATGGGCTGTGGAATTGTCCCCAGGAATCCGCTCTGGGTTTGACGAGATTCATACAGAAAAACAGTTCTTGATTTTTTTCCCCTTTCTTTTGCTCAAGAATTTACCTGTACAGGCGAAACTGCTTGTTTGTGCTTTGTTTTTCCCGTTTTGTTTTCTGGGGATTTTCCTCTGGTCCGTTCTTCTTCACCTGTGAGGTGGTGAGGAGCAGAGAGAATCATGGGGAAGCAAGGACCCTGCCGTCATTGCGGAGTCACAAGTGAGCTCTTGTTCTTGAATAAAGCTAAAATTTTTCTTGCAGTTGTTTTTTCTTTTTCTCTTGTTTTCGTCCCCTTTCCCCCTTTGTTCCTCAATCCTCAGCAAGTAGTACTTCTTTGGGGATGATTTCCCCCAATTATGCATCTGGGGAGCGGGCCTCAGACGAAATCTTTGGATTGCGTGGGACTCGATTCCTCATGTTTCCGTGTTCTTTGTGTTCGTTGATGGTTGTTCAAGAGAAGTCTGTGGATACGGTTGTAAAATTCTCAACGTGAGGAGCAGATTATACCATGCTCACAGAACACATTTAGACTTGTTTTTGACTACGGTGGATATACACTTCTTAGATAAATTCTGCAGATAATGGGAGATTAGATGCAGCTCAGACTCCTATTCTATAATAAGAAAATAACCATTTGCTTCTGCCAATCAGATAAAAGTAGAGTTCGATTGCTGCTGCAGCTACATAAATGCTTAGTTTCAGGGTACCATTGAAGTGAAAACTTAGGTTTCCTGTTTAATGTACACAGGCTTATCCCATTTTGTGCCAACAGCATTATATGTTCTGAACTTTTTTTTAGCTCTTACTGCAGCAAAATGCTAAGTGGCTATCTGCATTCAGTATCACCATTGCGTAGCATAGCAGATTAAGAATTGCACGCTTGTACAATTGAACTAACCATTGAGGCACTGAAAGCATTATCTGAAATATTTAGTTTGAATGTATGTGATTAGTTTTATGATGTCTTCTGGATACATTCTTGATTATGTGTATAGTTTATTACCCTTTTTTGGTGTTCCCTACCTTGGTATCATCTCCTACTACATGTAAATTGTGATATTAACTCTGAACTTGTACGCTGGGCGTATTTTTGTGCATCAGTTTTGATGGATTTCTCATGGCAAAATGCTGAAACAGGTACTCCCCTGTGGCGAAATGGGCCACCAGATAAGCCGGTGCTCTGCAATGCTTGTGGCTCGAGATGGAGAACGAAGGGTTCATTGGCAAACTACACCCCAATGCACCGCAAGGACGATATTGATGATGATGAACCCAGAGTTAGCAAGCTGAAGCCACCGACATCAAAGTCGAAGTCACAGAAGAAAAAGCCAAATCACATTATAGCAGAGAATGGACTATTTTCTGGTCAGAATTTCCGAAAGATGGGGGGTGTTGACCCAAGCTATCAGTCTAGTTCGGGATCTGCAGTATCATACTCTGAGAGTTGTGCCCCATATGGTGCTGCTGATGCAAGTGAAATGACTGGTCAGTGATCTCAATGCCTACTATACTGTTTCTTAATAATATGGTTCGGGTTCCCTCTCATTTCTTTTATGCACATGTGATTGTATTCAATTCGATGAATGATTATTAGTGTCAGAAGTGCATTCTTGGATGCTCGTCTTCAAAGTTATGCTCAATAAACTAAAATTTTATTGAGATGTCGTATATTTTTATTCTATACTGTTCCCCTTTTGGAGATCATATTAGTAGTAAGTATGTAATGCAGATCTGATTGTTCATCTCTGTTTTTCATGAGCATAGTGATTCCACCCAAACTTTTTCTTTTAGTATAAACTCCTGTTCTGTCTTAGTCTAGATGAGGAATTCATATTGGGTTTGATAAAATCATAGCTACTTGTGACGAAATTACTTACTATTACTAGGCCACGCCATCTTTTAAATGTCCAGTGTTGATCTTGTTGGGGTCCAAGACCTTTATACTTTATATATTTACTATTGAGGAAAATGACAATATAACAGGACACTGTGGCTATAAATTACAAAGAACAAATTATTCTTTTGCGGGTTGACAATAGATTAAATTGTTGACATAATGGTACATATCATAAAGTTGGCTAAGTTTCCAACATCAAGATATTTGTAAGCTTACAGACCGATCTATTTTATGAACACTAGCATTTCCTTAATGAGAATATGCGTAGAGCTCATCTGTCTTAGCATTAGCCTTGAGAGGAAATGTAGCAGCGCTGATTAAACATGAAGGCGCCAATTATAATTGTTTGCTTTTTTTATGCAAACACCGGGGGAGCAAGAGGCATCGCCTCATATGGTCTCATAGATGGAATGGATCGATCAGCATTCAGCAGTGACTATGCATGCATTCATGTACGATGTGTACATAGGCCATGGCAGCAGCTTTGCA
>Ga0182004_10005402_pt1 | contig 10406 bp, 12 predicted proteins | sample Sormic07211540_1_FD_120479 | JGI IMG/M metagenome (GOLD analysis project Ga0182004, IMG submission 120479) | Endophyte microbial communities from Sorghum bicolor roots, Mead, Nebraska, USA - 072115-40_1 MetaG | ecosystem: Host-associated > Plants > Roots > Unclassified | place: USA: Nebraska...
AGTCTAAATAAGACTTGGAGTCTTATTTTTTCTACCTCTTTCTTCAATAAATATGCTGCCACATCAGCAAAATACCATAAATAATATGTAATTAATTGTCTTGGACTCTGTGATAGAGTCTTGAATTGTGAGTGCCCTCAGAGCAACAAAACCATCCCAAGCTACCCACCAACAATAATTCTCTCAACTATGCTAATTACTCGGATTTGTCACTTGGATTGGTTTTGAGAACTTTTAGGTCACATCTAGCATTTACTGTTGTGTGCCTCTTAATAGTATGACATCCGTATACTCAATTCATTCTACTTGAGCTTATCTTTCTTCATATAATGTCGTTGCTTCATTCTTCAACATTTGAGAAATTCTAACACCTTTAAGACTTTGAGCTAAATTACCTTGAACTATGACTTGGATATCTTCATCCATATGATCAAGACTACACTTTTCGTCCACAAGTAATCCTTTCAAGTACTTCAACAATGGTTTGATCCTCCACATCAACATGACTATGCATAGCTTGATTAGTATCTCGACTCAATATGCAAGTATTCTCTTCCTCACCTTAGCTAGGTCCTTCGGCCACCAAGCTGTTGCTTGCCCTTCACTCTTAGTTAGTACGTTGAAGCCCTTTCCTTGCTATCTTTATCTTATCAAGCTATCAAGTCACATCTTATTTTGAATCAACTATATGCACACATTGAATATTATCTCATTTATATTGTTGCCTTCTGCTTGAACTATTTCTACTAGCTTCCTCCTCAATGGTCTTTATTCATAAACCATTCAAGCAATAGCAATTGATCATCAATATAAAAACCATTTCATCATCATGATAAGAACAAGCAAGCTTCAAGAGTGAGATCATTCCATATACAGATTATGTCTCATTTACATTTGACACACACGCTTGCCAGTTCATGCATTTTATCAATAACCTTGGACTCATTTCTTAGCTATATCATTTGCTTTTACAATATGAGCCCGATCACACCTTAAGAGTACCTAAGACTAAATGCCTGCAAATGTCATGAAATACATTAATCATGTTGTCATTCAATTCACCAAAATCCACTTAGGACCTAGATGCACTTTCAAACACTAAATTGAGTTTTTTTCCTTTAAATATTATGTAAACTTATTTATTTATGGATAGCTACTTGAACAATTTATATATTTTAGTTTATCAATACTGTCCTATATTGTACTTCTATATGCTTAGGAAATGGAATATCTAACTTCAAAAGCCTTGGCTCTGCTGTTGGTATTGAGTTTACCCACTGGGAACAAATGAAGAGAATGGTGTGGAAAATTTCTGTTCGCTTGTCTGCAAAGTTATGGCTGGAAGTACCGTTCGCCGGTTGGCCGGTAGAAGAATAACAACGAGCTTGAATCTGGTGACTTGTGCGCGCGCGCATAATGTTCTTTTGAATTTCTGTTTTTGTCTTTTATCGCAGGACGCAGAGACGGCACTGTGGAACGAAACCTGCTATCGCAGTTCAAAGGCGAAGCCAAGGTGCCGGCCACGGATGCCCGGGCGGAGCCATCGTTGGCGCTCAGCCTCCGCGCGGGGTCCCAAGAGGAGCCGCTGCCGCTGCCGCAGAATCGCCTGCGGTTCTGGTACGCGCCGACCCGGCAGAGTCCCACTAGTCTCCTCTCCCGGCCCGGAGGCTCCAGCGTGCCGTCCCAGACGTACGCGCCGCCGGGCTCGTCGCCTGCTGGGGCTGGGCTGGCGCCGCCGCCGCAGCTCCGCAGCAACAGTGTCCATCTCCCGCCGCCAGAGCCGCGCTGCGGCGCGTGCAGCGTCCACTACGGTCGTTTGGCGGCGGACTTGCTGAAAAGGGTGAGCGGGGACCTCGATCGCAGGGTGGGGTTGCTGCGCCAGGAGCTGAGCGCCGAGGTGAGGAACGAGGTCCTGCGGCTCCATGCCGCGGCAGCAGCAGGCTTGCCGGCGCAGCAGCCGCAGCCCTACGGTGGAGGCGCGTGGTGCTGGTGCCCGGCCTGCGGGACAAGGCCCGGGACGGTGGGTCTCAAGCCGTACGAGCACCTCTGCCTCTGCGCCCAGTGCTCGGCAGACAGCCGCCTGTGCCCGGTTTGCAGCTTCACCACCACCACCTGGACAGGGGCTGTCGTCGAGGCTGCCTCTCGTGGCGTCCACTTTGCCGAGGGATCAGGAGGACTCTAATTTTGGCGGCGAAACTGTGCCACCGCACTGCTGCTGTGTGAAAAATCATGCGGGCTTTTGGTTAGAAGTGGTGATGGGCCTCCACTGTTACAAAATCCACCCCTGCTTAGGTTGGCTGCTAGTGTCCCGTTTTCTCTAGTTATTCGCATCGTTGGAATACCCTATATATGTTCCAGAAATGGTATTGCTACTTTGCTAGCGTTATAGTGGATAGAGAGCCTTCCATGTCTGTTCCTATTGGATGGTTCCATATGCAAATTTGCATCCAAAATTGAAACCGATCTTGGTTCTCAGTTCGTCTGGTGCACCATCTCGAAATTGATGTTGGATCTGGCGACGATTGCAAAGGGTAGGTATTTCCATTACCCTTTGCATTCTTTGAAGACTGGAATCCGTTTGGAACCTAGAAATTTCATAGGAAAATCATACAGGGAAAGTCATACAGAAATTTCATAGGAATCAGTTCGAGTTTACAAATACGAATTTTCCCCGGTGCATGCAAGGACGATACCGGAATGACGACGCGGCAAAGTGGCTATGGACATGGACAGTGCGGGAACGACGGCAACGGGAGGAAATTTAGATAGTTTGTTAGGATGATTAGATAGAGCCGGATTTGGTTTGTTTAAGCGTCAGTGTAATCATCGAAGAAATAAACTCACCACAGTCACCAGTTGATCTTTCGACTGTGGTCGTGGGCACTGGCGAGAATGCCCTTCCGCGTCCGGAGACAGCAGCATGTCACCATCCATGCGTGTCCACATTCACATCTACTACTCCATGGTGCGGGGTAGAAGTTTAGGGTTTTCTCGATCTACATGAGAAGATTTTTTTCAAAATATCCTGTGGATTAAGTTTTTTTTTAAAAAAAATGCAAAATCATGGTATAGAAAAAAATATATATAAAGTGAAGTTTACAAAACTTGAAGAAGACTTTAGTTTTTATTAATGCTATATAGTTTTGAAAACCTTTGTTGCCTCCAAATACTTTGACACTCTAAAACAAAATAGTTCACAAAACAATTAAATTTTCTAAAGTAAAACTCTAAAAATAACTTTGCATTCAATCAGACCTAAAAATACGGGAATGCCAATGGGCTCCATCCTTGTCCGCGAACACGATTGGATTAGCAGAAGGCAGAAGCAGATAGTAGGTATTGGCGGGGTGCGTGCTGGCTGGACCGCTCGACCTGGCGAGTGCACTAGCTAGTTCGCGGCCCAGCCCACCGCCGGCAACACCTCTACAACCCTAGCAAGATTCCATGGTTGTTAAGAGTCAAATAAACAGCGCCGTCGCCGACGCTGGTCGCCAAGCAAAGCTCTCGATCTCGACGACCAAGAAATCCTTTCCCCGTCCAGCAGCCCACAGCTTATCCGGTGAATCTCCACGCCGCCGGCGCGGCCATGACGACGACGACGTCCGATTCCGCGTCGGCCATCATCGAGGGCGGTAGCCATACCGGGAGCCACCTTCTCCACGTCGAGGGCTACTCGCGCACCAAGGAGCTTCCCAACCAGCAGAGCATCATCCATTCTGAATCCTTCAACGTCGGAGGCCGGACGTGGCGCATCCAGTACTCCCCTAGAGGCCAGGGAGGCATTCACAGCAAGCACATATGGCTCAAGCTCGTCCTCATGGACAGTATCGATCATCCATATCCTCCGCGCGCGCGAGCAGCTTTTGTTTTTCTCGATCAGGCGGGGAACGAGGTGCCGGCCTACACCCGTCGCGTGGAGTGGAATTGGTACGCGCATGGCGGCTACCGGTTCATCGTTCTCATCGAGAGAGAGGCCGTGGAGGCGGCGTCGCCGGATCTCGTCGTGAATGACTGTCTCAAGATCAGGTGCGACGTCGCCGTTTATATCCGGTACCGGAGGGAGACGAGAGGACCTTCGACGTTTATGGTGCCGCCTCCCGACCTGCACAGCCCACCTCCTCGCGGCCAGGGAGGGCGCCGACGTCACGTTCCAAGTCGCCGGCGAGGCGTTCAGGGCGCACAGGTGTATCCTGGCAGCACGCTCGCCGGTCTTCAAGGCGGAGCTCTTCGGTGCCATGAAAGAGAGCACCAGCACAGGGGCTTGCATACGGATTGGCGACATGCTACCCCAGGTGTTCAACGCCTTTGCTGCATTTCATATACACCGATTCACTGCCGACCGAGATGGGAGCAGGGCAAGAAGTGGTCCTCATGGCTCAGCATTTGTTGGAAGCCGCGGACAGGTATGCCATGCAGAGGCTGAAGCTGATCTGTGAGGAAATATTATGCCGCTGCTTAGACGTCAACACCATTGCAAGCACGATCGTGTTGGCTGAACAGCATTCGTGTCACAGGCTTAAGGAGGCTTGCTTTGTGTTCCTTAAATCTTCTCCATTTTCTTTGCAGCATGTCATGGCAACCAGCGGATTTGAGCATCTCATTAAATGCTTCCCTGCTCTCTTGAGGGAGCTAATTTCCAAACTCGGTACCCCTTGCCCTTATGTGAAGGACTCCAGCCTGCAATAACCTTTGACTTGGAATCTTAAATGGATGTATGAGTAGTGTGGAAATCGGAACAAATGTTTCAATCTTCATAAATAGAAGTTCGAAGCTTTGATTGCCTCTAGCTAGACATAATCTCTTAAGACCTTGTTTGGATGTAGTCGGATTCACAACAATCCACATGTGTTGAGGTGAATTGGAGTAGAACTTGAACTAAATTTCAGCCCAATCCACATCAACACACATGGATTAAAATGAATCCGACTACATTCGAACAAGGCCTAATTGGGTTATGTTTGGTTTGGTGGATATCCTTGAATGGAATATGTGGTGGTCAATGGAGGCAGCGTTTGGTTTGTGGACGACTCCACCACAGGAATATGTGATCGTCTTAATAATGCTTATAAGATCGGGTGTACAAATTCGTTGAACAAGCTTGTCGAAGTTTTCGAATCTTTATCATTAGTATAAATAAGTTAAAGATTATTATTATGCTATATTATTACTAAGTAATGGTGATGACAGGATTAATTTTGATCAATGCCAATGAATTGATCCATTATGATAGTTGTGGTGCTAATTAACATGTTTTATTTTTAATTAGGTTTCGTCATGAAAAAAAATAGTGTTAGTGCGTATTTAGGGATTATGTTTCAGAGTTTTTGGTTGCACTAATGAAGAAGCATCGTGCCCTATGCATGTGATTTATTTCAATAAGGTAACAATGACAACATATCCATATCGCATGCTATAAACATATCAATATACATACAACCAAAAACAAAGTAAAATTAAATTGACATACCTTCATGCTACTCTAGGAAAACTCCACTCCTCCGCCAGTGGCCACTCTGGCACGGCGGCCACCTCAAGGTCGCTGGCAACGGTGGCCCGCCTCTTTCCTTCCTCCAATAACTCCTCCTTTTGTTTGTCATGTGGTGCTCCCTCTCTCTTGTCCACACTAGGGCTGCATGGTGGGTTCACGCCGTGGGTCACCCTCCGGCAATGATGAGAGCCAAGACCTGCACAAACCCTAGAGCCATCAGGTTCCACGCTCATCCCTGTCGGTGCCCCGTTGGTAGCGGCTTCGAGTGATGCCTTGGCTTCTACTGTGGGGTCCCAACCAAACTAGTTGCAGTTCGATGTGTCATCTTATGGCTCTTCTGGCATTACAACTGTTCTGGCGATGAGCTCAATTGACGAGGGATGTGTCTTGCCCTCCCTCAAGGTTGTTTGTAGGACAAGGGCAATGTTGTGGCTCCCGCTCCACATCGTCATTGTTACAGCAAGGTTGTTGGTAGGACAAGGGCATTGCAACCGCCTCGGTCCAAAGGTCATAGTAAATGGATCTTTTCTGAGAGTTCAAATGCCTACCTTAGTAAATAAGAGAAAAAGAACCAAAAAAAAGGAAACCAATGGACAAGCCTAGCGAGCCCATCCACACTCCGCTACCCGGATCTGTGCTGCCACCGAGCCTTGCTACCGCACAACCCCACTGGATCCGGCTCCTCCAAGCACTACCATAGCCAGATTTGGCTTCTCCAAGCGCCGCTGCCGCTGAGGGAGACCTCCCCAAGCATTGCCACGACCGAATCCGACTCCCCCATGCACAATCACTGCTGGGGTGGCCTCCTTGTGTGCCACTACCACTGGATCTGGTGCATCGTGCCGCTAGAGGGAGGACAGAGGCCATCGGGCGTGAGAGGCCCACCACCACCAAGCTCACTGCCATTCGGGATAGCTCGCCCACCATAGGAGATATCCACGATGCTACCAGAGAGAGCTCGTGCCACCATCACGAAAGATCCACGCCGCCACCACCGAGAGCTCACCCACGTCGTCACCACCACCGTGGGAGAGAGGGAGAGAAAGGGGCGCTTCTCCCTAACTGCCAGCATGGGGGAGAGGGAGAGGCCAAAGAGAGAAGAGACGTCGCTCCCTGAGTGCGTGTTGTGGTGTAGAGGAGAGGGAGGGGCACGTGAGTGACTCTAAGACAAAACCCTAGTGTCATGTTTATATATGAACACGATAACGTGGAATGGGCCACGATTTCTTTGGGCCATGACCTATTAACAGAGGCAGGCTTTTTAAGAGGCCTGCCTCTATTGATAAATTTTAGGAGGCAATTTCCTTAGGAAAACTGCTTCAGTTAATCAATATTAGTCGAGACAGGTGCTTAAGATTTGTCCACCTCCGTTAATGATTAACCGAGGCAGGCGCTAGGCCGGCTGACCTACCACAAAATAATGGATCTCAAAGCCTCATTTGCTAATGTTGTGCAAAAGATTTTGTGTAGTAGTGATTGGGAATTTTGCAATGACTCCTACATGGCCGTTGTGCACCAGCCGATGCCAACCATACCAAGAAACCACCGTTGATGGCTTTGGGCATTATTGCACCACAAGATATTGGTGGACCATGGGCCATAGTTACCTCGCATAGGTGTCGCTCACGCGTGGTGACACTGGTGCACAATATTCGTGATGCTAGGGTTTCTCGCCCGAGTTGGTTGGTTAGTGCTTCAACTTCTTTCTGATAGATCACGTCACAACAGTTTGTTAGACTATTCCAGATGCCTTTGTTGCAACAATGAGGCACCATGCACAAGTCTACTTGGAGGTTGGACCATGGGCACCCCCACAAGCATCTAGAGGATGGTCATGCCCTGCGTCACTCGTCCGCCACCAACTCTTGTCTAGAGCGAGGCTGTGTTATTTCTTACGGTGTGCCAATGTAACCCTAGAAAAATTGTTAAAATAGTAGATTTGATTAAAATTTCACCATATTTGCACCATTACAATACATGTATATGTATCCACAAGGAAAGTGCACCCCCTCTAGTCTGTTCTAGCTTCGCCACTGACTCTAGTGGGACAGTCTCTAGTCATTCACTTTCAACAAGTCATGCAGCCTTAGTGCCAATTGTCTCTGCTGCATCCCCACATTGTTCTCCTACCCCTTTGTCTCTCCACCCCACCAATGGGTTCGGAGTATAGCAGCCATGTTCCCGGCCCCATTTTCAGAACGGGAACGGGAATTTGAGGTATCATTTTATTTTATAACGTGGGAACGAGAACGTTTTTTGGAACTTGAAAAACACAAAGATTTTGGAAACTAAATTTTGGGAACTCTGAGCGATGTGGTCCCGCGAGTTCCGGGAGCCGTTTATCATGGAAACGTGCTTTCATTCATTAAAAAAACACACAGAGCCCAAGATAAAACCCAATCCAAGAAAATTAGTTGAGCCCAACCAACTAGCAGCAGGGCAAAGTCCTCGAGAAACCCAAATCATCTCGTGAATTCCCCCGCCGGGCGCCGGGCGCCGCCATGCCGACGTTCGACACTGCCTCGGCCATCGTCAGCGCCAAGTCGACAATCGGCCGCCACCTGCTGCACATCGAGGCCTACTCAGCCGCGGAGGTTTACCGAGGACAGCCATCGTCCATCTCCGCATCTTTCAGTATCGGGGGCCGTGACTGGTGCATCTGGTACTACCCTCATGGCTTACCCGAAGGACCTAGCGACTACATATCCGTCTTCCTCGTCCTCGAGGACGACATCCCAGAGCCCGCCGACGCGGAAGCCACCTTCCATCTGCTCGACTTACACCCAGTCCACGGGCTTCAGAAAGTACTTGCGAAGTACCGTCGCCGGCGTCTTCGTCTGCAAGCACGGCATCCTTACTTTCATCAGGAGGGAGGTCCTGGAGGCGTCGGAATACCTCGTCGACGATTGCTTCATGATCAGATGCGACGTCACCGTTAAGAGGCGGTGCTACACCGAGAACAGGGGGCATGTGCCGCCGTCCGACCTGCACCGGCATCTCGGTGACCTCCTCGCGTCAAAAGAAGGCGCCGATGTCACGTTCCAGGTCGCCGCCGAGACGTTCAGTGCGCACCGGAGCATTCTCGCCGCCCGCTCGCGAGTGCTCAAGGCAAAGCTCCTTGGGAGGACGACGACGGGCACGGGGGCCTGCTGCGTAATAAGGATCAGTGATATGCTGCCTCGGGTGTTTGAGGCCTTTCTGCATTTCGTCTACACTGATTCGCTGCCTGCAGAGGTGATGATGACTGGGTGGCAAGACGACGAAGACGATGGATCCATGGCGTACCACCTGTTGGAAGCGGCGGACAGGTACGACATGCAGAGGCTGAAGCTGATTTGTGAGGAGAAATTGTGCTGGCAGGTAGAGATCAACACAGCTGCGACCATGCTGATGTTCGCGCAGCAGCACCGGTGCCACAGGCTCAGGGAGGCCTGTGTTGACTTCCTCAGGTGTCCCCACGCACTGAACGCGGTCATGGCAACCGAGGGCTTTCAGCATCTTGTTCAGAGCTGCCCTGCTCTTTTAAAAGACTTAATTTCCAAGCTTGCTCGCGTTGATTGATCGTATTAGATGGCTGAAAAGAATTACGCTACTTAATTAGCGAGGACAGTGGCCTGTGGTTTAATTTATTTATTTATTACCAAGACAAGACATTTGAAAACCACCACATATTGTAATTTTATTTTGAATACATTGTTTTACTGATTTTGATTTGAATAACACGTGAGATTGCACTGTCCTTGCATGCACCAGGGTCTTGTTTGGTTCCTCTATTTTAGCTACTCTTAGGGTCACTAGTGGGACTAAACTATTTTAGCTCATTTTTAATCAATGTGTTTAGAAGTTTAGCTACTAAAGTGACTAAAATTTAATTAGCTAAAATTTAGTAAGCGAAACCAAACGGAGCCTAGATCGAAAGTGTATCCCGACCAGCACTCTTCAACTGAGTTTATGATAACCCGTTGGAAGTATATGTCAACCAAAATTAATCCGATTTCCATCAAAGAATGAAAAGAAGGGTAATGAGAGTGCCCCTTGCAGTCCTAACCAGATCCAACATTAGTTTTAAGATGCTAGCCAGATCAACTGACAACCAAGATCAGTTTCAATTTTTTGACAAGAATTGCATATGGAACCATCCAATAGGAACATGGAAGGCTCCATCACTATTAAAGGGGTGTTTGAGACTGCTCCACAAACTCCATCAGGGCACTCACAATGCAAGACTCTATCACAGAGTCCAAGACACTTAATTACATATTATTTATAGTATTTTGCTGATGTGGCAGCATATTTATTGAAGAAAGAGGTAGAAAAAATAAGACTTCAAGTCCTATTTAGACTCCAAGTCCACATTATTCGAGGTAATAAATAACTTTAGACTCTATGGTAGAGTCTGCATTGTGAGTGCCCTCATAGAGCAGCTCCACAAAAAACTAAAGTTTGTGGAATACCTCTTTAGATGCTCTCACAATTCCACCATTTTTCTTAAACTAAGTGCGTGGAGCTAAAACTGTTTGGCTAAAAACATAGAGCGGAGCTGAAAAACGTGAAGCAGAGCAGTTCCAAACACCCCCTGACACTATCAAAGTAACGGATATAGGGTATTCTAAGGCCCTATTTAGTTCCCCACCCAAAATTTTTTCGTCCATCCCATCGAATCTTTGGACACATGCATAGAACATTAAATGTACATAAAAAAATAAACTAATTACACAGTTTGATTGAAAAACGTGAGACGAATCTTTTAAGCTTAGTTACTCCATGGTTAGTCTTAAGTGCTACAGTAACTTATATGTGCTAATGATAGATTAATTATGCTTAATAGATTTGTCTTGTAGTTTCCTGATGAGCTATGTAATTTGTTTTTTTATTAGTTTCTAAAAACCCCTCCCGACATCCTTCCGACATATCCGAT